>JACCDP010137681.1_pt1 | contig 10190 bp, 11 predicted proteins | sample 7445841 | NCBI WGS metagenome assembly JACCDP01 (sample SAMN15323441, study PRJNA562643) | freshwater metagenome | isolation source: river surface water | place: USA:Blue River Watershed | collected 2017-08-17
AACAGGTTTGGGGCTTAAAAACAACCCAGCATCAGCTGGTTATAGCGCCACGTTAGTGCCTTCACAGATGGGCGGTGTTACACAAAGAAATTTCACTGCTATGGCAACCATCAGCGGTAGTAGTGACGCAGTTTGTTCGTGTTCGGGGCGCAAAACAACATCCACTACGCTGGATAGAGTTCGTATAACCGTTTCTGGTACAAATACTTTTCTCGCTGGCTCAGTAAATATTATGTGGGAGTGATGTATGTCAACAGGACTTAAAGCAAATGACGATGGCTCCGCAGCGATACAAGTTGGCGGTTCAGACTATTTAACTGTTACATCTGGGGGCGCTGCAACTTTTGTAACCAGCCCAACCACGATGCCCGCACAGACATTACATCCGGCTGGTTCAGTGGGTGCGCCATCAATTAGTTTTGTTGGTGATACTAATACAGGTATCTATCGTTATTCTTCTGATGTTGTTGGGATCACTAGTGCAGGCACACTGCAAGCCTATTTTGGTATCGGTGAATTTGCGTTTAATGGCGGGTATGGTTCTGTTGCTCCGGCATATGGTTGCCGTGCATGGGTAAATTTTGACGGACGCACTACCGCTAACTCAGACATAAACGCTAGTTATTCTCAATCCGGTACAACCGTTACGGTTAATACATCTCCATCGTTTCATAATTTTCAGGCTGGTAGCGTTATTTTTAACGACGTGACTTCGGGTACCGGCGTTGATGGGCCATACACTGTTACTGCGGTAATTGACAGTTTTTCATTTACGTACACAGCGGGTACCTCACTGACAACTAGTGGTACTTGTATTTTGCGGCAGAACCTCATTCGTGCCAGCGCAAACGTATCCAGCATAGCGGATCAAGCGGTAGGGGCATACGGTGTTAACTTTACCACTGCAATGCCGGATGCTAATTATTCATTTCAGATGAACGCCCAATACGATACCGCTGCTTTAAATAACGGGAATATCGCATCTACTGTAAACCGGACTACTAACGCTGTTAGCCCGCAAGCTATAAGAATAGTTACTTTTGTGTGTAGTTCTGCTAGTTTACTTGATTGCGCGATTGTATCTGTAGCAATTTTTAGATAAGAGGCGATTATGTTTGGTAAGCGAATTATTTATCAAAGTGATGGGGGCGTAGTTATTCTCCAACCTACCGTTGAAGTACTGCTGAAGTACACAATAGAAGAAATAGCCGCCAAAGATGTACCGGCTGGTGTGCCCTACAAGATTATTGATGTTGCTGACATACCTACAGATCGGACGTTTCGAAATGCGTGGGAAGCTGTAATTGACCAGCCAGATGGCGTGGGGTCTACAAGCTACGAATTCCCCGCGAAGGAGCAATCATGATCATCGTAAATATCGATAAAGCTAAAAACATCGCGCATGACCTGCGGCGTTCCGCACGGGCGGAAGAGTTTAAGCCGTACGATGAAATCATAATGAAGCAGATACCCGGTGTAGACGCACAGCAAGCTGAAGCCGCTCGTCAAGCTATTCGTGACAAATACGCTGTGGTGCAAGCTGAAATTGACGCCGCTGCTACACCAGAAGAAATCAAAGCCGCGCTTGGGCTAAACGGAGGCTGATATGGCTGTAATTTTAAATGGTGACGCAGGCGTTACCACCACAAGCGGTGCTGAATATAACGGCTTACAGCAACCCGGATCACAGAGTGCAGCAAGCACTGCCTCAGTAATTTTTACCGACGTACCAAGTTTTGTTAAGCGGATTACCCTGCAAATATATAACTTAAGCACACTTTCTTCATTTAGTGGGTTAGACCAACGAATCCGAGTAGGTACCGCAACCGCAGGGGCATTGTTATCTTCTGGATATACCGCTGGAATTACGACGACTACAGCCTCTAGCACTATAACTGCAATAACAAACGGTATTTCTGGCTTTCCTATATCGGCTGCGACTACCGTAGCGTCAGGGCAATTTGTACTTACTAACGTGTCGGGAAATATATGGGTATCAACCGGTACGGTTTATCGATTTGGAGATTTGGCACTAACGTATTCAGCCGGAAGTATTGATCTGGGCGTTAACGCCTTAGACCGTGTTGGGATAGTAAATATTGGTATTGGTTTTGATTCCGGCACGATAAACGTCATTTACGAATAACGGGGCAGATATGGATAACCACGATTTGCAAGTATTCAAAGAACAGGCCAAAGCCGAACTCAATAGATTAGAAGCTCAAAGCACCGCCAAGGAAGTTGCGGGTAAGGCTATTGGCAAGCATGAGTTGGCTTACATCACAGCTATTGTCGTCATCGGGGTTGTGGCTTCAGTTTTTCTTGAAGAGAACAAAATTGCGGCGGTGATGGGGCTACTGGGTGCTGCGCTAACGGCTTTGATCTCTATGCTGAACGGGATTGCCGGTGCCACGCCTAAACAGGACAAGCCAGAATTCGAAGTTATGAAGCAGTTGATCGACAAGCTAGACAAGCTAGATCGTCAGGAGCCTGCTATGCGTGTGGATGTTGAAGACGGCAAAGTCACGGTTCGCAAGGGCGACGACATGGTGACCGCAGGAGGTAAATAATGTTGCCATTACTTGCACCGATTTTGACGCAACTTGCAGGAGCAGGTTTGCAAAAAGTTGCCGACTCTGTGTTGGATAAAGGTCTAGAACACGTTGAAGAAAAGCTCGGTATCAAACTGGAGCCTAATCAAGACGGTGTACTGGACGACAGCAAGTTGGCTGAAATTCAGATGGCGGCAATGAAACATGCCGAGTTCATGGCAGAGATCGACCTGAAGAACACGCAGGATGCACGGGATATGCAAGAGAAGGCGATGGAGAATGCTGATCCGTGGGTTCGCCGGTTTGTGTATCAGTTTGCTTGGTTCTGGTCAGCGTTTGCAGTCATTTACATTTTGATTATCACGTTAGTAGACATCCCTGAAAAAAGTGTCAGGTTTGTCGATGGCATTCTTGGTTTCATCATGGGCGCAGTAGTATCCACGATGCTGAACTTCTTCTTTGGTTCTAGCCAGAGCAGTAAGGACAAGACCAAGGAGTTGATGAAGAAATGAAGCTCTCGCCAAACTTCACGTTGGATGAGTTGACCGTCAGCGAATACGCGGCGCGGAATGAGTTGGACAATACGCCCAGTAACGACCATCTGATGAACCTGCGGAGGTTGGCGGCGTTTCTAGAATCCCTACGTACTTTGTTCGGTAAGCCAATACGTATCAATACTGCATACCGTAACCCTGAAGTAAATGCTGGGATCAGAGGGTCGAAAACCAGCCAACATTGCTTTGGTACGGCAGCAGATATTCGGGTGGCGGGGATGACCCCAGATCAGGTGGTCAAACGTATTATTGCGTCAACATTGCCATATGACCAAGTGATACGGGAATTCTCAGACCCGGTGCGGGGTGGGGGCTGGACGCACGTTAGCATTCCCAATACAGTAGAAGGCAAGCCTCGAAAGATGGCGCTTATTATCGACAAGAAGGGCACTCGCCCGTACAGGTCAGGTGGGTAAAAATGCCACTACAAAAACTACAGTTTCGCCCCGGTGTAAACCGAGAAGGCACCACGCTTGCGAACGAAGGCGGCTGGTTCGATGGTAACAAGATACGTTTTCGTTCCGGCTACCCAGAAAAGATTGGGGGCTGGGCACCGCTGTCTTTCAGTACGTTTATTGGTACGTGTCGTTCGTTGTGGAACTGGGTTTCTCTCAAGGCGTTTAACTTACTTGGGGTTGGTACCGAACGTAAATTTTACGTTGAGTATGGTGGTCTTTACTACGACATTACTCCTGTTCGAAGCTCAGTAACACTAACCAATCCTTTTGCAACTACGGCGGGTAGCAATCTCGTTATTGTTACAGACGTTGATCACGGTGCTATTAGCGGCGACTTTGTTGTTTTTAGTGGCGCATCACCTGTCGGCGGATTGAACTTAGATGCTGAATTTGAGATTACGTACATCAATACGGACTCGTACAGTATTAAAGCAGCAGCTAATGCAACTTCTACTGTAGCAGCAGGTGGCGGCACCGTAGTAGCTAAGTACCAGCTTAATAATGGTACAACCGTTGGTACTTCGCAAGATGGTTGGAGTGCCGGTCTTTGGGGCGGTGAAGTTACTGGCGCAGCGATTACCCAATTAAATATGCCTGCAACTAGCGGTACGGTGGAGACTACACTAACCGCGCCTGTTGTATCCGCTACATCTACTGCGGATATTCAAGTTGCTTCTACTGCGAACTTTGGGGCTGGCCCCGGTACAATCGTCATTGGCTCAGAGGTTATTACTTATACGGGTTTAGGCACATCTCCGACTAGATTTACCGGCATCACTCGCGGGGCAGGCGCACAGATTTACTATGTGACCGGTGCGGTTGTTGCTGCAAACAATGTCACGATTACGGTTGATTCGTTCCCAGCAGCGGCGTTTCCATCGGCTGGCACTCTCTTAATTGGCGACGAATTAATTACCTACACGAGTAAGACAGGTACTACCCAATTTAACAACTGCACTCGTGGTGCGCTTGGCACTTCGGCTCAGGCTCATGACGATAACGCTGTTGTTACAAATGCTGGAGCTTATTACGGATGGGGCGAGAGTGCTTCAGAGTCAACGAATACGCAGCTTCGTCTGTGGAGCCAGAGTAATTTTGGGCAAGATTTACTGTTCAATCCACGTCAAGGTGGTTTGTACTATTGGTCGCCGGGTAGTGGAGTTACTCCCGATGTGGGTACGCGTGGTGTTTTAATTGGCTCATTCTTAGGTACGGCGAACACAAACGGTACCGCAACACTCAATGTAACCGCAGTTAATTCTGGGTCTATCCATATAGGCATGGAAGTTTCGGGTACGAATATACCCGCTAATACAGTCATAGTTGCTTTTGTTACGGGCACCGGCGGCACAGGCACCTACACGATGAGTGCCACTGCTACAGGCTCGACAACAGGTCTTACGCTTACGGGCACTTCAGACGTACCGTCAGTTATCAACGAAATACTTGTTTCAGACTCATCGCGTATTGTCATTGCGTTTGGCTGCAACGACTACGGCTCTACGGAACAAGACCCTACCTTGATACGTTGGTCGGCGCAAGAAAGTTATACTGACTGGACGCCCACTGCGGCAAACCAAGCGGGTAGTTATCGCTTATCTCACGGCTCTTATATTGTCGGTGCGTTACAAACCCGCCAAGAAATTTTGGTTTGGACAGACACCGCTATCTATTCCATGCAGTATCTTGGCCCACCGTACGTCTGGGGCTTTACGCTCTTGGCTGACAATATTTCGATTACCAGCATGAACGCTATGGCGACAGCGGCTGGTGTGGTGTATTGGATGGGTACCGATAAGTTCTACATCTACTCTGGTCGAGTTGAGACACTGCCTTGTGCTGTTCGTACATACGTGTTTAGCCAAGTAGATCGTGATCAGTACACCCAAAGCTTTGCCGGTACTAACGAAGGCTTTAGTGAAATCTGGTGGTTCTACAGCTCGCGCAACCAGTCTGAAGCTGCGCAGAACGGCTATTTGCTACAAGAAAACAACTACCCAATTCTGCAAGAAGATGATTCATTCATATTAAATGAGACTGCTAACAATACATTACCAGTAGATAGATACGTCATATTTAACTACCTTGATCGTGTTTGGTACTACGGTTCATTAGAACGTAGTGCGTGGTTGGATTCTCCGCTTCGTGGATCACCGCTTGCAGCGACTTATGAGAATGTGCTTGTTTTCCACGAGACGGGTAACGACAACGGCGTAACTAACCCACCCTCGCCAATCTATTCGTATCTTCAGTCTTCTGACTTTGATATTGGTGATGGGCACAACTACGGGTTTGTGTGGCGCATGCTACCTGATATTACGTTTGATGGGTCTACTAATATCTCAGGTACATTCCCAGCGGTGCAGATGGCGATGATTCCTCGTCAAAACCCCGGTTCGCCTTATAACGCAGCACCTGCCCCAACCGTACAGTCCACTCAAAACTACAGTAACGCGCAGTACTACACCGTGCAGGAGTTTACTGAGATTGTTTACACACGAGTACGTGGGCGGCAGATGGCGTTGAAGATTGAATCCAACAAGCCGGGTTCTGTCGAAGCAGAACAAACAGGGACACAATGGCAGTTGGGTGTGCCACGCCTTGATGTTCGTCCAGATGGACGGAGATAACTATGGCACAGGATATTGTCGGTAAAGACAAATTAGCGCCAACAAAAGCGCCGACTTTACCGTTTTCTCCGGTTCAGTACGCAAGGGAATATCAGGACTCTCTTAACAATATATTGCGCCAGTATTTCAATACGCTGGACAATACCACCACGTCGCTGTTATCGAGTGCAGGTGGGCACTTTCTGACATTCCCCCACATTGCCGCACAAGACACAACAGACCAATACGCTACTGGAGACAACATACCAACCAAGGTGCTGTGGAATACCTTGGATTCGGGGCTGGGTTTTACGCTAAACCCCGACAGCACTGCTACCCCCGAATATCGGGGTATTTACAAAGTTGACTACAGTTTACAAGTTTTTAATACCGCGTCGCAGATACACGACTTATATGTCTGGGTGCGCTTAAATGGAGATGATGTGCCGGGGTCTGCTAGTGTGTTTTCTATCCCACAGAAGCATGGTGGGGTGGATGGCGCATTGGTAGCGTACTCTAGTGTTGTCTTTGAAGTAACACAAATCGATAAGATTTCACTCTTCTGGGCGACCGATAAAGCCGCTACTTCCGGCGGCGTAACCGGCGTTTATTTACACGCATCTCCTGCTCAGACGGTGCCATTTGTCATGCCGTCTATTCCGTCGGCTATTGGCAGTTTTACGTTTGTTAGTGGGGTGGTGTGATGTTACACTTTGACAAATTTTATTGGATGAGGTAGCAATGAGCCTCCATAGCCTAGCCCAACATCTTCAGTCCGCCGGACGTGGGGAAGATAAAGTCCTCGTCCACATGACCCCCGGTGAAGTCAGTGGCCTGCAATCCCTTGCAATGGCGCACGGCGGTAGCCTGACAATCAACCCAGAAACGGGCTTGCCTGAAGCTAGATTCTTACGTGCAATTTTGCCTTTGGTTGCGGGGCTTGCGCTTGGCCCAGCAGGGCTTGGCCTATCCGCTCTAAATGCCGGGTTGTTAGTTGGTGCTGCGGGTACTGCGGCTACAGGCAGTTTGGGCAAAGGCTTGATGATGGGTCTGGGCGCATACGGCGGCGCTGGCTTGGGCGCTGGCTTGTCAAGTATGGGCACGACGGCTAATGCGGCTACCACTACCGGAGCTACTACCGGAGCTACCACCGGAGCTACCACCGGAGCTGCTGGGGCTACTAACGTATTCTCACCAACAGTAGCTAATGCCCAATCAAGCACACTTGGTAACTTAGCATCAGGTAAAGGCGCGTTCCCTAGTTTTGTTCCAGCGGAAACTGGTTTAGCAAATACTATTACTACGCCTACGGTTCCATTAGGTTCAAATGCTCTTGCTTTTAAACCGGGTTATGTTCCTTCTGCCCCTAGTTTTGCCTCCGTACTTCCCGGACACAATGCAAGCACATTAGGGAATATAGGAGCAGGAATAACCCCAGAACCAAGCATGATGAGTAATCTTGGTGCCGGGTTTAAGCAAGCTACCGGTACTGGCATGCAGGGGCTTAAAGATTTGTACGCCGCCTCCGAAGCCGCTGCACCTTATAGTTTGGCTGCGGGGGTAGGTAGTCTTGCCCTAAACAAATACTTCAATAGGGATAAACCAGAGCCACCAAAAACTCATCCGGGCATGATTCGCCCCTACACCTACGAGCGCACACAGCGTCCAGAAGCTTATGACATGGGCGCACCTATGTATGCCGGGGAGCCGGGGTCAAGCGCGGAAAAGAATTACTTTAATGAAAGCTATACAGAGCTGACTCCTTACAGAGCGCCGGGGCCTGAGTATGCGGCTGAGGGCGGCATAATGGGTTATGCAGTGGGTGGCCCTGTCGAACAAATGGCAGCAATGAATGCTGTCGGTGCAAATACTGCATACCCAATGGCTGGTATCAATACGTCGTTGTACGCCAACCCAATGATGCAGCGCCCTGAAGCTGTTAATGTACTCGCCCCGTCAAGCGATGCCGGAGTTGGTGCGTATAGTGGTGAGCCGAAATTTGCAGGGGGTGGGGAGACATTTACCGCTATACCGGATGGATATACAACGGTCGGTGGTTACAACTACAGTTATGATCCTAATACGATGCAGTTTACCCAAACAGGTACACCTACACTGAAGGCGAACTCACTTAAAGGTTTTATGCGTAAGGCTGTAGGGATGCTTACAGGGGCTACTGGGCCTAAACTCGACACTGGCGCTGCAACAGTTGGGGGTGTCGCACCGCCTGCTATGCCTGCACAAGCAACACCCGCACAACCAGCAGCACCTGCATACACACCGCCCTCAATCCCTGCGTATCAGCCTCCTGAACAGCAGCTTGGTCTGGGTAGTTTTTACTCAATGATGGATCAGCAACTTGCTGGGCCGCAAGCATTTGGCGGATCTGGTGGGCAAAGATTTTATGGGGGTGGGACTGTTCAAGCCGTTGCACAGCCTCAACAAGAGGGCGATTACAAATACGACTACGACCCTCAAACCATGCAGTTTACGCAGACTGCAACACCGACAGTAAAGCCAAGCGTTACTGGTCTTATAGGTAAAGTGCTAACACCAGCGTTTGCGCAGATGACGGGCCAGACGATGGGTTCAACACCGGCGTTTGCGCAGATGACGAACCAGCCGATCACAGGCGCAAAAGTATCCGGCGGCATAGCACCACCTGCTATGCCTGCACAACCTGCCGCAGCGCAACCCGTATACACACCGCCTCCGGTTCCTGCATACCAAACACCAGAACAACAGCTTGGTTTAGAAAGTTTCTACCCAATGATGGAACGGCGGTTAGCGGCACTTGGCGCAGCGCAAGGCTATGCTGCTGGTGGAGATGTTTACAACTTGGGTGGTTATTCTGACGGTGGACGTTTGTTGAAAGGCCCCGGAGATGGAGTATCTGATTCTATTCCTGCTGTCATTGGTCAGCGCCAGCCTGCTCGTCTTGCTGATGGTGAATTTGTAGTACCAGCCCGCATCGTGTCTGAGTTAGGTAACGGCTCAACTGAAGCTGGTGCAAGAAAACTTTACGCCATGATGGATAGGGTGCAGAAGGCGCGTAGCAAAACGGTTGGTAAAAACAAAGTTGCAGCAAACACTAGATCGGAGAAATATCTACCTGCATGACAATCCTTACTTACGCTGATTGCGATCCATTTGTATTTGTAGAGGAACTCAAAAAGCTGTTCCCTCTAAATTATGAGGAGTTGTGCGTAACAAAAGATTTTCCACTTGCGCCAGACTACGATGCGTACAAAAGACTGGCTCAGGCAGGGATGTTGAGGTGTATTACGGCACATGCCGATGAAGAGTTAATTGGGTACATCATATTTATTGTGCAACCACATCTTCATTACATGACTTGCAAAACAGCGTTTGAAGATATTTACTTCATTCGTAAGGAATACCGTAAAGGTCGAGTTGGCATACGTTTGTTTAAGTACGCTGAAGAAGTGCTAAAAGGTATCGGGGTTAACCGTATCATCATGCACACAAAGGTTCATCTAGATCACTCCAAGTTGTTTGAATACTTGGGATATAAGTGGACAGATAAGCTGTTCACCAAGATTTTGTAGAGGTCATTATGACTTACTCGCGTAGACAACTTGAGGCTTTTGGCGAACCATTTGGTGAGAGTGCAACACGACTCAAACCCGGTGGGCGTATTTATGGTGGCGGCGGTTCTCCTGCGCCTCCCGCTCCCGGCCCTCACACCGTTACGCAATCAACCATACCAGAGTATGCACGTCCGTATGTCGAGCGCATGCTGGGTAAAACTGAGGCGCTTACAAAGACTCCGTATCAAGCATATGGTGGAGAGCGTATTGCTGGCTTTACCCCGATGCAGCAGCAGGCGTTCCAAGGCGTTGCAAATCTTCAACCGTCTCAGCAATTAGGTGTTGGTACGCAACTTAGTGGTCTAGCAGGATTACAAGGTATAGGTGCAGGTCAGCAGTACGCACAACAAGCCACGTCGCCGGGGTCAATGCAGGCGTATATGTCGCCTTACACCCAGTTGGCGCT
>JACCDP010330207.1_pt1 | contig 10189 bp, 11 predicted proteins | sample 7445841 | NCBI WGS metagenome assembly JACCDP01 (sample SAMN15323441, study PRJNA562643) | freshwater metagenome | isolation source: river surface water | place: USA:Blue River Watershed | collected 2017-08-17
AATCGGTACAGGATGCGGTACAAGAATCGGTACAGGATGCGGTACAAGAATCGGTACAGGATGCGGTTCAGTATGATCAAGTATTGGACCAGGTACAGGATGCGGTACAAGAGGCGGTACAGGATAAGGTACAAGAAGCAGTTCACAACGTTGAGACGACTACTTCGCAATTATCCATACAAGAATATGTTTCTCTAGATATACATAAATCAGAGTCAGAGGTTTCATCCACAAATACTATTCATACTCCTCCTCCTAGTAAGAAGTCTTGGGGCGCATGTATTTATGATTGGGTAAAATCCCTTTTTTCATCTAAAATCGTATAAATAATTAAATTCTATGTTAATTAATTATTTATAATATACAATATTTAATGACTTGGTATCAAATCACTTATGCCTTGGAGGCAGCCTTGGCAGCACCCGCAGCAACACCGGCAGCACGGCCCATGGCGGCAGCACGACCAGCAGCCTTGGCAGCGCTTGCGGCGGCACCAGCAGCCCTGGAAGCAGATGCACCACGGGCAGCAGAGGCAGCACGACCAGCAGCCTTGGCAGCAGCCTTGGCAGCACCAGCAGCAGCAGCAGCAGCCTTGGCAGCACCCTTGGCGGCAGCAGCCTTCATAGATTTAGCACGGGCAGCAGAGGCACGGGCAGCACGACTGCGAGACGCAGATTTTCTCATTGATCTTCTCATCGACTTGGAGGACATTTTATATATAATCATTACAAAAAAAAATGAACGAACTATTAATATTGTTATTTTCTAATATTGTTATTTTCTAATATTGTTATTTTCTAATATTGTTATTTTCTAATATTGTTATTTTCTAATATTATTTCCTAAATTTACCAGATAGTGTCGGTATTATGCCACCACATCCCATCCCCCTTCTTAACTCCATATATTTCCCTAAAAAGCGGCAACCGTGATAATGGACAATTACATCTATATTTTTCTAATGGATGCGGATTCTGTTTTAATTGAGCAGGCAATGCCGCGGCCACGATTTTTTGTCTTGACTGTATCGCACAATACGAATAAAATGCTTCTAAAGAAAGATTCTTTACTGTCGGGATATCTTTGTGAAATAATTGGAAATAAAACAAATACTCTTCTGCTAGAGATAATCCAGAGATATCTGCTAGATCTTCGCCCACACCTATCTCCGCGTCAAACTTGATACCGTCACGCGCCGCAAACAATTCATACTGTTTCACCACGTCTTTAATCTTGCTCTCGAATCTTTTTCTATCGTGATCTGTCCACCAGTTGTTTAAATTTCCATTTGAATCAAACTTACTACCTTCGTCGTCTAAACTATGACTTAGCTCGTGCCCTAAGGTATACCCTAAAAATGCCAAATTGTATTCTATTCCTCTCTGGTCCAAATCTAAAAAGGGCCTCTGTAGATAAGCCATCGGTACATATATCGAATTACTTGTCGGACGATAATACGCATTTACCATGTAGGGCTGGGTTCCTACCAATTTAAATTCGTTCCAGTCTATTTCTGGTATGTCGATTATTCCTTTTCCATCCAATTCAATATATTTTTCTTTTTTCCAGGTTGACAATAAGTTCATGTTATGCCATGGATCATCCTCTGTATAATTCAACAGTGGGTCTTCACGCATTTGCTTCGGATGCCCCACTACCACTTCTAATTTTTTCAATTTCTTTAGCGCCGAGTCTTTCGTCTCAGGTGATAACCATGTATTTCTCTCTATTTTTTTCATAAATATATGTTTCAAATCTGCTACCATGTTTTCTACATACTGTTCCTTCAATGGATCCGAATTATGTTTCAAGTATAACTCTGATAATAACGTATTGAATGTAAATGATAATGGAAATATGGGATACAACTCCTTCGGCATTCTTACCGGCTGTCCTTTTACAAATTCTCCATAAAAATCATAGTGTATTTGCTGCCAATCCCAATGAAATCGAACCATTTGTTTATACCATATAAATAACCAGTATGTCTTCCACTCTTTGCTTCCCCATCTCGTTTTCACTAATTCTACTGTACATTTTAGCGCATTTAAACTTGCGCATACCACTTTACTCGGAGGTGTTTTATATCCTAAATTTTTTGTGAATAATGTCCAATTAAATCCATAGTCTTCCTCCAACTCTTTCTTCGTCAATACATTGTAATTATTTGGATCCTCGTTCTTTATTTTATTACATCCCATCGCAGTTAACAATTCAACCTCTACTGTCCAGATATCCTCTGCGTTATAATTTTGATACTCATTTGGCAATACTTCTTTAAACACGTTGCCGATATATTCCAAATATTTCTCTTTAAACGTTGCCTTGAATTTCTTTGTCTCTGATGTATCGGCCGGATCATTTATATATATAAAATAATCATATAGACCTAACTGGGGTGGACTTAGATGGCTTATGTATTTTTTTACATTCTTTTCGTCCGGTAATACCGTCCATACTATGGGTGATTGCCAACTATATATTTCATCACTCGAAACATATGCCAATAACCCATACATGTCGCGATTGTTTATGTAACTTTCTACACGTTCTTTTAATGTACGGGTATGTTGTAATCCAGTTGACACTTTCGCATTACTTATACATTTGTATATCGCATCCGCCATGCGTGCCTTTTTTGAGGTCGGATTTGATTTTATATATTCATGTAAGTATCCCATTATCTCCCTGTATACTTTATCTTGAACTATTCTAAAATCGTCTACTTCTACATAATACGTTGGGTCCTTTTTTAATCTATCCGTCTCCGTCTCTAACCATTGATAATTTATATAGTCATAAAAATCATTCTGCGGTTGGTATTTCGGTGTCGCGGTTAATTCTTTAAACTCTTTCTTTAACACCTTATTATAATCCATATAATGTCGTAGGTGTTCCGGTGTTTCCTCTAATAGTTTCTCGTTTTCTGCTCTAAATAATCTTAAATTTAATGGGCCTTCTAATAACATGTTACGTTTTCCATCTATATGAGTATTGGATGAATGGCATGTTCTATGTCGCGATATTATACTTCGTTCTTTCTTTTTACTCTCTTTTATATGTGTCTTTTGGCTGCTGCTACCGCTAACACGTTTTTTTTGAGAATAAGCATGCGAATTATTACCCGTTCTCACTTTTTTTGTATTTCTTATTCCCATTATATATGTTGGTTCGAAAAAAAATGGTTGTTATAATATATTAAAATTAAATTCTATCTATGCTACTTGTAGCGTGTATATTGTTGTTATTTTTATTTTTATTTTTATTGATTTTATGGTCATAGTGGCTTTGCGCATTTCTATATCAATCATATGTCATGATTATGAATATATTACTTCTACTCGTCGTCTGAATCACTGTCGTAATCTGCCCAATTCAATATACGCTTCTTGGGCTGATACACGAAATCTGTCTTATACTCTACATCTCCTACCATTTCACAACAGGCTTGTACGTCACCATAATCGGTTGGTTGAGCAATCATCGGCTTATTCGATACCGGCTCTCGCATCGTTACGGGTACTGACGCAGTCGCAGCTACCTTAGCTGCCCAGCTACTCGTAGACGATCTTGTAGACGGAGCCACCTGAATACGATTGGCAGAAGTATTGTCGGCCTCCTCCTCTTCGTCTGAATCATCATTTAGTGCTGTGAAATATCCATTCTTTTTCACCGTGGTAGGTGTATTTAAATTGGTAGAGGAAGTTGACATCGTCTGACTGCTCACCGCAGGCGCAGATACATGGTTCCTTTTCATACTTCTTTTGTTGTGTTTTAAGGTCAACTCCCTCTCTTTTAGAACGCTACAGTACTTTACGGTATGACCTGACGTATGACAATATCGACATTCTGTATTTTTTAATAGTGGACAAACTACTACTCCCGCAGCACTTATATCACTCTTTACAAAATGAGAAGTGTATTCGGGTTCTGACTTACCTGCCTCGAAGCACACCTTACAAAATGGGGTTGTCTTCTTTGTATTCTTTGTTGCCATCGTCTAATTGTTTTGTTAAAACAGTTAATTACTTTAATTTGCTTACTACTTATTTATAAAATGTGCTTCAATTTTTTATCATCTTGACCTTAACATTGACCTTATAACATTGACCTTATAACATTGACAATATTGTTAATCCTGACAATATTGTTAATCCGGATGATGTTCACGAAAAAAAGAATTTGTTAGTTAGTTAGTTAGTTACATCCCAATATAGGGCTTATAATTGTCTATACTGCGTGCGTTCCTTCCTGCGTTTGTTCTATTCTTCCTCCTCGTCTTCCTCTTCTTCCGCGGATTCCCATTCATCTTCATTTGTTTGCTGCGCAATAATGCTCTTGCTCAATCCGATACTAAATACTCTTAACATATGTTTCAAACTTGATCTAGGATTATCAAACATAGTGATTGATGCCAAATGTTCTTCATATGGAAACATATCGATTTCCTCCTTGATCAATTCCACACATGTATCCAATGTCAATGTCTCGATTTTTTTGGGTCTTTCTTCTTCTATGTTCGCACGACACAATGGGCACGTATTATTACTTTTTAATGATGATACTAGGCATGTTAGGCAAAAGCTGTGTCCACAATTTGTTTTTGCGAAATTCTTGTTGCTGTTTAATGCTTCCATACAAATTGCGCATTCTCCAGTATTCTTATTCTCATGCGCATGTGCGTGTTCTCTACTTACCTTCTCCTGGGGTAACATTCTAATCGTCTGTACTCCAACAATACCTTCGATCGAGCTCATTTTGGTTATATTCAATTTGATTTGATTTGATTTGATACTTTTGATATTTTAAACTATTTGTTAAAAAATAGATCAATTTTTTCTACGTTTTATAAAACCTGTCTTGTCGTGACGAATGGTCGAACGGACCAACTGTTATGGTCCCTTGCGCACACACATACATGCTACTACCAAAAGCAATTACAGCAATAGTTGGGAGGAATTATTTCAATGACCTTGCCATCTACCAGTTCTAGTTCGTCTTTAAAGCCTCGACGGTAAACGTTGACGGCATTGCTCGTCGTGATTAGTTGTTCATAGTTTTTGTAAACAGTGTTGAGATATATTTTCGTGTCGCTTCCTTTAAGAGTTTCGTCCAGTTCCATAAACTTCAAAATCTCTATGCTGAGTTTGTAGTAACTCTTGTGCGAGTCTAACTCAATCTCCATCCGTTTTTGTAAATTCCACAGAAGTTCCACGCTCGTAAGAATGCCGCACAAAAGCGATAGCAATGAGTTGATGATGGAAATGGTGGATTGGTCTATTTGGGCTTGAAGTCCGACCGCAATGAACGAGTTAAGGCCGCTAAGAACAATGAGCGGAATGCGGAAGAAGGAAAACAAAATATTTTTGTAGAAATGGTACCGTTTGTTATGATAAATGCTCAAATTGATACAGTTGTTGCGGATTTTTTTCAATATCTTGTACACGTACTCTTTATTTATAGACTGAGTGTCGGTGTCGTCAGGCTCAGTTGTCTCAGTATCCTCGTCTAAGCGTATGTTATTCAATTCAATAGACATATTAGACGAATGATGTGGGGGGTCGTACGCATTTTCGTTCATATCTATACATTCAACATACATAGGACCCTTTTATATACTTTCAATTGGAAGTTTATGCTTCGGAATTATGCTTCGGAATTATGCTTCGGATTTATGCGGATGGGTTATTGACCAAGTTCTTCTAGTTTTACACATGTGGACATTTCAAACTTGTCATATCCTATACAAGCCGGTTTAATTATGTAAATTCGATAAATAATAGTATATTTATTATATATACTTATGGATAATTATACGAATATTGTGGTTTCTAGATATAATAAAAATGTTGATTTCGTATACAAAATTAATAATAATCAGTATATAAACGTTCTGATATATGATAAAGAAAATCCTGACAACCCATATAATATTCCTGTTAACAAAGGAAACGAAGCCTCCGTCTATTTAAAGCATATTATCGATTATTATGATACGCTCACTGAATTTACTTTTTTTATTCAGGATGAAGAATATTCGTGGCATCATTCCGGCAGTTTGATTGATAAATACAAAGAAGCTTCTATGAGTTCGAGCAAATATTATAATATTAATGATAAATGTGTTTGGGATCAACCAAATTTAATCAGCAGCGGATTATATCATAAATTACTCGATTGGTATAATGAATACATAGAAGAATATATACCCCTCTCTAAGATACCTAACAACGATGATCTTATTTATGGATACTTGGGATCAGCGCAATTTTTAGTACATAGAGATCTAATTCGAAGTCTACCAAAACAATTTTACGAGAGATTATATAATTGGATTCTTACTACTGATACGCCAAATTGGCTAATCGTTAAATTTTTAGAATGGACATGGCATGTCTTTTGGGTTATTTATCCATCCATGTAAAAATGTCAACTATACGGCGGTTGAAGATGTCGTTCGCTCCTTCGGTGCCTTAAGATCAACTAAATAGGTAAATATAACAGATCTGTTCGACCGTCAGTCGACAAAAAAAAACGGCGTCCTATTCTGCTTACCATCCGATGTAATCGTCTGATAATTGTCCCAATGGCAGGTGGATGGTCGTTTCTGTGCTATTATTTAATAACACACTTTGCTTCGATGCTTTGTATACCGTGTCGTCTATTATCGAGGATCTACACATCGGGCAACTATTTTTTTTGAGTACAACAGATACAAAACAGGTTGAACAATATTTGTGTCCGCATTTTGTAGTACAACAGTCTACGTTTCCTAGAGTATCCATACATATGGGGCATTCTATGATATGTGATTGGGTATTTAACGCGGTTATTTCCCGTTGTAATCTGTTTACTTCTTCTTCTTTTTGTTTTTTTTTTATTTGCCACGTACTCTTAAATATCAGGGCTAGGTGTATCTTTGGATAAGATGTCTTTAGTCCAGTTAACGCGGCTATCTTTTTCAGGGTACGAATCGACATTTTGTTAAAATCTGGCTCCACGCTACTACATAACAGTTTGTCTAGATCCTTGTCTAATGGACATTCACTTATGTTATGTTTATCGCTGTCGCAATACGAACACTTCATCTTATACACGTAGTCGTAGTTGTGATCGGAATACTCGTATCTATAATTATTCGGCAATACCTATTCGGTAAATACTATGTTGATATATTTGCCATAATTATATATAATTACTTCAATTTTATAATACACCGATGTCGTTCCATTTATACCTTTTCTCGTTTAAAATGCCCATTTTTTGTCGATAGACGGTTGAACTGATCGGTTATATTTACCTATTTAGTTGATCTTAATACACTGAAGGAGCGACAAACATCTTCAACCGCTGTATGGTTGACATTTTTACATTAAAATAACCGAAAATTTAATAATATTATATTATATAAATGTTAAGCATCATTCAAAATATTCCTAATGTGAATGTATATCCTCTTACATATATATTTGAAAATATGAAATTACAACATAAACCAAATACTTTATGGTTAGAGTTTGGTGTAGCAAGTGGAAAAACTATTAACTATATTTCAAAATTTACAAATGATAAAGTATATGGGTTTGATAGTTTTGAAGGATTACCTGAAAAATGGCGTGATGGTTTTGATAAAGGCGCATTTAATAGAAATGGTGATTTACCACAAGTTAATAGCAACGTTGAATTGATAAAGGGTTGGTTTAATGAAACATTACTCAATTTTATAAACACGCATAATAAAAAAGTTTCATTTATTCATATGGATGCTGACCTTTATAGTTCTACAAAATATATATTTGAGGTATTGAAAGATTATATTGATACAGATTGTATTATCGTTTTTGATGAACTATTAAATTATCCAGGTTTTGATGGAGATAATGGAGAACTCAAAGCATTTTATGAATTTATTACAGAAAATAAGGTAGATTATGAATGGATTGGAATGAACGGAACACCTATTGGTATGTCTGGTTATTATCACGAAAATGTAGCATTAATTATTCATTCAATAAACTAATAAAATATATGTATGTAATTTAATTTTCTCATCTAAAATGGGCGTTTTAAATGAGAAAATATGTAAAATCAAATATTGTATATCTCTCTATTCAAACATGACTCTATTTCTGGATTATTTGTGAACAATAGAGAGATTAGTATAGATATATTTATAGGTATTTGTGAATATATCTATTGTTTGTTTGGAGGTTAAGTTGCGTATTCGTGACTATGGTATGGGAAATATGTCATGTAGTTATCCTGTCAACTAGGCCGGTCAGCCATGTGGGTTGGTTAGTGTGGATAAATATTATAACTATGTATATTATATCCTATGGGAAATATATTTTCATGTTTCACAAATCATAGCTCGTGTGTCCTTTGTCACGAACGATTTACAACTTATTATATTATGTGTGCGGTTTGTAATAAAACGATACACGACGAGTGTGAGTATATATTTAATCGTCGATACTATAGTGATTGTTGCCCCGTATGTAGGCATGTAAACCCCATATACTACAAATACAGCGTTTGAAATGTTAACAGATGTAATAACACAGATATATGGCGGCTATTATATGTTAAAATATATTTTGTCTACATTCTAACCTATATACAAAATAAGAATTTATATCACACGAAGAGAGATTTATTAAATTATTTATATGATGTAAACTATATTTTATAATGTATAATTTGAATAAATGGGTATTAAATCAAACAAATGTGTTCGTCCAGATAGTTAGTAATAATGGGTGACGGCGTGTCAAAGATGTACATATTTGGCGTGAAATTTTTATATTTTTATTTTAATGGCAGATTATGTTCTATATTGTTTTTTTTTAAACAATTTATAAATTCGTCGTATATTTCTGTATAAAGAATCATTTTAGGTGTTTGTTCCATAGCCCACCAATTATAATAGTTATTCTTCAAATTAATTATTGAGCATAACTTGGAATCAATTACAGTGTTATGTTTATTAGATGTAAATATCATCAGGTGGAAATTTTTCTTATTAAGTGTAAGCCAATCCAACACTTCATTGATTTTTAAATCATCAATATTGTTTGTAAATACTATAAATATACACATATTTTCGCTCAATAGCATTTCTCTAAAGTTTTTAATTTTAGTATTAAATCTACTGACAATAAAGTCATAGTTGCTTATTTTTGAATTTAAAACAGTATAATCATGATTAAATATAAAATCATATTTACTGTGTCTAATTGTATTATCCGGCATTATGATTAGATTATCGGTATCATATATTTTTTCATAATTACCATCTTTAAGATATGATAATATATTGTTAAGTGGATAAGTGCCTAACATAAATAACTGCTTTGTGTTTATTTTTAATATGTCATTAATTATTATACCAGGGGCACAATTTTCCCCAAAATGGCAAAGTTCCATTTATAGTATAAGAAGAAAAAAGCATTTGAACATGGCTAATAGTGTAAAACGCAGTAGGAATTAAAGCCTACAAATATTAGCAAGGCTGATTGAACTGAATTCCACAACGTTCTAATAATTGTTTATCGATTATTTAATTATTATGTTTGAATCTTATTCGAATTTGTCTCGATATGTATCTATTATACTTCATATTGAACCACTGAACATATTATTATTGGATATTTGTTACCGATGCTTGTTTTTTTTACCCGTTTTAATATGTCATTTTCAAACTCACTTGAAATATATACTTCATATATTTTTGTCGGCACATTATATTCATTATTGTTACTATTGTCACTATTGTCAATATTGTCAGTTGGGTTCACTAATTTTGTTTCACACTTCATTTTTTTGACGAAAAAATATGTTTTAGTCGACTGTATTATCTTATAAAAACTATTTAATTTATTGTCTTTATTCGGAATCATTACGATGCTATTCACATATTGTTCATAATGATTTATTTCATACGGATTCTGTTCCATTGTCATTTATATATCTTAAAACATATGTTTATATATGTTTCATTGTACAAACGGCATATGAATTTGGTAATAAACATCAACTAGTAGAGAGATTGTTATATTCAGTATAATCGTCTGATAGTCTATATTTGGTGGCTAGTCTATATTTGGTGGCTAGTCTATATTTGGTGGCTAGTCTATATTTGGTGGCTAGTCTATATTTGGTGGCTAGTCTATATTTGGTGGCTAGCGTA
>JACCDP011308923.1_pt1 | contig 10189 bp, 12 predicted proteins | sample 7445841 | NCBI WGS metagenome assembly JACCDP01 (sample SAMN15323441, study PRJNA562643) | freshwater metagenome | isolation source: river surface water | place: USA:Blue River Watershed | collected 2017-08-17
GCCATTTGTTTGTCAAGTTCTTTGTAGCAGTTAATTTTATGTAGATCATCGTAATATTTTCCTACACTACTGGCCATGTCAACAATCTCTTTAGTATCGTGGATAGTATTGAATACTTCTTTTGGTACGTTGTAGATGTTACGAATAATGTGTGAATAGCTACGACTATGAATGTTAGTCTCAAAGAAGGTCCAGTTATAGACTAATGCTTCTAACTCTGGTAGGCTTATGACCGGAGTAAAGATTTGACTTGGGCCGCGACCTTGCAAACTATCAAGAGCAGTTTGCCTAAGTAGGTTACTAGTGAAGATATGTTTAACTGCATCTGATGCATCCTTAAAATCGTTAGCATCTTTGGCTAAACTAATTTCTTCTGGGACCCAAAAGAATCCACGTGCTGTCTTTTCAAAATCTGCAATCTTGTTATACTTAACTTCTTCAAAACGTTGAATAGTCACTGGACCAGCTGGATCCAAAAACATCTTACGATGTAAATAGTCTGTCTTTATGTTTAAATTATATTGAGCGTTGCTCATAGTTTACATGCCTCACAATCATCTTCGATAAATTCTACTTCCTCTGGTCTAAACTCTAACTCTGGATGATGACCATTTACTTTTACTTCATCTTGAGCTTTTGCTCCTTGTTTATTAATTAGGCTATAATAAAAAGTCTTTAGTCCCCAATTATGTGCCTGCATTAAATTTTTGGCTATCAATGTGGTTGGTACTTTTCTTCCAGGAAAGTGTGCAGGATTATAAAATGTATTTGTACTAATACTCTGATCTACATAGGCCGCAAGCACAGCCGCAGTTTTTAGATAGCCTTGACAATCAGTTTGTTCCCACATTAATTGATATTTGTTCTTTAGTTTATGATACTCTGGAACTACCTGTGTAAATGATCCTGCTTTGCTTTCTTTGACAGTGATAAGACTCATTGGTAATTCTATTCCATTAGTACTATTAATAACAACACTACTAGACTCAACTGGAGCAATAGCCATAAGAGTAGCATTTCGTACACCATGTTGTTTCATCTCCCCACGTAATGTCTCCCAGTCAAGTTCAGGAGTAAAGTCGGCCAGTTCATTAGCACCATCGGCACGTAACTCCCATGGGAATACACCTTGGCCATATCGTGTCTTGTCACTGTCTAGACACTTGCCACGTTCTTTGGCAAGCTCTACAGTGGCTTCTGTTAGATAATAAGCCTGATGCTCCATCCAACTCTTAACTTCTTGTAGGGCATCTTTCTCACCATACTTATGACCACGTTTAGCATGCCAGTAAGCTAAGTTAGTAACACCAATGCCCAATGGTTGAATTTCATCATTGCTTAATTTACTTTGAATACTTAAAAAGTCCTGGTAATCAAGAATATTACACAAAGAACGCTGAAGTATGCGGCAAGCACGACGCATATCTTCTGGATTCCTGAAAGCTCCCCAGTTGATACTACCAAGTGTACACAAAGCAATGCGGCCACTATCGTCATCGAGACGCTTAAAAGGTCGAGTAGGTAATAGAATTTCACAGCAAAGGTTACTCTGGTAAATTGTATGATACTCGGGATCAAACGGTCCTTGGTTCATAACGTTATCAATGAACACTAGGTAGATACGTCCGGTGTCTGTACGCTCTTTTAGTATACCGCTCTTAAAAACTTCCTCAGCCGATATTGTTTTCTTACGCAAGCCGGCTTGCTTCTCATACTTGACATACAGTTGTTCAAAACGTTCTGTGTTATTGTAGAAGGCTTCGTACAAGTCAGGCACTTCATTAGGATCAAAAAACGTAATGTTTTCTTTATTTTTGAAACGACGCCAAAAGAACGCTGATAGTACAACTCCGTAGTCCATGTGTCTGACACGAGTTTCTTCAGTTCCTTGATTGTTCTTAAGCACAATGAGATCATCAAACTGATGATGCCAAATAGGATAAAACACTGTAGCACTAGCATTTCTAATGCCGCCTTGTGAACAACTACGTAAGTCACCAAACCACTTCTTTAAAAAAGGAATCATGCCAGTGTGCATGATTTCGCCGCCACGGATAGGACTACCTAAGGGACGCAGCCTGCCAATTTCTAAACCAATGCCTGCACGTTTGCTGGCATACTTAGCCATCATTTCGCCGCTAGCAAAGATACTATCAAGATCGTCATCGCTACGTATAAGGACACAGCTACTAAACTGCTTGGTTGGTGTGCCCAGACCAGCAAGAACGGGAGTAGCGAGAGTAAACAGACCGTCACTGGCCGCTGTATAATATTCTTTAATATATCGCATACGAGCAGTATTTGGCTCTTCTTTATGGAAGACAGTAGCCGCTGCCACCATATACCTAACCTGCGGGGTTTCATATATTTCCTTTGTGGCACGATTGCGCACCAAATATTTTTCGATTAACTGTTCGATGGCAGCATACGAATACATTTCGTCTTTTTCGTGATCTATGATTTCGTCCATCTTGTTCCAGTCATCTTCACTATACCATGTTAATAGTTCTGGCGAGTACAAACCTACTTCGATATTTCTTTTGACAATATCATATAGACGTGGTGGCTCATAGCTGCCATACACATCTTTTCTTAACATACTGAGTCTTTGTTTACCGGCTACATATTGATAGTTTGTATGCCCAATATCAGGATTTGATTCTATATCGATAAGATCAACGATGGCACGTAAAGTTATTTCATCGATCTCTCTTGTAGAGATGCCGTCATAGAAATGTGGCTGTGCCTTGATCTCTATCATACTTTGACTTACGTCTGCAATGCCTTTACATACTTTTGCTACCTGTGTCTGCCATTTTGTTAGGTCTAAGGATACCTTATCCCCGCTCCTTTTAATTACTGTAATCTTGGTCATAGTTTCTTTTTCTTCTTCACACTTAAAAGTAGAAAGTATTTAGTGATAGAATCAATCCCTCCAAAGATTGTTATTTTCGTTATGATTCTAATGGTTAATAGGGGAATTTTGATAGTACAAAATCTATATCATTGTTCCAATGAAAATAATATACTATTTTTTGAACACAGTCAAGGCTGTTTGGCATTAACTTAGTGCTTTATATGTGTAGCTCATTGTGGCAACATCACCTGCACTGCTGTTTCGATATTTGATTTGGACAGTGTCTCTAGTACTAGATGAGTCTGAATCAACCAATGTGGCACTAAATTCTAAATTAGTATCACCACTGACGCCAGTGTACTCATACTCGTCAACCAATTGAACATTGTTGTTAACATTGTCTATGGCTACCAATATTTTTCCCCTGCGCATTCTTGAATGACTGGTGCTTTGATAAACATACTCTATTTCGTATCCGATTTTGTCTGCAATTGGTAATCTAAAAAGATTGATAAAAGATCCTGTTTGAACAATATTAACCTTTCTTGTTAGTACGTTTGTAAACGCTGTTTGTCCAACTACCTCACCTACATATGGGGTTGTTAAGTTAGTAGTGGCTAATGCATCGCCTCTATCAAAAATATCCTGAATACTGCTATTTCCAATACTGTCAAATTCAATTTGACCGTAAACTGGATTTAATGTTGACGATGCATTATCGTTACCTACTTTAACAAATCTATTAGCAGTGCTGGTATTACCACTGCCATTAGCTATCTTAATACCCTGTCTTCGAACAAAGTCAAATGTTGAATCAGATATGCTGTTGTTCCTAGGTCCGTACTGCTCACCAGTAGATGTTAAGTTTGCACCAACACCAAAACTCACACCCATGTATAAATGTTCAAATGTGCAGTTCTCAAAATTATTATTGATGATATCCTGTTTAGCAAAAACTCCATAGCTGAAGTTTCTGAAAGTTACATTATAGAATTGATTGGAAGCTGAAGTAACTGCCGCACTAAACGCATACATACCGATGGCTATGCTATTTGTTTCTAAACTATCTGCTAACTCCCAACTACCATTAATGCCTATATCATCAAATATACTATTCCTTACGGCATTTAACTTTAAGCCAGTGGTGTTTGCACTAGATATGTTTAATGTAAAACCTTTTAAAAGAACATGCTTACACTGATTTGAAAAGGTACTGGTACTGATGTTGGCATATGAACCCGGTGTGCTAGTATCGTTAACGAATTCAAATGCACTGCCTGTGCCTGTATAGTTGATCACAGTCCTTCCTTGACCAGCACCAATAATGCTACAATAGCTAGGAATATAAATTGTACTAGATACTGTATAAACGCCTGGTCCGAAATCTAAAATAAATCTTCCCTGTGGTAATCCAACACTAGATGGATTAAGGTAAAGATTATCGATGGCTCTTTGTATGGCTAAGGTATCATCTGTGCTACCTTGATCACCTACGGCACCAAAGGCTGCTACGCTTACACGTTCATCTAAACGTTCTTGAATACTTCTCAATACAGGATAGTTACTGTCTGCACCTGTTTGTATAGTAGGATCGTTTTTCTTATATTGGTACTGCTCAAACAAATCTAAAATGTTGTCATTGGTAGTCAACACCTTTGTGTTACCTACATACGGTGCGCCTTCTGCAACACTACCGTTACCAATAAAAAGTTCCTGTGTATCTACAGCCCAAGCAAGCTCACCGCTGGCTAGTTGTGGAATACCCGAACCTTGATTTTTTTGACCTCTGCGGATCTGAATCCTAGAAATTTGTACGACAGCCATGAAAATATCCTCTTATTGGATATTTATCAGGTTAGAGCGTAGTATTGTTCTACCCTATCGCACCAGCGTCCTACCCAAGTATCAAAGTCTTTTTCTTCAAGAACGAATTGCTGATACTGCGGTTCACCCCATTGCCCTGGGGCTATTTCTGGAGGTCTAACACACATCATAATCACGCCTTTGCGTATGTTAGTGCCGTGTACTTCGTTATGTGCTAGAGCGTAGGCTGTAAGTTGTAGAAAGTAGTCGTCAATCCACTCTAGTTTCTTAGGTTTATTTGTTTGCTTGAAGTCAAGTATACTTTCTGAACCTTCATGTATGCCCACACAGTCAGTTGTGCCTGCATATAATTCTGGAAAGTACAAAGGCACTTCACTGCCCCATACTTCGCTTATTGGACCAAAGCCATCAGCAATTACTTTTTTAGCCATTAATAGGCTTTGTTGTGCGTATGGGTTGCTGAGGCTGTCACGAAGCTCTTCACCTTTGATGTAGCGTTCTAGAAATGAATGCATCCTAGTACCGCGATTGGCAGCTTCTGTGGTTATTTGATTAGCTTTGGCTTCACCGACACTCTTGCGCCAATTGGCCAATGCTTCACGTGCTTCAGCAGGTTTGGTTTTTTCTAATATAGTTGTAACTGAAGGTACTTTGAAACCATCAGGCGTTGCGTATAAGCGTTTACCTGTGGTTTCATCTCTAGTTAATGTATTATAGTTGTATCTTGATATAAGTAGGCTCATACCGTATTATACAACAAGTTTTTGATTATGTCAACCCTGGCGTCTTGCCGTTGCAGATTTGGCCATCTTACTTACATTGTCCTCGCCGGTGTTGCCGCCGCTGGCTGGCATCTCTTCGGCATCAGTTTTTAGTTTAATACCTTCAGGACCATAACTACAGATCTTATCCAATTCTGGATCTGCTTCAAACTTTACTTTAAATGCTCGGGGATTGTCAATACGTTGGCCTAAAGCATTTTCGGTTTCGTTACCTAATGCGGCCCAACTAATAGTTTCTGGATTGTCTTCACTATTGGCGGCATTGCGCTTCGCCGCCAATAGATCATACAAGTCTATGCTTTCTTCAATTACTTTTTTTTTGATGCTAAGATGCTGGCCAATCTACGGCTGTACATGGCAGACTCTCGCATCTCTCTGCCTTCTGGTTCAGTAGGTGCTTCTGCGCCTAATTCAGCCTCTGGTGGTGGAAGTTCTTCTCCGCCTGCTGCTGGTGCACCTGGGCCTTCTTGACCTGTTAAAATGCTTACTGCCTGTGCAAGACTTTGACGATTTGTTTCTAGTGCTGTGTAGATAGCATCTAATGCTGGTCTAACACTTTGTTCAAATTGTCCGCTTACTTCGGAGCCCATCTCATCTCTTATAGAGTCTAATAAATCTAACATTGCTTCTGATTTCATGGCAGCAACATCTTCTAACCAACTGGTAATGCGGTCTACCATATCTTTTGAAGCCATAATCAATTCAGCTTTTTCTTCTTCACCTTCCGTGACCAATGTATTTTCTAAAATTGATAATGCTGTTTCTTCGTCTAAATCATAACGTACGATTAGTTCATTTACTAAATCTTCTTCTGTGTCTTCTTCTAGTGCAATTCTGCTTCTTGCCTCTTTGATCCAAGTTTCTGGAATGCAATATCTTACAGATGCCTTCTTTAAATTGGCCATTGCCTGATTATATTCTTTTAGGCTTTTTGCTTTTTTCTTCATCTTTTCTTTCTTATCGTCTTCTACGTCGCCTTCGCCTTTGACCTCACGCTCTGCTATCTCTTGATTGATTACATCTAAGAACATTTTGTTCTTTTGATATGTGTTGTTTTCGAGAACAGCATCATAACTTTCGTTAGTTTCAAATTGGTGTTGTTCTGTGCGTAACTTATTACGAGCATCATGTAGTTGCTCTAGCGTAAAACGCTCTAAATTAAGTTTGTAGCCAAATTTCTGAGCCAGGCTCTCGTTCAATTTTGAACTGGTAATTGGTTTAGAAAATTCTGTAATCTGCATGATAGCTTCCTAATTATTGTTATTATTTATCTGAATGCGTGGGTAAACGCTGTGGTTATTTTTTGCTTGTAAAACTTTGCTCTTTGTGAGGTTATTTCCCAACGCCAAAGAAACAAGTCCCTACGGTCAACATCTTTGGTATTTTTAAAGCGATATTTGAAGATCTCACTGTCTATGTGATTATGCCAATATCCCGAATCTAAGTTATGCACTTCGGCTGTGCCCATTATATCATTGCGACTGTAATGTCTAGCTGCCATACAGGCGGCACTTTTTAAATTAAACTGATCTAGATAATCTAATCTAGAACTACTCTTTCTATATACTGCCCAAAGGCCCTGTTTGTTCTGCTTTATTACAAAATCTTTATAAGCTACAGCGCCATTTTCAAGCGGTACTAGAGGAAGGTTATCTTTCTCTTCCTCGTATAATTTTGCTAACTTTGATGCGGCACGTTTAATATTCATTTACCACCACTTCTGGATCTTTCTGACCTATCTTTTTCAATAAACTCTTACGTATCATATTTTCAGCAATTTGCTGTTCACGCTCTGGTAAACTACTTAGCTTAGTTGGCTTCTGTAATTTAGTTAACAACTTCTGTTCTTCTATGGTAGTATAGATCTCAAAGGATCTTAAAAGTTCATTTATTTTCATAAGCCTGCTAGTTTTTTAATGTCAAAAACTTCCTTGCTCTTTGTCTGTGCTTTGACTTCAGTGCCAGCAATTCTTCGAGCTAGTGCAGTAATTATCGCACTTTCATCCATGCGTTCATTTTTTACATCTAGAGCAGTACCTGGAGCATACCCCTCTTGTCCTTTGACCTGTTTCATTGCACGATCATAGGTAGCTTCTTTATCTTTGTTGCCCATGGCATATAGGTCTTTTTGTGATATAGGATCTGTTTCTGCTGACCTCGGGGCCCAAGATTTAGTTGTTATTCCTTTTTCTTGTTCAGCACCCATAACACCTGTACCTATATCATAACTGGTTTTGGACTTAACAACATTTCCTGCCTTATCTTTAGTTTGACTAGTATCTAGAGGGCCTGCCATATATCTTTGAGATGTTTGACCAGTCTTTAAATCTTTTGATTTTGTCAAACCAGAAAAACTAGGACTTCTATAATCGATCGCTGTTCCAGTATTGTCGTAAGTATAGGTACCGAATCCACCCGAATATTCAACAGTGCCATCTTGTTTCAATGTTACTTTTTCGCCATCTGGTAATGGTTTGCTCTGTCCAGCTTGTAGTCCATCAATATTAGGCATGGGTGGTGCTTCAAAATCATCTTCGCTTTGTTCTGTAGTGGCAGTGTCTACTTGAATCTGCGCACCTGGTTTTAATTCAGGTTGTTTAGGTTCACCTGGAGCTGCTGCATCTGGGGTAGGATCGTACATGAACTTACCATCAGGTCCAGTTTGTAGTGCTGTGGGATTTTTCTTGAGATCCACAACTGTCATGGTATCTGTAGCTGGATCAACCATGCTTAGGCTCATCCCCGGTTTAAAGTCCTTTACGACCATCGAAGATTCTTCGCCTATAATATCTCTAATTTTCATATCTTTTCTCCAGGCTTAATTGATCCGCCTTTAATTTACTTATGTGATTTCTCAACTGCTCTAAATATCCTTTGGCCCGTAGGATCTTAAAAACTATATTCTCTGTACTGAGTTCGCCAGCTCGTTCTAAACCTTGCTGTCTTAGACGCTTGATATCATCAGATGTTTGCTGAACTGCGGCTAAATTATCGCTTCTGAAAGCACTGCGAATTTTACCTAGAAACTGTTTGTATTTTTGTTTTACTTCAGCTCTGTCCACAACATCTTCTACAGTCTCGGGAATTTTAAGCCATTTATTATCTAATACGCTGTATATGCCAGCACTGGTATGAGGCTGTGCTTCATCTTGTACATACAGTTCTACATCTATTTCTTTGATCTTGATATCGTGCTGAAAATTGTACTGGTTTTTCTTAGCATCAAATAACTGTTTTAATAATTGTTTACGATCCTCTGGGATCTTTACAATTAAATGTAGGTCTAAATCGCTGTTACGGCTATAAGTGTAAGCGGCGTTGCTGCCGCTGATAGTGACATCAGTTAATCCTATTTTACCAATGTCTATGTATTCTATAAAATGCTTGGCTATTTTTAGCAGCTGGGCTCTTACCACAGGTTTGAGCTCGCCCTTAGTCCATATCTTAGGGTTGAGTTTTTTATGAAAAACAATAGCCGTGCTGATGAGATCTTCATGCATCCAATATTTATCTTACGATTTCAAAACTGATATTCTCGCCTGATCTAAAAATAGCTGGTTCTTTTTTAACAGTTTCTGTAAGTCCTGAGATATAAGGCACTAGATCAAAATCCTCTTTTAATCTGTAGAGTTCGTCATCGTTATATAAGAAAAGATCTTCTCTATCTACCTCCCAATCAAAGACCCATATGTTAGATAATTCATCGCCCTTCATATTGTAATTTTTAGGGATGTCTATCTTTACTTTAGGTGGAGTCACATAACTGAGATTGGCTCGCATGCCTATAGTTTGTATCACAGTATCAAAGTTCTGTTGCTGTAGTCTCGCCAGTTCTCTGCCCGGCTCATTGCGATACTGTCCAGTTCTAGTAATATCTACCAGTGTGTAAATCTTATATCTCATAGTGTTATTTAACTGCGCAGATAATGAGTAGATAAAAAAAGAGCCCGAAGGCTCTTTTAACAGTGTCTTTAGCGTTAACCCATCTTAAGCAATATGGTAACTACCACTCCCAGGACACCTGCAATAACTGTTCCTGCTGTACCAATAATGACTTTGGTTAGGCTTTTCTGACCTTCGACTACGTCATCGTGTATGGCTTCCACTTTCTTTTCTAGATGTGTTAGCCTTGTATCTAATTGTAGATAACGTAATGCACACAGGTCTACGTGTGCTTCTAAACTGGTTTTTTCTAAACTTGTAGTCGGTGTTGACGACATAATAGGTATTCTCCAAAATAAAAAATTGGATGCCTTAAATATGCCTAACAGCGCCTGTACAAGTTATTTATTATCTTTATTAGAATTTAAAACCTGTACCAATGCCTTTAGTTCGCCTAATTTTGTTTTTATGTCATGTAAACCGCTGGTGGTCTTGTCAGTGCCCTTGATCATAGTCTTTATTACAAACATGACCCAGAACCACCAACTGACGCAGACTACTGCTATGATGCCTAGACCTATAATTACTAGGTTATGTTGATCTTTGTCTAAGCCTAAAAGACTTACACAAAAACCTGTTAGCATCAATATCACAGCCGCAAACATGACGATGTACCAATTGATTTTTTTCATAGTAAATTATTTACAATGTCTAAACTAAAAATAAAAAGCAGATATTATAGTGACAAAAAAGGGCCTTGCGGCCCTAATTTGCTTCCCATCCCGAATGAGAATTAAGCAACAGTAATTTGTGTACCTAATGTAACTGCTGTGTCAGTACCAAA
>JACCDP011467869.1_pt1 | contig 10187 bp, 9 predicted proteins | sample 7445841 | NCBI WGS metagenome assembly JACCDP01 (sample SAMN15323441, study PRJNA562643) | freshwater metagenome | isolation source: river surface water | place: USA:Blue River Watershed | collected 2017-08-17
ATAGCTTCTTCTTTCGTTCGCTGCTGAGATGATTTTGCTCGGCCCGCGTCGCGATCGATGGAGACCAGACGATCGGCTTTTATTTTCGTCACGGCGCTAACTTGTTATTCTTTCGGTGTTTGAAGAAGGTCTGCCAATTGAAATAATATTAAGAAAGATCCTCAGATCAACTCTCGCGTTTCCCTTTCACTCGTTTCTCTTTTGAACTCGTCACGTCCAGCTCTCGTGACGTGCTCGTTTTGCCCAACCGATTTCACCGGTACAAAGAATAGCAAACAATTTCAGTAGTGGCACTGTATAGATTCGATTCGCAGTCAAATATATTGAAAATCAAGTTCTCTTTTATCTTTTTTCCAAAATCATTTCAGTGGAGAGAGAGACTTGGGTGAATAAACCTATAGTTCGCATTTTTAGCAAGAAAGCGAATGAATTAGTATCAAACCGGTTTTTTTTTTTTTCATTATCTTTTTAGCGAGTTCATCAACCGCCCGCAGACTTATATATTCAGCTGAATGTTTTCGCTTTGATTGTTCGCCAACGATAATGCTTCGTGATGCTGCTTCATCTCGTTTTCCTAGCGGATCTTCGTTGTCACATTGTATTCGATCGAATCCGAAGTCATCCAAAAATTCCGTCTAACGGCTCCTTAGCTTTTTGGGTTGTATTGTGATTTATTCCGTTTTCTCTTCTCATTAGCATACCGTTGTGACAGTTTTTCGCCAGTACTTGCCATGGTCGATTCGAACCGGTTTAGGAGTCGTGTGATAACAAACGACAGACACATACACCACGCCAACTGTGTCTAAAAATCAACCAGAAGTTCTGTGGCGAATTAAAAGATGGAAAGAATTGTTAAGTTCGCCACGCTGATAAAAACCCCAACAGGTCACGACTTTTTTTGACGTAACGGTACCGGCGGCTCCCGAAACGCGTTTTGCGGCTCACGCGCGTTCGTCTTTTTTTTTGCGTTGAAAAGACCAGAGCCAAGTCATTGATAGCCAAGGCACTATACATTCAAATCGATAGTTTAATCAATCGAAGGCGTTGTTGTATCAAGCGGTACTCTGTTGCAGCTAGAAGAAGAAAAAAGCGCAGCGCAATGAACTCGGACCGCGTTTGATAAAAAAAAAGGGATCGGTGGGAAAATGTTCCAGTCGGTCTCACTTCACCGTTGCTGCGAAGAAAACAATAGCTTTAATTTATTCGTATTGCTGTACAGTGGTATTGTGCTGTAGTTCTTTCCCCGTCTGAAATAAAAGAAAGAAAAGAAAAAAAAAACAATAACATAAAAAGAAAACAACAAAACAGAGGCGACCGCAATGGCGCTGCTAACTTAAAATGTGTACACGTGAGTTTACCCGAACAAGGGAGAGTCCAGGTGACGTATGGACTGCTGTAGGCGAAGGTATACATACGAAAATTGGAGGTTAAACGCAACCGAACTTTCTCTCCTTATACAGTCAAACTCTTTTTGTTGTTTTGGTTTTTTTTTTGTTCCACTCGCTTTCGCACACAAGATCTTGACCGAGAAAACTTTTTCAGATGAAAGTCGTGTTCCCATTCCTGAATTCTCTATTCAACATTTGGGAAATAACACGTCACCCACAATAAACACCAGCTATTTTTTATTTATATATATTTTTTTTTTCGTTTGGAAAATTCGTCGTGAAGGATTCCATAGGGGCGTTAACTCTGCTACACTTCCTCACTCATTCTTCATCCACGTTTTTTTTCTTCTTCTTTTTCTAGAAAAAGATGATCCCGCTTAGCCGTTTTTTTTTTGTGTGTGTTGGCCGAGTCAACAGCAATATACAACCGCAGCTTCGGTATGTGTCGTCATTGATCATTCGTCGAGTCTTGTATTTTTTTCTAAGCCGCGAGATGTAAGCCAAGTCACGTTGTCCCGACATTGAAAGGTGTGTCAGAATTACTAGCGGTAACCACTCGAAGAATATTGTCGATGGATCACGAACGGATATCCCCATGACGAAAAAGAAACAACAGTACATGTATTGGATAATCATCGACTTTGCATCCTACGCCGAAAGTGTAGCCAAACCAAAAATAATTTGAGTTGTTGGTTGAATTTCTTTCTGTTTCGACGAGTGGTAGTACTTTTGCCTAATAGAAAGAAAAAAAAACGGAATACGACCGGACGTCAGTACTAGTGAACTTGGGGCGAAGCCGCAGAAATGGTCGTCTTCTCTGCCAATAAAGGAAGTCAGTATTTATTACAGCGAAGCGCAAGCCACTAGAGGGGTTAGCACCGTTAACCACCAAATAACCCGAGGGAACTGGAAGTAAGAAACCGGAAGGTGCCAGACAAATAAAAAAATATACCTTCCCATGAAATGACGGACGATATGACGAAAAAATATCAATGCCATGTTGCAAAATGTTCAGTTCTTTTTTTTTTTATTTTATTTTGAAGTCTTGCCACTTTTCATGTCATTCAATAATTGATTGAGCCCATATGTTGCCTTGCCTTGCCTAATTTGAATTTTGTTCGACTTTTAAATTGATTAGAGATCCGAGAACGAATGGAAGAACCCATATCCAGCCGGCTGAAGATGTTTACACCCGGATCCGCAACTTTGATGCGTTGGTGCGGGCCGTTAAGGGATTCTATGAGGTATAAATTTAGTTTTAAATATTATATTTTAATTTTTTTTTTTAATTCTGGCTTTGCCCTTATTATAATTGTATGTAAATTCTTTAGGACGTGTTGGGTCAATTTGTGTTGGTTCGTTTACCCGATCCTGTGACACTTGGTCGTGACCCCGACAGTGAAACCGGTTTAGCTGGAATGCAAACGCTCCTGTTACTGGTTCTCGGTTGCGCCGTCCAGGGTCCCAGTAAGGAGAGCGTCATTGAAGACATCAAAAGACTTCCTCTCGCAACTCAACACGACATTGTTAATTGTATTCAACAGGTAAACAAAATAACCAACAGTCCTTTTTTGTAAAAAAGGCAATTCTTTTTTTTATTTACGTGTCAATTCAGCCAGAAACCTTGGCAGCAAATTCTAGGAGATTGCGTCCCATAAGGAAATTCTTCTTTATTGGCCTTTTTTTTTGGACAAAAGAAAAGAAACAGAGAAGTGCTGATCCCTCCTTCGCTTCAGGCTTTGTGTGTGTGTGGGTGTTCAATGGCGCACAGCTGGCAAGGCCAGTTGCAGAGTCTATTTCTTCTTTGACGTAGATAAATGAGCGTGTTCAAACGATTGCGGCTAATAGCACGTCCGGGAATCCGGGATGTCGCAAACGAGACCATTAGGCGCTTGATCGATATCTCAATGACGAGGAAGCCCAGTCGAGATTTATTAACCTTTTGCCCAGCAGTTCTCCACATAATTTAGGGTGACTTGCCATGACTTATATTCTTGATGGATTTATGACTTTAGGTTGCCGACAATCCCGCCTGCGTGTGGAACAAGGAATGGTCTGAATTCGAGTCCATCGAATCCGCCTGGGCTGACAAGGAAGAACAACAGCAGCAGCGGGAGGAGCTGTTCAGAGTCTTGGTTCAACATTTACGGCGGCTGGTTCAAGAAAGAGATGACTATGCTCATGTATATAATTATTCTCTCAAGTGCTTTTTTATTCATCCGATTAGAGCTCTGATTTATTTATGGATTATTTATTTATTTATTTATTTATTTATTTATTTTTTTTTTTTACTTGCAGCACTTTACCGCCATGGTACTTAGGGAGCTCTCAAGTAATGGCGGAAATACACTCCAGCGTCACAATAGCGCTTCGCCCCAAAGTGGAGTTGTCGTCGAGCTGGCAGAGGCCAAAGCGAAGATCCGTCGCTGGCGACAAGAGCTGGAGGAGAAATGTGAACAAGTGGCCGAGCTGCGTGACGAGCTGGATGCTCTCAAGACTCACTCCGTCAAAATCAAACAGGAAAACATGGATTTAGTCCAGGAGGCCCGGCTGTCAAAAGCCCTGCGGGATGAATTGGATATCGTCCGCGAGCGGGCCTCAAAGGTGGATCGATTGGAATCGGAATTGAATCGCTACAAAGATAAACTGAATGACATCGACTACTACAAAGCCCGTCTGGATGAACTCCGCGAAGACAACCGGCTACTGGAGGAGACCAAAGTCATCCTTGAGGGCCAGCTGGAAAGCGCCCGTCAAAGAGCTGAACTCGTCCTGGACTTGGAAGGCGAACTGCTCAAATGCAAAAGTCAATTAACAAACTTGCTGGTGGAGAAGGAGGCCGACAAGGAGCGATTGAAGAAATTGGCGGAAGAGAACGCCCATTGGCAACTGTGCACTAAAAACTGCCTCAGCGAATCGGCCAGCCTGACGGCCGAGCTCGAGTCGTTGAGAGCCCACCAGGCTTTTTCCGACACGAGCAAGGATCAGTTTACCAATCTGGGCGAGCAAATGAGTTCCGTGGATCTCCTGGGCAAAGCCCGTCGTTTGGAGATGGAAAATCAGAGATTAACGAACCTGCTGTCGTCCAACAATGCGAAAGAGTCCGGTCTGCGAGGCGATAATGGCGAAAAGATTTTACAACTCGAAGGAGAGTGCACCCGACTCAAACTGCGATTAGCCGATCTGGAAGAGGAGCGACGGACAAAGGAGAACCACATGACGGAAATGATGACAGCCGTCACTTTGCGCACAGCGGAAGTCGATAGGCAAAATCAGGATCTCCAGCGCAATCACCAAGAACAAAAGAATCTCATCGAAAATCTAAAGGTTCATTCTTTACACATTTTTGTCGACTAAAATAGTGAAAGGTTTTTTAACGACATTTGACGATTAATGCGAGAGTTCGCATGGTACCAGCATCTTTTTTGTTATTTTTAGATTTTTCATTTTCCATTTCGTTAATATTGTTTCTTTTTGATTATTATTATTAGGTGGAACGGTGCAAAATAGAAGAGCTGGAGTTGCAGGTGTCGTCACTCGGCGCCGAGAATCAGAAATTGCAGCGCTCGGCCGATCTCTTCCAGGTAGGAAAAACCATCATGGTTCAGATGCCGAACATTCTGACGTTTACATTTACGATTTTTTTGTTTTTTGTTTTTCCAGAGACGGGTAGACTCTGTGCAGAACGAGTCGCGAGACCTCGAGTCGGAGAATGCCAAACTGCACAAGACGGTGGAGAGTCTACGCCATTCGCTGCGGCGCCTCAACGACCTGGAAAAGGAAAACACAGACCTTGAAAGTGAGAACCATCGACTCGATCGCGAAAGCAAAGGACTTCATAAAGAGATAGTCCGACTTAAGCAAGCCATAGAGGTATGTTGAACACACTTCCCCCACCAAACAAAAAAGAGTGATATAATATATACGCCAGTGCGTTTTGGTCGAGCGGTTGGCTTCTTCCCTCTTTCCATGCGTTGTGTATATGTGTCGCCCCGAGGCGCTGGTGGTATTTAGTTCTCGACCACTAAACTCCCGTTTCCGTGCTGCAGCTCGCCGTGTCTTATGAGAGCTAAAAACTTTCGTCTGAACCCATTGACAATCTGTCGGCTATCGTTTGGTCGGCCATTTACGCTCGGATGATAGTTACGATTATCTGACTTCCTCAGCTGGAACTTGGTGTAGTAGTTCCCTTTGCAGCTGCGGTGAATAACTCGTTTTGAAATAGATTAGAGAACATGATCGTTACTTCCCCTCTTAGACTAATAAACTTGAACATAAAAATATGAACATTTTTCAAAAAAGGAAATTGGTAACATCCCTGTTTCTCCAGGTAAAAGACGCTTCGTTGGACGAACTTTGCTCCAAGCTCTCGACGGCCGAACGCGAATGGAAACGGCTGTCGAAGGAAGTGAGCGCGTTGCAGACGCAGGGATCTAAACTGCGCGAGCTGGAACGTGACAACAAGGAGCTTCAGCAGTCCTCCATCGTCGAACACAAAACTCTTGCCGCCATCAGGTACATCCAATTCTGTCGAAATTGATGTAGTAATCGAGTTCTTTTAAAAATAACATCTGGTTTGTTTCAGGGAGGAATTGGTCCAGGAGAAGATAAGATGCCAACAGTTGCAATGCCAACTCGACACCAATACCAGGACTATAGAACTCAACCGAGTCGAGCGCGATACCCTAAAAAACAGCAATGAAGAATTGACCCAGCGCTGTGCGTCGGCTGCGGCAACCAGCGCGGAATTGAGCGCACTCAAGTCGGAAGCCCCCAGCGCCCAGCAGCAGGAATCCTTTCCGCCAACGTTGGAGTTGGGACGCGAAGTGCTGGCCGTTAAGGATCGGCTGGTCGAACTCGAGCGACAAAATGCGGTTCTTTTGGCGGAGAAAGACAATCTGACGGCCCAGATTTGTTCGCAGAAGGAGCGAGTCAACGAGAGCGGGTCTCAGCTGGCCATCCTGTCTCAAAAGCTGGCCACTCTTCAGGTAGAGAACTCGACGCTGGCCTCTCAACTGGACTCGACGACGACTCAGAATTCCGGCATCCAAGCTGCACTGACAGCCGTCGAATCTGAGCGTGAGAAATTGGCGGTCCAATTGCAGTCGTCCGACACGCGACTGGAACGCGTGTCTCGCGACCAGCAGGAGCTGCAGACTCTGCACGAGCAGCTCCAGAGCGAGTACGACGCTCTGCTGGCTGAGCGCGAACAATTGAAAATCTGCCAACGCGAAAGCAAAAGCGAGTTGAGAGCCTTGCACGATCAATTGGCGACGAGCAGCCAAGCCGAGACAGAGTGGCAGCGCTCACGGGCGGAGCTGCAAGAGGAACTGGATAAATCAAGGGCGGAAACGCGGTCGTTGACCAATCTAAGAGCCGAGCATTCCCGGCTCAAAGACGACTTTCGCTCACTTTTCGTGGCTAACGAGAAGCTCAAGAGCGAATACAAGAGCTTGCAGAACGACTACAAGGGTCTCCGCGGCGATCACAACACTTTGAAACTGAAACACACGCAGTTGCAAGGCGAAGCGTCCGAATCTCGTCATCAGGTCAAAATTAAAATTGTAGTTACGTTGAGATTTGTAACTAATTGATCGGTTTGATTACAGGTGACCAATCTGGATGTGGAGCTGAGCAAGTTGAACAACAAATGCGACGTGCTGCAGCAGTGGAACACGACGTTGGAAGAAGATAAGCGCAATCTGGTCAATCAAGTGTCGGTTCTGCTGACCCAGTACCACGAACTGCTCAGCCAGACCCTGGAAGAGAAGGATCACTTTCACGAAGAGACCAAGAATTTCAGCGACAAACTCAATCACCTCAAGCGCCAGAAGGAGATCCTTGAAGACAAGATCATGGAGCAGTACCGTCGGATGGAGAATTCTCCGAATTTAGGCGGCGGCGGATCGCCTTTCAAAAAGAACGCCAAGGCCAGCATAGGTGCCCTTTTCGTCCGTAAAATGAGGAGGGCCTCGTCCGAGCTCATCAGTCGGGTCCCTCGCTCTCGATCACGCAATCGAGTCGGCGACGGGCTTCCGTCTGGCGATCGAGAAAGCCCCGATCAACACGACGGGCAATTGGATACCTTCAGCTTGGAATCGGGTTCGCACTCGGGTTCCAATTCCGGGTGCGGGTCTTTGGACGGAGGAAGCGGCGGAGAAGACATGACGCCCAGCAGCCTCATCGGAAGTATTAGCGGCGTTTCACCGGGTCTGACTTCCGGCGGCAGCGGAACAGGTTGGAATGAACGCGATCGCAATCGCCAGTCTATGCCCATCATTCACTACCAACACCCGGAAAGTCTGGAAAACTCAGTTCCGACTGCTTCTGTCCGTCATTCCATTTCTTCCGACGGAGTGTGTAATGGCTCCTTGACATCTGCGAACCAGATCAATGGCAACCCAATGCAGTCCTCTCCTCTATCCGTCAACGGCAATTCCGCCGGGGCGGAATTCGATGGAAACACAGCACACGTTTCCGCTGCAACCAACACAAGTCAACCGAAAACGTCGTTGAGTAGTGGTCTCATATCGGCTGCCCCGCTGATGATGATGGCTCCTTGCTCCCCTCAACTACCCCAGCTTTCTCCTAGACTTGACGGAATCGTTTCAGGATTACAGGGCAGCAGCACGCCGACTTCCGGTAACAGCCCCATTCCCATCGGCGCTCTGCAGAGGTTCACCCAATCATCGCGTAGCCTGGCACTGCTAGAGAGGGCCGGATCAAGGCAACCTCTCTGCCTATCTGAAGTCGAGCCGTCTCTAGTCCTGAGCGAAACGCCCAGCTCCTTGGCTTTGCCGCTGGCCTCCCGTTCGTCGCCGCTGTTGACGCCTCGCAACATCAGTCCGGCCGGCAGTGACTCGATGGCCAGCGGCGGTGGTATGCCTGGCAGCAGCAGCAACAACAACAAGAACAACAACAACAACAATCATAATCATAATCACAACAGTGGCTCAATCCGAAGCGGAGCAACTGCTGCTCTAGTCCAAACTTCAACAACGGGAACCAGTCCGACTCCACTCGACAGCAGCACACCAATCAATTCCAAATTGTTTCCGCATCTGACCAGTACTACTCGCATCAATGTCAATATCAGCACAGCAGCCATTACCCCTCTCATCCCATCCCCTGCGTCACCACTCCTTCCAGGGCCTTTGGAGAGAAGAGGATCTCTGCGACTTCCGCCTAGACCTTCGCCTAGAATCACTTCCGTCGAAGCCCCGCCTCTTTTGCCGGCCAGGAGGGATGGGTTGGGCAACCAGGAAAGACCCGCTTTACCCCCTCGATCCTATTCGACCAACAATCCCGCCGCACCGTCGGCAGTGGAGGAGAAACCGACAGAGGACCCCAACGTGAATGGCAGCACTACGGGAGCCGGCAGTGCCAGTTCAATCTGGTACGAGTACGGATGCGTTTGAACACACAGTCTGCCAGCTTCGATATTGTAATCAGGATTGAAAAAGAGTTCGATTGTGTTCTCCGATCCGATATAGTCAGCTACGTATGTACTATATGTCCCCCCCCCCCACGTTTCTTCGCACGTGCTATTCCTTCATCTATTCATTTCGCTTCATCAATCATTAAAACAAAAATATGTATAAACATTGACAATTGGATGTTATAAAATATATCTTCAGTGTAGTCACTTGTACAAGCCGTTGGACATTCGACAGCTTATTGCAAGTGGCCTCCAAAATCCTCGATTTCATCATAAATCATTCAAACTGGCTTTAATTTTTATTCGGCATTTAGTGTGTAATAAGCGACGTTGCTGCAACATCAGCTGCTGGCGGAAATCCATGTAGCATTATGTTCACAATGATGATGCCCTAACAATGCTTTTCGACTTTCGGTTGCTTGACGTAGTCACATAGGATATAGTACTATCGGCGGCATTCCATTGTGATAACATATTTGCATCCAACAAATGTATTTCGATTTTATTTTTTATTTCTTGATTTCGAAATTCTGCTTGCTAGATATTTTGCGTGTTATTTCCCTGTGATTTTGACGAGCGACGCTGTCGAAATTCAATAAAACCAGCAATGTCCAAATCGAATCACACTCATCATTTTTAATATGATATAACTTGATGAAAGGTAATCAGGTAAACAAAGAATTAAATAAAAATGGAAAAGGGAATTATATTATTGTTTCCAACCCCTTCGAGGGGGAAAGCGTCGCAACTTGTCTCTCATTGGTTGTCATATGTCATTTCGCAGTCTTTTTATTTACTAGCATATGGTAAACCTTTGAAAGGGGAAAATTATATATATATTTATATGTACGCAAACCAAGAAGCGCTTCTTGATTTACAAGTTTCCCCAAAAACCTTCACGCTCTACTACATGTTTTAAATGCGATCCTGGACTCCTGGTTGCTGGTCATAAGAAACTTGCAGACGAAGCTGCATCATCATAATCAATAAATCATGGCCTTTTTTTTTCATGACGTGTGTGAAAATTTTACCAGCATCGATTAATCATCGCCACACCAGATTCCTTGTCTGGTGATCATCCACTGAAATTTAAAAACACTTTCTTTTACATTATTTATCAGGGGAGAGTGGGTGAATTGGATAAGGTGTCACTTGGGAAGAGGAGGAAGAGGTGCACCTTGAGACCAGGGGTTCAAATCCCCTGGTGAGCATTGTTGGTTGCTCACACACCCGCTCTGGCGCCACTGTGGCGTCACATGCAAGATTATCTAACCCCGTGCTGGAGAGGGAACTCTGGTGAGTAGCTGAGGGACCGTCGGTCAATATTGGGCTCGGTCCAATATTCCTCAGCGCAGAGGACG
>JACCDP011264268.1_pt1 | contig 10185 bp, 8 predicted proteins | sample 7445841 | NCBI WGS metagenome assembly JACCDP01 (sample SAMN15323441, study PRJNA562643) | freshwater metagenome | isolation source: river surface water | place: USA:Blue River Watershed | collected 2017-08-17
GTATGGGAAACTCCTTTGCGGGCCGGATGGCTGCGAGCTTATTGACTAACATAGGGCTTCCAGAGCTCGTTACTCGCACGCCCGAGGAGTATGAGTCGCTAGCCATTGAACTCGCATCGAACCCCGATAAACTTGCTCAGATAAAAATTAAGCTTGCTAAGAATAGGTCAACGACGCCTCTGTTCGACACCCCCCTCTTTGCCAAGCATAGCGAAGCCGCATATCAAACCGCCTACGATCGGTACCAATCCGGTCTGCCGCCCGATCATATCTATGTGGAGATGTAATTAGATTTCCCGCTAAGTGATCCGCCTGACCGCCCCGACTCGGAACCGCCTGGAAAACCTCCGCTCTTTATCCGCAAGATCCTGCTGACTTGCTAAAAATTTTAAAATGAAACTATTTGATTTTACAGTAGCAATTCAAATCATACTTCTCGAGTAAAAAATAGCGTTAAGTTACCTTGGACGACTAATTCGAAATTGGCTAATGAATATGATTAATAAAGATAATGTGTTCGAACTAGCGAAACATCATTTCCTGCTAGGGGTAAATTGCATAATGGAAGAGCGATGGTCAGAGGCTGAAATGGAGTTAAGGAGATCTCTTGAGTATATGCCCGGCAGAGTTTCGACTCTCACTAATCTGTGTGCTACATTGATTGGTCTTAAGAAATTTGAGGAAGCCGAAATACTGATTGATGAAACGCTGAAGCTTGATTCGGATAACCCCGAACTAATATTGAACAGGGGAATACTTTTTTCTGAGGAAAAAAAATTTGAGCAAGCATTAAATCGGTATGAAGAGGCAATACGCCTAAAACCAGATTATGCTGTAGCATGGAATAATCGAGGTGTCGTCCTTCGTGAGCTTCATCGTTTTGATGAGGCTTTGGCCAGCTACGAGCGGGCACTGGAAATAGATCAAAACTACGCAGAGGCGCATGCTCATAGAGGCAATATACTTCGGAGTCTGAGGCGCTACGAGGAGGCGATTGTTAGTTACGACAGAGCGATCCAACTCCGTCCTAACTACGCCGGAGCACACTACAGCAAGGGGCAGCTGCAGCTCCAGATGCATAATTACTCCGAAGGCTTTAGAAATTATCTGTGGCGATGGAAATCCGACAGTTTCCCTTGCGCTCACCCAATGACTTCTGTTCCGCATTGTGAACCTGGTGTTTCATATAGAAGTTTATTACTATGGGCAGAACAGGGAATAGGAGATGAAGTCTTCTACTCTAGGATGCTCTTTCAGGCGCTAGATACTTTTCAGGAAATTACGTTGTCTGCTGATAGACGATTGCATACGATTTTTAAACGGTCTTTCCCAAAAATTGAGATAATCGATAGAGAGGCAACTGCGTCGGTGGTTCCAGACTTGGGTCTGAGTGCACAAGCCCCTATCGGGAACCTAGGTTACATACTCGGGCTAGACCGAAATAAAATCCTTGACACGAGGAGGCCGTTTCTAATACCCGATGATGGAAGAGCAAGTAATCTAAATTTAGATCGCTCAATTGCTGGAGATAAAATTATTTGTGGGCTCTCGTGGAAAAGTGCAAATAAAGAATTCGGCAAAGAAAAAAGTATTAATTTAGTGCAATTGGCTTCGGTTCTAAAAAGTTCAGAGTTATTTTTTGTTAATCTTCAGCATGGGGATATAGATGCCGAGCTACAGTACGCGAACGAGGTTGGTGACACAAGAATCTATCAAGAACCAAATCTCGACTTATTCAATGATATTGAAGGTTTATTGGCTCTCGTTCATGCTTGCGATATTGTGGTTACCACGAGTTGCTTTACAGCCCACTTAGCAGGCGCTATTGGGAAGACCGGCTGTGTCTTCGTTCCTTTCCAAAAAGGAAAATTATGGTATTGGCATATCAACGATACGTTCAGCTTCTGGTATCCAACTCTGAGAGTTTTTTATCAGGAGACCCCGTTTGACTGGGACAGACCTGTAAGACAGGCGACGGAGTGGATCAGAAGCCTCCCAAAATAGATGCAGGCATTCACGCCCCAGCGTAAAAGTCGGTAGTTATTTTCTTTCACGTATCACCTCCCGCGAACCGGAGATCTTCGATAGAGCCCTAGTTAAGAGCATAAATAAATACAGTCAGGTTGTAGTGTCGTCTCCCCTAAATTAAGACACTGGGGGGGTGCCGTACCTTAAGTTATTTATAAAATTAATTAAATGAAAATTTCTAGAAATGAAAATTGCCCTTGTGGCAGTGATTTAAAATATAAAAATTGCTGCGGAAGCCTAGCTTCGATTGATACGTCAAATATAACCACGAATATTCAAAATATTTCTCACTACGCGTTATCCCAATCAGAGAAAATAAATACATCAGTTATGGAACTTTCAAGCCTCATTGCAAGCGGCCAAATCAGCCATGCACAATATCTTCTCCAAAAAATTGGAGATAAAGCTGCATCAAATCCATATTTATTAAATGCCTGGGGCTTGATCGCGTATCAATTAGGCTGTCATAAAGATGCCATTAACTATTTTAATCTTGCTAAATCTCAAAATCCTAAATGGCCAGCACCAGACGAAAATTTGAAGAAACTTAGTATTTCATCAAAAATATTAAGCGAGCAAAATAGAGAAAAATTTATTCTTATAAAATCTTGGGGTTATGGTTTTTGGTCTGATGTTAGTCACGTTCTAGGCCAGCTTTTAATAGCTGAAATCACTGGTCGAACCCCAGTTATTCATTGGGGCGGGAATAGTCTTTACTCAATAGATCCATCCCAAAATGCGTTTAATCTATATTTTGAACCCATTTCCAACAAAACTATTGATGATATTCAATCTGAAAAATTTTCTTTCTGGCCTCCAAAGTGGAATATCCAGAATATTCGTATTGATAATTTAAATAAGTTTAGCGGCCCTTTTTCGAAAGTATCAGGTCTATACTTTTTAAGTAGGCAAGAGGATGTCGTTGTTAGTGACTTTTGGACCCCTGTTTTTTTAATACTGCCATGGATACCGAAAAACAACTATTTACATGGTGTGGTTATAGACGAAGTATTTTTGTACCTAATAAATAAGTACCTGTTACTCAAACAGGAAATTCAGCAAAAAATAGAGAAGTACTATGGTGAGAATCTAGCTGGCAATAGATTTATTGCTGCCCATATCAGAGGTTCAGACAAGGGACTTGAAACATCAAACTTGGATGAGATTAACTCTTTGTACAAATCTATAATAGATAAAAAGTTATTAGAAGGTAATTTTGATCATCTGTTCTTGATGACCGATGATGATCGAATCCTGCATCAATTTAAGGGATATTATGGGAATAAACTTAAATATACCCAGTCAACTAGAACTTCGGGCTCGATTGGATTGCATTACATCAAACAAAATGACAAATACGAAATTGGTATTGAAGTAATCGTTGATACATATCTTGCGAGTAAGGCTCACGTGTTTATTGGTAATGGTACCTCCAATCCATCCTTAATTATTTCTTGCCTTAAAAAATGGCAGCCTGATCATCTCTATCTCTTAGGCAACAATCACTTTCATAATCCAAAAGAGTTTTTATTTGAGACTACAATCTCTTAATCTCCTTACATAGCCCCACCAAACTTTATTACTTAATTTGTTGCTTGGTCACATAGATATATCTATACTGGCCGTTATGAACAACTTTTGATTTTCAACATTGACCGGGGTGTATTTACCCACCTTTTTTGCACATGTCAGGCTGCTAATTTAAATGATTGATAGTTTTGTACCGGCGTTTTCACGCGCAGTGCCTGATGCGGATGGCGGTGGTTGAAAAATGGGTCCAATCACTGATCAATCGGCTGGCATGCTGCAGCGGTTCAAACCGCTGCTGATGGGCGCATTGCTCTTTCAAGGATCGGATCGCCAGTTCCGCCATGCTTTTTTGCTCAGGGCACTGCGGCGTGGTGAACTCTTGTTTCAGCCTACAGCCTCTGACCAGAGCCGTGAAGCTTCTGCTGGTAAAGACCAGCCCGTGATAGGATCGAAGCACAAATGGTCTAGTCACTCTGCCCAGGGTTCCGTATCGGGCGGTCTGCTAAAGCCTAGCCTCAGTCATCTTGGACTTGACCGCTTTCGACAGATGCAAGCCCAGAAATTCTCCAGTGTGCTAGTCGATTACCAGGGCAAGGGTTGCCTAGCCATCTCTCCGGGTCCGGACTCGGTAAAGATCGGTGGCCCAGCCCTCATCAGGTGCCGTGGCCACGGCGGGCATGGTCTGCACGCTGGGCCTAAACCCAACGGGGCGCTTTCTGACTTGCCAGCCGCACAGCTGGAAGACCCACTGAACCGTGTTTTTGTTAAAGTCCAAACCGTTAGCGACTGTTCGATACCCAAACGAAGGCTCTTGCTCAATCATCGGTTTGATCCGTTTCTCAAACCGCTCTTGAACCTTAGGCGAACCTTTGGTGGGTTGGTGATAAACGGTGCGCTTAGCGACCTCAAACCTTCGGCAGAGCTTAGTGATCGGTACTTCAAGCCCGTCTTCTTCCAAGCCCTGTTTGACAGTAGCGATCGTTTCTCGTCCCTGTCCAACAGGGAGTTCAACTGTCTTCGGGCACGAAGCTCAAGCAGGGCCTCCTCGGGCGCCTACTCCAGTTATTTGAACTGCCGTTTAGATTGTTCTTTGACATTCAAAGGCTTTGCCCGAAGGGCGTTTTCCATGCACCGCTTGCCCCCTTCGACCCACTCCTTAATCTCCGAGGGCGGCAAATTAAATGATCGAGACGCTTCTACAATCGAAGTCCTGCCTTTGATGATGTTCATCAACAGGGCAGCCTTCCTCTTGGCTGTCCAACGCTTAAAATCCTCTTTCAAAATCACACTTAAAAGGTTTTCCTTTGTAAAGTATGACCTGAGTGGGTATCCATTGAATCAATACAGTTTCGCGGACCAAGAGTCCCGACTAACGATTAACTTTGCCGGAAGCAAGCGGGGTTCGTTGGTATTAGATATTGATTGGCACGAATCTTGGAGCGTTCGCAGTGCCGGTAGGAAAAGAATTGTCTGCGATTAATAAAAGTAACAGCCTTTACTGTTTCGAACCGCAAAGAACCTTTATGCAACTATGCACAAACGTTTTTTAAACAAGCTGGGAAAAGTCATTGCGTATAACGTCGCGATAGGACAACGAAGATTAGAACTCACGATTCCCATGTTCGATTTTGAAATGTCTAAGAGTCCAGGTGGGTTCTCTGTTGATCCCTTCATTACAACCAATCTCATGCGGAGCGCAGTAAATGGAATTACCGCTCTGAACGTCTACAGCACCCCCTACGAATCAGTAACCCAAATCACCATTGACTCGCTACCGTTTGAACCACCCATTTCCTTCATAAAGTTTGTCGTAGAGAAAATGGAGTATGAGCACTTGCGGGATACTGCAGAACCCTTAGTGAAAATCTTTTCCCTCCGGTTGCATTGGAGGACTGGGGATCAAAGTTCGAATGATACCTGGAAAAGAGTCTGCCGATGAAAAACTATCTTACGAAAGAACTGGGTTATCGACTCTTGCCGTTGAGCGTGACAGAACGGCTCGCTCAGAACCCGGAGCACCTCCAAGATACCAGCGAGTTATCCGAATGACAAATTTCGTTTTTTTGCATGTCGGGGCAGATCCATACGTCGAACTACTGGTGCACTCAATCCGAAAAACCAACCCCAATGCTCGAGTGATCCAGTGCACGGATAAACTTACAGAGAAGGTCCATGGCACCACGGAGATTTATCGACACAATGGAGACACGTCAAATCTAATGACTTTTCGGCTTGAAGCCTTTTCAGCGCTCCGGTTACAAGAACCTGCAATCTACCTTGACACGGACATGATTGTGCTAGGAGAAATCAGTCCCGAGGCGATCTTGAAAGATTCGCAAGTCATTTGTTGCAAACGATCATTTGAACGAGACTCCCCCATTAATACTTCTTTCCGGGGAATGGATTTATCTGAGTATCAGCATCAAACCTTAGCAGAGGTTTATCCAATAATTGCCTGTTTTACTATTACAGAGGATTCGAGCTTTTGGCTCGAGTGCTTTGAGGACCTTATAAAGTTAGATCAAAAATTTCACCGGTGGTACGGTGATCAGGAGGCAATGAGAAATGTCGCAAGCAGCGGAAAATTCAGAATAAATTATTTGCCGGAATCTCATATTGCCTGTCTTCCTGAATTCGCCCAAAAAGATATCTCTCCACTCTGTCTGCACTTCAAAGGGGGGCAAAGAAAGGTGTGGATGAAAGAGATTTTCGACGAGGTTTTTAATCCGTAAAAAATTTACTGGTCGAGATTATATGGTGATCATCTACGCGGTCAGTGCAGTTAACCCTGATTAACAAACAGCAACTTTGATAACGGAATCAAAACTGCTGTGGTCGACGAACCTGATAATCCGTGTGACACCAAAAAACCTTTTGACGGGGGATACGCCAACAAAAAGTTATTCTTAAAAATATCTTGTAATATAAAGGCATTAGAGACGCCTTTCTCAGTTCCTTCAAAATCATCGAGAACAAAAACTGCGTTCTCAGCGTGTAGCCTCATAAGCAACGAAATGTCATCATTCTTTATTCGCCCATCTAGCAAGTATATCTCTGGAGAAATACCCTGATTTATGGTTGCGTTCAACATATCAGTAGAGCTTATTTGGGATACTGAATGACACTCTCTAATACTGGGTCAAAATCAATTCGAATATCATTGGAAAAATCACAGGTGTGAATTTGCGGAGATTTTAAACCGGAAAGTATGGGGCCGAGAGCCATTGAATACGCTGATCGGCCGATAAACGTGCCGACTTCGGCAACAATATCTGGTCGAAAGTAGTTCGTTAATAGAGTAAGACACACAGATGCAGCCATTGAAATTGAGCCCGTGTTGTACTCGGCAGATTTCCTTAAAGCCTCGAATTCCAGATGTTTAGAGAGAATATTTCTCTTGGCTTGATCAATAATAGCTGCACCATTGGAGAATACTATATCCCAAAAAATTTCAGTAAACGAAAGTCTGCTGATAAGAAAGTTATTCAGTGCTGCCTTCATTTTTTTATTTTATTATACATTTATATCTTAATAGAAGACAACAAAGTAACTCGGGGTTATGACTAGACGAATATTCTCGAGGAATGCTTTCCATTAGCCTTAGATGGTAACCCGCCCTTTGTGCGCCTCCGTTAAAAAAGGGAGGACTACTAGGTGACTTTGGGCGATGAGGAGGAAAAGTCAGAGGGGTTCGCGATAGTAAGCGTCTTGAAACGGGATACCTAGAAGTGTGTGAGCGAAAAGCAAGGAGGGCGACCGCAATCTCCTCAGGAGTCAATATAGATATGATCGGGAGACAATCCAGCATGATATTGATCATAAGCCGCCTGGTAGGCGGACTCGATATGTCTAGCGAACAATTCTGTGTTGAAAAGCGGTGTGGTCAATCGATTCTGGGCGAGTTTGGCCTTGATGGCAGCGAGCTTGTTTGGGTTATTCGCGAGTTCAACTGCTAAGGAAAAATATTCTTCTATCGTGTGTGTGATCAGCTCAGGAACTCCAATATTAGTCAGTAGGCTTGCGGCCACTCGTGCGGCAAATGATTGGCCTTTGAGCGTAAGGACTGGGACGCCAGCCCAAAGCGCGTCGCTGGCCGTGGTGTGTGCACCATAGGGAGATGTATCAAGAAAAAGATCGGCCAATTGGTATCGTGCCAAGTGATCAGCAAGGTTGGGTAGTCTTTTTGCAAAAATTAAACGGGAAATATTTAAGCCGTTTTGTTCGAAGTTTCTTTGTATATTTTTTTTAGCTAATGCATTAATTTCGCTTAACCACAACACACTGTTTGAAACTTTCTGCAACATTTTCATCCACTGCTCAAAAACCTTAGGAGTAATTTTCCAGGAGTTGTTAAAGCAACAGAATACGAATGACCCAGACGGTAGACCGTGATCTTGTCTCGATGACTTTTTCGATGCTATCGGCCGATGGCTTGGATTAACCAGAAATGAGTTCGGTAAAAAAATGATCTTTTCAGAAAATTGCCCTAAGTTTTTATCGGAGATCGTGACTTTATCGCCGATAAAGTAATCCATGCAATCACTACCCCAGGTTCCTGGGTAGCCTAAGTAATTGATCTGAATCGGTGCAACCCGCTCAGCGAAGAGTTGGGGTCTTGAGTCTTGGGTGTGCCCGCCCAGATCAATCGCAATATCGATCTCGCGTTCACGCGACAAACGGGCGATATCTAGATCACTGAGATGCTTGACATCCAAGAAGTTGTCCAAACTCTTTTCTACCCGTTGACGCATGGCGTCTCGGATATTGGGCCCAAATGAAAATCCGTGAATCTCAAATTTACTACGATCGTGAAGCTCGAATAGTTCGGCAATCAAGTAAGAGACAGGGTGCTCCTTAAAATCCGTTGAAAAATAGCCGATGTGGATTTTGCCCCGCTTGGGCCTTTGGGTAACAACTCCGTGTGCGCTCTTTAAATTGAGTTTGTCCTGGGCATAGATTTCGGCGCACCGCTTCTGGAGTTCGGGGTTATCAAGCAAGCCGAGAACGGCAAACGGAGTGCTCACCTTGCTGCTTGCGAGCAGCTTCTTTTCAACGGTTCGGCATCGCTGTTCCAGATCGGTCCAGTCGCAGATCTTCATCTGGGTGTGGACTATAGCTCCGAGCATAAAGTCGATATCAGGCTTGAGTTCGATGGATCTCTCGTAACTGGCCAGCGCCTCTGCGTAGCGCTTAAGGTCGCTGAGCACATTACCTCGATTACTCCACGCCTCGGCGTAATCGGGTTTGAGTTCGATGGATCTGTCGTAACTGGCCAGCGCCTCTGCATAGCGCTTAAGGTCGCTGAGCACATTACCTCGATTACTCCACGCCTCGGCATAATCATGTTTCAGTTTGATGCATCGGTCGTAGCTTGTCAGCGCTTTGTCATAATGCTTCAAGTCCCTTAGCGCGACTCCACGGTTGCTCCAAGCTTCGGCGTAAGCGGGTCTTAGCACAATCGCTTCCTCATAGCTAGTGATAGCCTCTTCATGGCGCCTGAGGTCGTTGAGTACATTGCCGCGATTGTTCCAAGCTTCGGCGTAGTCGGGTTTAAGCTCAATAGCTCGCTCATAACTGGTTAGTGCCTCGTCATACCGCTCAAGGCTCTTCAGCGTATTGCCACGATCGCTCCATGCTTCTGCGTAGTCGGGTTTGAGTGCGATTGCTTTATCGTAACTAGCCAGGGCTTCCTCATACCTCTTAAGAGCATTTAGCGCATTTGACCGATAAGCCCAAGCCTCTGGAGACTTAGAATTAAGTTCGACCCCCCGATCGAAGCAAGTTAACGCGACATCATATTTCTCAAGTTTATTGAATGCGCTGCCACGGTTAATCCAAGCTTCAATAAAATCTGGATTATGTTTTAGGGCTTTTTCGTAATAGGCTATTGCCTCTTGGTAATTTTCTTTTTCGGCATAAGCTGCACCCATATTCTGGTAAGCATCAGCGAATTCGAGATCTAATTCAATAGCTTTTCTGAAGCAGGCTATTGACTCATCAATTAGTTTAAAGTGATCTTTGAGAAGTGTGCCCTTATTTGATAAGGCTAACGCATAGCTTGTATTAAGCTCTAATGACTTGTCGTAGTAAATTAGAGCGTCATTAAACAATCCCTTGTCTACTAAATAATCAGCCTTTGCAGCGTAAACTACGGCAAGATTGCATCTTATAGACTCCCGATCGGGCGCTAGGTTTAAGCACTCAGTGAGTTTTGCTTCCGCCAGATCTAACTTTCCTTTTATTAGGGCGTCAGTCCCTTCTGAAAATAATCTTTTTGCTGTATCGAGGAGCGGATCCATTCTCTTATAATAAATGTTTTTAACGACGGAGCCCGACTCGCCTAGTCTTTACTATTCAGCTAGCACAAAGTGTTGGCGAGGGATCTAAACTAATTGAGCCAAACGTTACAAACCCTGCTAACTGGAAGCGTCTAGTCACTGGACAGTATGAGAGTGGTGGCTCGGGTCGAGAGCACAGTTGCCTGCTTAATCCCCTTCTCAAATCGCAATCCAGCTGGGCTTTCCAAACAAGTAACCTCCCAAGAGAGTCTGACTTGCGAACCGAGATAGGCTACCCCAGGCAGGGCTTGCCAACCCCGACCACTCAACTAAGAGCGCTAGGGCAGGA
>JACCDP010471566.1_pt1 | contig 10184 bp, 7 predicted proteins | sample 7445841 | NCBI WGS metagenome assembly JACCDP01 (sample SAMN15323441, study PRJNA562643) | freshwater metagenome | isolation source: river surface water | place: USA:Blue River Watershed | collected 2017-08-17
CAGAACGATGCTGCTCTCGATGATCTCGCAGGGGCTGCCCACAAGCCCCTTCACTTGCACCTCGATCATGCTGCGATCGGTGAGCGGAGCAGGGCTCAGCACGAGCTGCTCCACCACGCCGTATTGCGCCTGCGCCAGGGTGCTGGAAAACAGCAGCCAGGTCGCGGCTGCCTTAAGGATCACACTGTCTTTGAATGTCATGATGCACGCTCCTTGAAACGATGTCGGATTCTGGTCAATGTCATTTTGTGGAAATATTTCCCACAAAATGCATGAACGAAATATAGACAAAATGGCTTGCCTCCCCTGTGACCCGGGTCACAGGGGAGGCATCACTCGCGAGGAATCCTGCTATGAAGAGGAGGTATTGGCGCGAGGCCAACCCCTCAGAACGTGTGCAGATGGCAGGACACGGGCTGCCTGTCGCTCGTCAGCACGGGCGCGACGCTGCGGCAGATGTCCATCACCTTCGGGCAGCGTGTGTGGAAAGCGCAGCCGGGGGGAGGATTGATGGGTGACGGCACATCGCCCACCAGGATCTGGCGTTGCGATACATGGTGCGGATCCGGCACCGGAATCGCCGAGATCAGCGACTGGGTGTAGGGGTGGCGCGCCGTGCGGTAGATGCTCTCGCCCTCCCCGCTCTCCACGATACGCCCCAGATACATGATGGCGATGCGATCGGAGATGTGCTTCACCACCGCCAGGTCGTGGGCGATGAACAGATAGGAGAGATTGAATTCCTTCTGCAGGTCGATGAGCAGATTGAGAATCTGACTCTGGATGGACACGTCCAGCGCCGACACCGGCTCGTCACAGATGATCAGCTTCGGATTCAGCGCGATGGCCCGGGCGATGCCGATGCGCTGGCGCTGGCCGCCGGAGAACTCGAAGGGGTAGCGGGTGGCTGAGCGTGCGGGCAGCCCCACCAGTTCCAGCAGCTCGGTGACGCGCTGACGCCGCCAGACCTTGTCACCCATGGCGTGCACGATGAACGGCTCTTCCAGGATCTCGCCCACGGTGTGGCGGGAGTTCAGGGATTCCATCGGGTCCTGGAAGATCATCTGGATGTCGCGCCGGAACGGCATCATCGCCTTGCGACCAAGGCGCGCGAGGTCGGTGCCGTTGAAGAGAATCTCGCCCGCCGTCGGCTGATACAGGCGCGCAATGCAGCGCCCCAGCGTGGACTTGCCGCAGCCGGACTCGCCCACCAGGCCGAGGGTCTCGCCCGGCAGGATGTCGAAGCTGACGCCATCCACGGCCTTGTTGAACTTGCCGGTGCGCATGAAGATGCCCTCCTTCACCGGGAAGTGCATCTTCAGGTCGCGCACCTGCAGCAGCGGCTGCACCGAAGCATTGCTCAAGGGAATCACACTCATGCCACCAGACTCCCCAGCGCGCAGCGCTTGAAACTGCTGCTGTCACCGCCGCTGCCCGCTGCAGACTGGCCGCGCAGTTCGCGCCATTCAAAGCAGGCCACCTGATGGCCCGGGGCAATGGTTTCGGCCGCCGGCGGCGCCACCAGGCAGCTGTCCTTGCGATAGCGGCAGCGGTTCTCGAAGCGGCAGCCCTTCGGCATGTCGAGCAGCCCGGGCACCATGCCGGGAATGATGGTCAGACGCGACTTGGGCGGAGTGTCCAGACGCGGAATCGATTCCAGCAGGCCGCGGGTATAGGGGTGGCTCGGGCGGTCGAAGACATCGAGCACACTGCCCTTCTCCGCCACCTTGCCGGCATACATCACCACCACTTCGGCCGAGGTCTCGGCGATCACGCCCAGATCATGGGTGATGAGAATCACCGACATGCCCATGTCGCGCTGCAGCTGCTTGATCAGTTCCAGAATCTGGGCCTGGATGGTCACGTCCAGCGCAGTGGTGGGCTCGTCGGCGATCAGCAGCGCCGGCTGACAGGCCAGGGCCATGGCGATCACCACGCGCTGGCGCATGCCGCCCGAGAGCTGGTGCGGGTATTCCGTCATGCGGATGTCCGGGGCCGGGATGCCCACCTTGGCCAGCATCTCCACCCCCTCGCGGATGGCCTGCTCCTTGGTGATCTTCTTGTGCAGCAGCAGCACCTCGGTGAGCTGGCGCCCGATGGTGTGCACCGGGTTCAGCGCCGTCATGGGCTCCTGGAACACCATGCCGATGCGCGCCCCGCGCACCTTCTGCATCTGCGCGATGCTCATGGGCACCAGATCCTCGCCCTGCAGCAGAATCTGCCCGCCCACGATCTGCCCGACCGGCTGTGGCAGCAGCCGCATGATGGAAAGCGCCGTGACGCTCTTGCCGCAACCGGACTCCCCGACGATGCCCAGGGTCTGGCCCGCCTTGAGGTCGAAGCTGACATCGTCCACCGCGCGCACGCGGCCTTCGTCCGTGGCGAATTCGGTGACGAGGTTTCTGACAGAGAGAATCACATCCGACATAGGGGCCTACTGCTGAAAGTACTGGTCATAGACATTGATCTGCGGCGGGAAGGTCTGGCCCGCGCGGCGCGCCGCCAGGGTCTCGTCCTTCATGGCCATGTCGATCCAGTGCACGAAGGCGTCTTCGGCATAGCTGGAATAACGCACATTGAAATCCTCCGGCCAGCGCACCCAGCGCCAGGACGCGTGCCAGTAGAAGGGCTCGACGAAGGCCGGCACGAAGGAGGCCTGATCGTGGTGCAGCTGGGTCATGCGGTGGGCCAGGTCGATCATCTCGGCGCGGTCAGAGGACGCCACGTAGCGCTCGATCATCTGGTCCATCTCGAAACTGGCGAACACCTCCAGATTGTTCGTCTGCGGCTTGACCACCCGCGCCGGGTTCACGCTGCCGTCCTCGAGGAAGGCGTCATCATAGGCATTGTCGGAGTGGTAGGAATCCCAGTAGCGCGGGTACATCTCCAGGCCGTAGTTGAAGGCGATGAAGTACATGTCGTGCTGCTTTTCCTGGGCCTTGCGCGAACCCGCGGCCACATCGAGCATCTCCAGCCGCAGCTCCAGGCCGGCCTTGGCCGCTTCCTCGCGCAGGATGATGAACACGTCCCGATAGCGCTCGTAGTGCGTCGACAGCGTGAACGAGAGCCGCTCGCCCGCCGCATTCACCAGGATGCCGTCGGGCCCGCTGCGCTCGAAGCCGGCCTTGGCGAAATGCTCCCGCGCCAGCGCGATGTCATAGGGCCGCGCCTTCACCGCCGGATTGGTGAACTCGCCATAGCCCTGTTGGGCGGAATCCAGCCGCGTGAAGTCACCGCGGAAATAGCGCTCGATCACCAGCGCGAAGTTGGCGGCGTACTGGATGCCTAGACGCACGTCCAGATTGTCCAGATGCGGGCGCGAGGTGTTGATCCAGAGGCCCCATGGCGCGCGCGGGCCGTCGTTGTAGAACGTCGATTTGTGAATATAGCCGGCGGCCACGTCCGGGTCGGTGTCAGGCAGGTTCTCGTACCAGTAGTCGGCTGTGCGAATCTTGAACTGATCGATGTCACCGCGGCGGAAGGCCTCGAACTGATTCGCCGTGTCACGGATCACGCTGAAACTGATGCGGTCCATGTTGAAGCGGTTGCGGAAGAACTTCAGGTCCTTCGCCCACCAGTCCTCGACGCGCGTCATCACGATGTTGACACCCATGTCGATGTTCTCGGGCCGGATCTCGTAGGCGCCGGCGTGGGGCACGAAGCGCCACTGATAGCGCTCGGTGAAGTCAGGGCCCAGCTCCTGGAAGAAGTGCTCGGGCACGGGCGCGAGGCTGAGAGCGAGTGCGGCCATGTCCGGCTTGGCCTCCACCATGCTGATGGAGATCGTGTGCTCGTCGTACTTGCTGATGTTGGTGTACTGCGTCGAGTACCAGTTCGCCGACCACGGGTCGTTGATGTGCTCGGACAGATAGAAATAGAACATGAACAGGAAGTCGTCGGCCGTGATGGGCTCGCCGTCGGTGAAGCGGGCGGCCGGGTTCAGGCGCACATAGACCGTCTTGCTCGGGAAATCCACCGCCCACTGGGTGGCGATGGCCGGGTAGAACTCGAATTCATTGGGGTGGCGGTGCGCCAGCGACAGTGCCGTGTAGTCCAGGATCCAGCGGCGGAATTCGCCCGAGGCATCCGGGCCGTTCACGCGCAGCGTCGCCGGGAAGTCGGGCATGTACTCGTACTGCGTGCCGCCCTTGGTGGCCTCGGGCGAGCCGATGTCCGGCAGGTCCATGCCGTCTTCCCAGACCAGATCAGCAGGGATGTCGGCCGGTGTCCTGAACGAGATCAGCTCGGGGCGCGCGGCATACCAGGCCTGCACGTCGGCGCTGATGTCGGCCGTGGCGGCAGGCGCCGTGCCCGCGCCGTCAGGCGTCGACTCGCCCCCGCAGGCCGCGAGCAGCAACGCCGCGCCGAGCAGCAGGGCCCGGCGCAAACGCTGCACGGATGTCAGGGCGTGCCATCCGCTCATTGCAGGCCCTGGTACTGGTCATAGACTTCGATCACCGGCTCGAAGGGCGTGCCGGCGCGCCGCGCTTCCTGGGTCTGCGCCTTCATGTCCTCGTCGATCCAGTGCGCGAACATCTCCTGGGGCGTGCTGGTGTAGCGGAAGTTGAAGCCCTCCGGCCAGCGTACCCAGCGCCAGTAGGCCGTGCGGTAGAAGGTCTCGACGAAGCCCGGCGAGAACGACGCATACTCGTGATGGCGCTGCTGGATCAGGTGCGACAGCTCGATCATGCGCTGCTTGTCCTCGGAGTCGTCGTACTCCTCGATCCACTGGTCCAGTTCGTAGTCGGCCACGATCTGCAGGTTGTTGGTCTGCGGCTTGACCACCCGCGCCGGGTTCACGCTGCCATCGTCGAGGAAGGCATCGTCGTAGGCATTGTCGGAATGGAAGTACTGCCAGTAGTCCGGGTACATGGACAGCGCGGGCGCGAAGCTCACGAAGTAGATGTCGTGCTGCTTTTCCTGCGCCTTGCGGAAGCCGGCGGCGCCGTCGAGGATCTCGATGCGCAGCTCCAGCCCGGCCTTGATGGCCTCTTCCTTCAGGATGGTGAACACATCCGCGAAACGGTCGTAATGCGTGCTCAGCGTGAAAGCCAGGCGCTCGCCGGCCTCGTTCACGAGGATGCCGTCCGGGCCGCGCTGGGTGAAACCGGCGGCCGCGAAATGCTGTTCGGCCAAGGCGATGTCGAAGGGACGCGCCACGATGTCCGGATTGGTGAACTCGGGATAGCCGTCGTTCTGCGTGCGCAGACGCTCCATGTCACCACGGAAGTAGTTGTCGATCACCAGCTGCCAGTTGGCGGCGTACTGAATGCCCAGCCGCACGTCCTGGTTGTCCAGCAGATGCCGCGACGAATTCATCCACAACCCCCAGTTGCTGCGCGGGCCGCCATTGTAGAACGTGGATTTGTGAATATAGCCGCTGGCGATGTCCGGGTCCGAGTCGGGCAGATTGTCGTACCACATCTCGGCTGTGGCCACGCGCATCATGTCCACGTCGCCGCGCCGGAAGGCCTCGTAGCGATTGGACGCATCGCGGATCACCGACAGATTGATGCGATCCGGATTGAACAGATAGCGCCAGTACTTCATGTCCTTCGCCCACCAGTTCTGCTTGCGCTCGAGCACGATGCGCACGCCCATGTCGATGTTCTGATCATCGATGTAGTAGGCCCCGGCGTGAGGTTCGTAGCGCCACTGGTAGCGCTCGGGGTAATCCGTGCCCAGCTCCTTGTAGAAATGCTGGGGCACCGGCGCCAGGAACAGTGCGTACTCGGCCATGTCCGGCTTGGCATTGGTCATGGTCACCGAGAAGGTGTAGTCGTCGTACTTGGTGATGTTGGTGTATTCGTTGCTGTAATGATTGTTCGAGAACGGCGCCTGGATGTACTCGGACAGGTAGAAGAAGAACGCGAACAGCGCGTCGTCGGAGGTGATGGGTTCGTCGTCCGTCCAGCGCGCCGCCGGGTTGATGCGGATGTACACCTTCTTGTTCGGCTGATCGATGGCCCAGGCCTCGGCGATGCCCGGAATGTAGTTGCGCGTGTTCGGGTGCGGCACCACCCAGGGCATGCGGTAGAAACCGCTGATCCAGGAGCGGGACGAGAAGTTGGAGTCCGGCCCGGTGAAGCGCAGCGTGGGCGGGAAGTCCTCGATGGATTCGTAATAGGTGCCGCCCTTCTTCGCCTCGGGCGAGCCGATCTCGGGCTCGTCCATGCCGGTTTCCCACACCAGATCGGCCGGCAGATCGGCGGGCGTGGCGAAGGTGAACAGGTCCGGGCGCGAGGCATAGAAATCCAGCACTTCCTGCGTGTTGTCCAGGCCGGAGTCCGCCTGTTCCTCTGTGCCGCCTCCGCAGGCGCCGAGCAGCAGGGCCACCGCCATCAGCAGCAGCGTGTTCCAACCATGTCGTGTCTTCATGCGACGTTCTCCCGAGGCAGGATGTCTATTTGTAGAGGGTGAATTTGCGTGGATCGAAGGACTCGCGGATGGCTTCCCCCACGAAGGTGACCAGGGTGAGAAGCACCACGAGCGTACCAAATGCCGACATCACGATCCACGGCGCGGTGCGCAGCGTCTGCGTGCCCTGCTTGAGCAGTTCCCCCAGGCTCGGGGTGGGCGGCGGCAGGCCGAAACCCAGGAAGTCCAGTGCCGTGATGGCCGAGATCGCGGCCACGATGGTGAAGGGCATGAAGGTCACCAGCGTCGAGAGCACATTGGGCAGGATGTGGCGGAACACGATGCGGGTGTTGGACGCGCCCAGCACACGGGCGGCGGCCACGTAGTCGCGGGACTTTTCCTTGTAGGTCTCGGTGCGCATGTAATAGGTCATGGACGTCCACGAGAACAGCACCATCACACTGAGCAGGATCATGATCCGCGCGAAGATGCTGAAGCCGTCCGGGATCACCGAGAACACGATGATCACCATGTAGAGGAAGGGAATGTTGCTCCAGATCTCGATCAGCCGCTGGCTGATGATGTCGAACCAGCCACCCAGATAGCCCATGGCACAGCCCACGGCCACGCCAATCAGGTACACCGCCGCCATGAAGCCGATGGCGAACACCAGCGCGATGCGGGTGCCGAAGAAAAGGCGCGCCAGGATGTCGCGGCTGGTGGTGTCCGTGCCCAGATAATGCTGGCGTTCGGCGCTGGGCGCTTCGGGGCGGAAGATGCCGCTGCTGGCATCGTTCTCGGTGGGGCTGTAGGGAATCAGGGGCATCAGCACCCAGTTGCCCTCGCCGGCCTCCTCGAACACGCGCTGCAGTTCGCGGTAATTGGTCTCGTAGGGGTAATCCAGGCCGAAGTCGGTGCCAGGGTGAAAGGCGCCGTAGGTGGGGAAGTGCAGGGTGCCCTCATAGCTCACGATGAGCGCGCGGTTGTTGATCAGCAGCTCGCCGAACAAGCTGAGCAGCAGAAACACCGACAGAATGATGAAGCTGTAATAGCCCCGCTTGATCTCTCGGAAGCGGCGCAGCTTCTTCTGGGTTTGTGGGTTCAGGCGCAACAGGCTCATGGCGGCGTCCTAGTTGAAACGGATGCGCGGGTCGACCAGCGCCACGAGGATGTCGGAGAGGATGTTGCCGATCAGCAGCAGCACACTGGCCAGGAACACCACGCCCATCACCACCGGGTAGTCCCGATCGACGATGGAGGTCAGCCCCAGCAGGCCGAAGCCGTTGATGTCGAAGATGGTCTCGATCAGGAAGGAGCCCGACACCAGCAGCGTGATGTTCTGCCCGAAGGTGGTGGCGATGGGAATCATCGAATTGCGCAGCGCGTGGCCGGTCACCGCCTTGCGGAAGGACACGCCCTTGGCGATGGCCGTACGCACATAGTCCGAGGCCAGATTGTCCATCAGGTGATTCTTCAGCAGCAGCGTCACCAGCGCGAAGCTGCCCATCATGTAGCAGATCAGCGGCAGCACGGAGTGGGACACCAGGTCCTTGATCTTGCCCCACAGGCTCAGATCGTCGAACTGCAGGCTCACGAAACCGCCCATGGGGAACCATTCCAGCCGCACCGAGAAATACAGCAGCAGCAGCGAGCCCAGCGCATAACCGGGCACCGCATAGCCGATGAAGATGAGGATGGAGCTGATGTTGTCCACCGCCGTGCGGTGCTTGATGGCCTTGAGAATGCCCAGGGGCACACAGATGGCGTAGGTGAGAATGAGCGTGATGATGCCGTAGTAGAGCGAGACCGGGAAACGGCTGGCCATGACATCCCATACCGGCATGTTGTAGCGGTAGGAAGTGCCCAGGTCGCCGGTGGCCACTTTGCCGACCCATTCCACATAGCTCTGCAGCACGGGCTTGTCGAAGCCGTAGTATTCACGCAGCCGCGCCAGCTGGGATTCGGACAGGGCCATGTTCTGCCCGGCCGCGGCGCCACGGGTGCTGCCGCCGGAGAGCTGGGCCTCCATGATGGCACGCTCGATGGGGCCGCCGGGCACGAGTCGGGTGATGACGAAGACGATGATCGTAATGCCGATGAGCGTCGGCGGAATCAGAAGCAAACGACGAAGGAAATAGTCACGCATGCAGTTCTTCTTGCTCTCGATCGAGGGTCACGATGGCTTTGGAGCATAACCGGTTTTGGCAGGAGAGCGAAGTGCATTCACTTTTCTTGCGGGGGCGGCGCAGGTGCCGTCTGCAGACACACCGGAATTGCTTTTACTCAATTAATTGAGTAAAAATACTCAGTATGTTGAGCATCTCCAGGACCACCTTTCAACGCCCGCAGACTGCCCTGCTGAGCTCCCGGCTGCATGAGCCGCGCCGCTTCATTCAAGTGGTGGCCGGACCGCGGCAAGTGGGCAAATCCACGCTGGTCCAGCAAGTGGCAGCGACGCTCGACATGCCGGTGCGCCTCGTCAGTGCCGACGAGCCCATGCTGCGAGGCACCGACTGGATTACCAGTCAATGGGAGGTGGCACGCCTGACTTGCAGCGACTCGCAGCCGAGCGTGCTGGTGCTGGATGAAATCCAGAAGATCCCTTCCTGGTCGGAAGCGGTGAAGCGCCTGTGGGACGAAGACACGCGCGCCGGCCGCCCGCTGCAGGTGGTGCTGCTCGGCTCCGCCCCGCTGCTGATTGCCCAGGGCCTGACCGAAAGTCTGGCCGGGCGCTTCGAGATGCTGCACCTGAGCCACTGGTCCTTTGCGGAGATGCAGGCGGCCTTCGGCTGGACGCTGGAAGACTACGTGTTTTACGGCGCCTACCCCGGCGCCGCGCCGCTGATTTCCGACCCGGCGCGCTGGGCCCGCTATGTGCTGGACAGCCTGGTGGAAACCTCCATCTCCCGGGACGTCCTGCTGATGACGCGCGTCGACAAGCCCGCCCTGCTGCGGCAGCTGTTCGAACTGGCCTGCCGCTATTCGGGGCAGGTGCTGTCCTACACCAAGATGCTGGGGCAGCTGCAGGACGCGGGCAATACCACCACGCTGGCCCATTATCTTGACCTGCTGGCAGGAGCGGGCATGGTCTGCGGCCTGCCCAAGCATGCCGGCGATGTCGCGCGCAGCCGGGGGTCCAGTCCCAAGCTGCAGGTGTTGAACACGGCGCTGATGACAGTCTCGAGTGGCTACAGCCAGGCTGAAGCGCGGGCAGATCGCGAGTTCTGGGGACGCCTGGTGGAATCTGCCGTGGGGGCGCATCTGGCAAATGCCGCGCTGCGAGGGGAATGCTCCCTGCACTACTGGCGCGAGCGCAATCACGAGGTGGATTTCATCGTGCAGGCCGGCCGCCGCGTCACCGCCATTGAAGTGAAGAGCGGAAGGGCACCGCAGGCGCATCCGGGCACGGCGGCCTTCGTCCAGGCGTTTCATCCGCAGCGCACCCTGCTGGTGGGCGGCGATGGCATCCCGCTGCAGGAGTTCCTCGCGCGGGACGTCCTGCACTGGGTGTCGGACTGAGCCGTCACGCAACTGTCATGGCGATGACGCGCCCATGTCACGCTGTCTGTCCAGAATGCCCCCATGTCCGAGCAACAGGGTGCATTTATCCTCTCCCGATCTGGTTCAGACATTGCGAAAGTGAGTCACTCTCCCTTACTTGTACGGCTGCCGGCGACGGTAGCCGTTTTTTTTGCGCGATCTCCCGGGGTGGCAGCCAGCAAGCTGCCGGAGCTTGCTGGCTGTGGGAGCTTGCTTGCAAGCGAACCTTCGCTGAGAGATATCGAGGCCCCGGGACGCCGTCAGCGTCATCAGCGGCATAAGAGACC
>JACCDP010006006.1_pt1 | contig 10183 bp, 8 predicted proteins | sample 7445841 | NCBI WGS metagenome assembly JACCDP01 (sample SAMN15323441, study PRJNA562643) | freshwater metagenome | isolation source: river surface water | place: USA:Blue River Watershed | collected 2017-08-17
CTGGGCGCTTAATCGAGGCATTGCATCGAAAATGTATCGAAATCGGGGTACATTTTTTATTCGGAAGCGAGGTAACATCGATCTCCATCGATTCGAGCATAAAATCGGTAAATACGCAGTACGGATGCCTTAAATCTCATCAAATTGCCTTATGCACGAATGCCTTTGCTCAGCAGCTCATGCCCTTAGACGTTCATCCTGCAAGAGCACAAGTGATGGTCACCTCCCCAATCCCTAACCTTTCCATTGAAGGAACCTTTCACTTTGATGCCGGCTATTACTACTTTCGAAATGTGGATAACCGCGTCTTATTTGGCGGAGGACGAAACCAAGCTTTTCAAGAAGAATCAACCGATAGCATGGAAACCACCAAGCGTTTGCAAAATCATTTAGAATCCTTGCTTCGGACGAACATTCTTCCGAATAAGGTGTTTGATATTGAGTATCGTTGGGCAGGAACCTTGGGCATCGGCCCGTCGAAAGAACCCATTGTTCGACAAATTTCCCCGGGGGTAGTAGCAGGTGTTAGAATGGGGGGCATGGGGCTAGCCATAGGTGCCTTAATCGGTGAAAAATTGAGTAAATTATTGAAATGAATTCGGAAAAAGAACCCTTTATCAACCCGATTGACCCGGACAAAATAACCGATCGTCCCGGGCTTTTACCCTATGCGCATCATTCGGGAAGTTTGCCGATAAAGCCCGAAGATGAAGGACGCTTGAAAAGCCGTGCATTGCGCGCCATGGAATACCAAACCGATGCTCAATTGCAGCAAATCTATGAGCAAATTCAATTGCTCGCGAACCAAGCAAAGGCCCTTCAAGACCGGAAACACATTTCCACGCTTATCTACCAATGCAACTTAAAATTCGAACCGCTCATCCACCACCCCTACCACCTCTACCGAAAGGAGCAGGAATTTCTGCTTTCGTTGGTAGCGCCGGAAGATTGGGGAAGAACCAAAACGCAATTGGTTTACCTCTCCACCATCAAACTCCTTTCGGACCATACATGGGAAATCGTTCGTAAATCGGATGCCTTCGACCAAGAAATATTGAAATAGCCTCACCTTTTTCACCCCACTTCCCGGTACCTTACGTCGTCCATCCACCGGAGTTTTTGCATCTCCCCCACTTCGAGGGAAAAATAATCAAAGGCTTCGCTCACCACGCCTCTAAGGCGGTAAATTCCTTTTCCTTGGAAGGGGTATTTCCTTCCAGATTCCGGGAAATGAACGGTATCCAAGGTGTCGCCATGAACGTCGAGAAAGGTACCAAAATGCATGTATTCGCCGCGGCTTGTCTTGGAGCGCTTGACCGTTACTAAATATCCATAGGTTTCAAGGTGTAGGCTTCGGCTGTGGGGAATTTGAGCAGCCGGCGTATGTTGGGGTATCGGCTCGGAAAGCAAGTCAAACGGATTGCACAAGGGAAAGCCCAATAAATCCAACTGATCAAATACCTCTTCCATGGGATGTTCCTCAAAATCGGGCAACACAAACTCTTGGACGGGCGCGACAAACAAACCTTGCTGCATTGGCTTTGAAGGCGCCTTGTACAGACGGTAATGAGCCCGCCAGAGGAGCTGTTTGCGCGAAACCCCGAACCCACGAAACGCACCTATGCGGATTAAAATCGCCATTTGATCTAAGGGTACGCTGACCCGGTTTAAAAAATCCTCAAAATCCTGGAATGGTCCTTGCTGCTTGCGTTCTTCAAGGATGTGGCGTACCACTTCGGCTTCCAAACCTTCCACTAGAACAAACCCCAAAACCAAGCGCTTTCCATACAGGACGCAGGAATGAAACCCTTCCAAAATGCACGGAGCTTCAATTTGCGCACCGTACTTACGGGCTTCGTGCACATAAATCTCCGTACGGTAATACCCCCCGAAATTATTCACGGTAGCTGTCATGTATTCCAAGGGAAAATATGCCTTCAAGTAAAGGCTTTGGTAGCTTTCTACGGCATAAGAAGCCGAATGTCCTTTGGCAAAGGCATAACCCGCAAAACTGGCAATTTGATTCCAAACCGACGCCACGAGTTCGGGAGCATAGCCTCGCTGAGCACAATTCGCATAAAACCGCTCCTGCACCTTGGTGAATTCTTCCCGCGAACGAAACTTCCCCGACATGCCCCTTCGCAACACATCCGCTTCCGCTAAAGTCAATCCCGCAAAATAATGCGCCACCTTGATGACATCTTCCTGATAAACCATTACGCCGTAGGTTTCCGGCATGATTTCCAAGAGCAAGGGGTTCGAAGCCGTTCTTCGGGCAGGATCTCGGTGCCGTAAAATGTACTCTTTCATCATACCTGACTGGGAAACTCCCGGCCGAATAATGGAACTCGCCGCCACCAGTTCGAGGTAGGTCGCCACTTTCAATTTCACCATCAGCATGCGCATGGCCGGAGATTCCACGTAAAAACACCCCAAAGCTTTGGCGTGCGATAGCATCTCCCTGATTTTCGGATCTTCCTTAAAATGCTGCATGTTATGGATATCTTCCAAATGCGCTGTTGGCTGATTGTAAGCAATAATATCCATGGCTTCTCGGATTTTACCTAAGCCTCGCTGGCTCAAAATATCGAACTTGTACAAGCCCACATCTTCTGCTTCGAGCATCGAAAATTGGGTAGTAGCAAAGCCTTTGGGTGGCATAAAGGTGGCCGAAAACCACGAAAGAGCTTGCTCGCTAATGACAATTCCTCCCGAGTGCACGCTCAAGTGCGACGGCATGTCGTGCAAATAATCCGCGTAGCGCAATACCAAAGCCGACATGCTATCCGCCTGCTGCAACGAAACGCTGCGGTTGCTCAGCTTATCAATTTCCGTCTTGGGTAAGCCGAACACCTTACCGAGTTCGCGTACCGTAGCTTTGTACTGAAAGGTATTGTAGGTGCACAACCATGCTGCATTGGGGTATTTTTCAAAAATATACCGCACAATTTCATCGCGGTCCTTCCACGAAAAATCAATGTCGAAATCGGGTGGATTTTTTCGGTACAAGTTAATAAACCGTTCAAAATACAAGTCCAATTCCAAGGGATCAACGTCGGTAATTCGAAGCAAATACGCCACGATGCTGTTGGCACCGCTTCCACGTCCCACGTAAAAAAATCCTCGGGAACGGGCATACGACGTAAAATCCCAGGCAATCAAGAAATACGAGAGGTAATCCTTTTGCGCGATCAGCTCAACTTCTTTCTCAATCCGTTCGACAATCTCATCGTTCAACTGCGGGTAGCGGTAAGCAACCCCTTCAGCGCACAACTTACGCAGCAGTTGTTCGTCCATGGCTTTCGACCCGGTGTAAGAAGCCGGATTTTGCGGCACGGCCTCATCGCCAAAAGCAAAAGAAACTTCGCAATCTTCCATGCAATGCTTTGCGCGCTCCCAAAAATCCACATATTCGCCACACGCTTGAACCAAAGCTTCTTGGGGCAACAACATCTCGGTTCCTTGAGCATGCCACTCCGCAGGCAGTTTCGACAAGAGCACGTTGTGATGGATTGCGCGCAGCAGCCGATGGGAATTAAAATCGCGTTTTGTTTGAAACATCATGGGGGTCAGCAGGACCGTTTTTTCACGGGGACATTTCCTCGCGTAGCGCAGTTCCCATTGCGGCAAGCACGCCAAATCCAGCTGAAAGAACTCGTGTTCGAACAAAGGGCGGGGCAAGACCGCATCGACGGGGTAAAACACCCAGCAATTGGAGAAATGCGGTAAAATCATGGGAAAAGCTCGTTCTTCATGGAGAAAGGGCGTAAGGAAGCGGTTCATTTCGTGAACACCTCGGTTGTTGCGCGCCATCAAAGTGGCCACGGTTTGCATGCCGTTGCACAATTCCACCCCCACAACTGCCCGAATTCCGTGACGCTGTGCCTCTCGGACAAAGGCAAGTGCCGAACCGGTATGGTTGATATCAGCTAAAAAAAGGAAGGAATATCCAGCATCCTTTCCCCATTGCACAAGGATTTCAGGCGCATAAACACCGTACTTCAAGCTGAAATATGAATGAATTTTCATGAAAAAAAAACCTTAAATTCTTCGGTTTGCGAGTAAGGGAGGCGCATCTCCATCGAAAGGATTCCAACGCCCGATGGTCCTCGCCTCCATGCCCAAAGCGCGAATGACCGCTCGATCGCCGTAACGGATTCGGATACGGTCCATCGCCTGGTAAAGGCGGGCGTAATCCACCTGATCGTCGAACAAACTCAGCTGATGGCAGCCGGTTACCAGATCGCTGTAGCGCACCCCAATCAAGCGTACGAGCAAGCGACGGTTGTAGATTCGATCAAACAGTTCGGCCACCAAAGGCATCAATTGGTGGTCTGCGGACGTGTAGGAAATTTTCCGCTGAAGGGTTTGGGTTTGAAAATCGGAAAAACGAATTTTCACGGTGACACAGCCGGTAAGTTTACCGCCCCGGCGCAACTGATAGGCAAGGTTTTCAGCCATTGCACTGATGATGGCCTTCAGTTTTCGCACATCGATGGTGTCGTGGTCAAAGGTACGCTCGGTAGAAATGGATTTGCGTTCGGTATGCTGAACCACCGGAGAAGGATCGATTCCTTGAGCTTTTTTCCAAATGCTTACCCCGTTTTCTCCGAGCGCGTGTTCCATCATTTGTACGGGTAGTTCCTGAAGGGTTTGAATCTTTCGAATCCCTAAATTGCAAAGAGTCTGATAGGTTTTAGTACCCACCATCGGGATTTTAGCGACGGACAAAGGCGCTAAAAAGGCCCTTTCTTCTCCGTGCGAAACCATCCGCTGGTTGTTGGGTTTTGCTTCGCCGGTAGCGACTTTGGAAACGGTTTTATTCTGCGAAAGACCAAAAGAAATAGGAAGCCCTGTTTCGCGAATGATTTTTTGCCGCAATTCGGTAGCGTATTTTAAGGTGCCAAAAAAACGGTCCATTCCGGTAAAATCCAGGTAAAATTCGTCCACTGACATTTTCTCATAGAGCGGAGAAGCTTCGCGAATAATCTCCGTTACTGCCCGGGAATAGCGGCTGTAGGTTGCTGAATTTCCTTTAATCACAATAGCTTCCGGACATCGTTCCTTTGCCATTTTCATCGGCATGGCGGAGTGAATCCCAAAGCGCCTTGCTTCGTAACTGCAGGATGCCACCACCCCACGATCACTCGTTCCGCCAATCAAGATCGGTTTGCCGTTGAGACGGCTGTCCAACAGCCGCTCGCAGGAGACAAAGAACGTATCGAGGTCCATATGGACAATGTTGCGTAACATGGATAGAACGAATGATAAAAAATTGTAGCTTTGGAATAGCACAAATGTATTAATTTTTAATCATTATTAATTGTTAATTCCTAATCAAAATGAACTATTTTTTTTCAACAGTCCTGATTCTGGGTTTGTTTTGGCAATGCACTCCCCCCAAGTCCTCAAAAAAAACCAAGAACGAAGCAAAAAACACGCTTCAAACGGATAGAAAATCAACGCCAATCTACGACAGCATTGCACTCAGCGATCAAGGATTCAAAGGATATTACCAAGGCCCGGAATTTAACGAACAGGGCGATATCGCTCATCAATTCTCCAATAAAGCCGCCAACCAAATCGGGGACTATCTCAAAGCAGCTTATGGCAAAAAAACGTATTTAAAAATCGATTTTAAGCGCATAAAGATTGTAACAAGGGGACTTGATCAAGAAGACAGCGTTTACTACCTTATTGAGATTCCATTTCAATCTGCTGGTCAATGTTCCGCTCATACCGGGATCGAACATTGCGGGAGTTGGAACTACCAGCCCAAATTATTCTTGAACCAACGATTAAAAAAACAAAAGCAATCGCTCACCAAAATCAGTGTTGGAAAAATGGACTGTCATTTTTTCACGAGCAGCGAAGGTTTTCAAGAGTATTGGATTGCCTTTCACCACAAAGATTATCAGAACGGGTGTAAATAATTGTTTTCCATCAATGCGCCGATGAAAAACAATGTAACTTTGTAAAAAAACAACTCATGAAAAAAGGACTTATTGCTTTAATCGCCGTGGGAGGATTCCTTCTCATAGGATTTTTAATGTACTACAACGCCTACACCAAAGCCGTCGCGCTGCAAGAAGGGGTCGACGAAAAATGGGGCAATGTACAATCCGCTTATCAACGCAGGTTGGATTTGATTCCCAACCTCATGAAAACCGTCAAAGCAGCCGCAAAAAACGAAAAAGACATCCTTACGGAAGTGACGCGAGCCCGAGCGGGGATTGTGGAGGCAAAAACTCCGGAAGACATGGAACTCATGGGTAAAAAAATCAATACTGCCATCAACTTGATGTACGAAGCCTACCCCAACATACAATCCAATCAAAACTTTAGGGATTTTCAGGTAGATCTCACGGGCACAGAAAACCGCATCAAGCGAGAACGGGATATGTTCAACGAGGCGGTCAAAGAATACAACACCCACATTCGAGGGTTCTTTACAAGCATGCTGTTAAACCGCGAAACCTTTCCTAAAAAAGACATGTTCAAAGCCGTGAGCGGCGCTGAGAATGCCCCGGAAGTCAACTTCGATTAACATGTTAACTAAGGAACAAAAACGCACCATTGCAGATACCATACAACAAGCAGAATCGTTAACCAGCGGTGAGATTCGAGTGCACTTAGACCGTTTTGGGTCCAATAACCCGATGGAAAAGGCTACCGCAACCTTTGAGCGCCTGGGAATGACCCGGACCAAGGAACGAAACGGAGTACTCATTTATCTTTGTTTTACCCGGCAACAAATCGCGGTACTTGGCGACCGAGGAATTCACGAAAAAGTACCCGAAGGATTTTGGAACGACATTTACCAAATCCTGGCCAATCATTTCAAAAAAGGTGATTATACCGAAGGAATATGTCAAGCTGTTTTAAAAGTAGGCGAAAAACTAAGCGCATTTTATCCTCACAGAACGGATGATGTTAATGAACTAAGTAACGAATTATCCGAAGAATGAAAAACCTGTTAATCCTTTTTTCCTTCGTTGTTGGAACCTCGTTAGCGCAGTTGCCCCACAGACCAAATCCGCCAAGAGCATACAACGATTTTAGTGCCGAACAACTGTTATCTCCTGAAGCAGCTGAAAACATCGAAAAAACGCTTGTTGAATTTGAAAAGTCGACCTCCAATGCCATCGTTGTTGTTATTGTTGATGACTTACAAGGCATGGCCATTGAAGATTATGCCGACAACTTGGGGGAGAAATGGGGAGTTGGAGACGAGAAAAAAGACAACGGCATTGTATTTTTAATCAAACCTTTCGGGGAGGGCAAGCGCGAAGCAACCTTAAGGATTGGTAGAGGTTTAGAAGCCGTAATACCGGACGTTACTTGCCGCGACATCATCGATTATGAGTTCATTCCCAACATGAAAGAAAATAATCCAGAGGAAGCAATCCAAGCAAGTCTAAAGGTTTTGAAAGCGCTTTCTATCAAAGAATACAACCACAAGGACTATGAGAAAGAGCACGAATTAGGATGGATGGGCTTATTGATTATTGTTGGGGTTATCATGTTCATCATATTCGTAGCCGTGCGTTCTGGTAGGCGAGGCACCACCCTCGGTGGCGGAGGAGGCTACTGGGGAGGCGGTTGGGGAGGCGGTAGCTCTGGAGGAAGCTCTTCCAGTGATTTCGGAGGATTCGGTGGTGGCAGTTTTGGCGGAGGCGGTGCTAGCGGCAGCTGGTAATAAAAAAGGCCGGCATAACCGACCTTTTGATTGTTTATTGCCTTAATTAGATATTCTCAACGAGTAAAGCCGAGGCTCCTCCTCCTCCGTTACAAATGCCCGCACCACCTATTCTAGCTTGCTGTTGTTTCAAAACATGAATCAGGGTTACCACAATTCTAGAACCGGAATTCCCGAGGGGATGACCCAAAGCAACGGCACCTCCATTAACATCCACTTTTGAAGCGTCGAGTCCGAGAATTCGAGCGTTCGCAATACCAACGACAGAGAATGCTTGATTTAACTCCCAAAAATCAACATCGTTTACGGTTAATCCTGCTTTTTCAAGGGCTTTCGGTACTGCTAATGAGGGAGCTGTCGTGAACCATTCCGGCGCTTGAGCCGCATCTGCATACGAAAGCAATTTGGCGATGGGCTTTAAACCGTATTTTTCAACTGCCTCCGCAGAAGCTAATACCAAGGCGGAGGCCCCATCGTTTAACGTTGAGGCGTTTGCTGCCGTAATGGTACCTTCTTTGTCGAAAGCAGGCTTCAATCCTGGGATTTTATCCAAGAAAACATTGGTAAATTCTTCATCTTTGGTGACTAAAATCGGGTCTCCTTTTCGCTGAGGAACCGGTACACCGACAATTTCACTATTAAACTTACCGGCTTCCCATGCCGCGGCGGCCCTTCGGTAGGACTCGATGGCAAAAGCGTCTTGTTCTTCCCTTGTAATATGGTGTTCCTTAGCACAAAGTTCGGCACAATTACCCATCGGAACCTTGGAATAAACATCCAATAATCCGTCTTTGGTAATTCCGTCTAGCATCGTAATGTTACCGAATTTTGTACCGTTTCTACCGCTAACGTAGTGAGGTGTTTGCGACATGTTTTCCATACCGCCCGCCACAACAATGTGATTATCCCCTGCAATGATGGATTGAGCTCCCAGCATTATGGCTTTCATTCCAGAGGCACAAACCTTATTCACCGTGGTGCAAGGAACGTTCATACCGAGTCCCGCGCCCAACGCAGCTTGCCTGGCAGGTGCTTGCCCTACCCCAGCCTGAAGAACATTCCCCATGAAAACTTCATCGATGCACGCAACATCCATTGACGCGCGTTCCACTGCAGCTTTAATCGCAATGGAACCGAGTTCTGTAGCCGAAGTATTGGCAAAAGCTCCCATGAACGAACCCATAGGAGTGCGCACTGCGGAACAAATAAAAACTTCCTTTTTCATACGAATATTTTTTTTGCGAAGGTACACAAATATCGCTTTCGCTTTTGATTATTGAGGCAATTAATGGGCTAATTTTCTTACTTTCGCAACATGAGTTTTCAAGCGACTTTTTCGCTTTACTGGATTTTCCTGATTATACCACTATCCTTTGGAATGGCTTGGTATTTTTACCGAGGAAACCCCTGGTTAACGACACAATCAAAAACGCTTCAACGGGTCCTGCCCTTGTTACGAGGATGCGGATTGTTTTTCGTGATGATCCTTTTGTTAAAAATCACCTTACTGCTTCGGCAGTCTGAGGTGGAACGCCCTGCAATTATTACCTTAATCGATAATTCTGCTTCTTTGAAACGCTTTAAGGACAGTGCAAGCATTGCGCAGCGGCTCGAAGCATTCAAGCGGCAAATTAACCAACGATTTGGAAACCAATACGACCTTTATTACTATTCCATTGGGAATGAAATCAAAGAAGGTGGACAAATCCTTTTGAATGAAGAACAATCCAACCACGAATTAGCATTTAAGCATCTGGCGGAACAATACTTAAATCGGAACGTTGGAGCCGTTGTGTTCGCCTCCGACGGGAATTACAATACCGGTGACAATCCTTGTTACGCGGCAGAACAACTGAGTTTAACCCCAATCATTACCTTGGGCGTTGGCGATACCGCCCCAAAACGCGACCAACTTATTGGGAATTTATACCACAACGACGTGGTTTTTTTAAACGACATTTTTCCCATAGAGGTCGACATCGAAGCCTATAAAATCAAAAACACAAAAGCGGAAGTTCGCTTGATCAACAACGGAAAAATTTTGGACCGGAAAACAGTAAATTACGGACAATCCGAAAGCTCGTTCCAGCAACTTCAATTTCAAGTTGCCGCAGAAAAGACCGGCTTTCAAGCCTACACAGTTTCCATAGAATATTTGAACGGAGAATATTCTAAGCCGAACAATTCAAAAACGTGCTACGTTGAGGTGATTGATACCCGAAACTCGGTTTATTTCATTTCATCTGCTCCCCATCCGGATGTGTCAGCCTTGCGTGCCGCAGCGGAAACCAATGAGAATTACGAAGCAACCTTTGCAACGCCTCAAGAATTGGTTAAAAAAAATAAAAAACCGGATTTGATTGTATGGCACGGGCCCAACCTCCCCAACGACCAGCAAGCCCTTGATTTTATTAAAAAAAATAAAATCCCTGTACTTTTTGTCATTCCCGGGAATGTAACGACCTCAACCATCAACGGACTAGA
>JACCDP010341584.1_pt1 | contig 10181 bp, 12 predicted proteins | sample 7445841 | NCBI WGS metagenome assembly JACCDP01 (sample SAMN15323441, study PRJNA562643) | freshwater metagenome | isolation source: river surface water | place: USA:Blue River Watershed | collected 2017-08-17
GCCCCATTTAACAAAGTGATAAGTGAACGGATGGACGACAACGTTCGGTATGTCGCCAAAACTGAGTAGTCTCTGTCTAAGATTAACAATATTCTCAACCTTACTAATATTCAACTTGAAACATTTAATTTATTGAACTAATCAGTGAGCGCACCGAAGATGGTTACTTAGCGCCAAACTCTAGTAAAGGCCATCGATCTCCTCTTCCGCCCACCCCACGTTACTAATGAGTGACACCAAAAAAATATAGCATTCCGAAAGGCGAGAAAAATCTTGTACTAAGCAAGTTACTTAATTTACTTTTTAAAAAAATTTTTGCTTGAATATTAATCTGCTTTCATTTTTAAGAATGTAAAGCAAGTAAAAACTACTTGCTCGGTTGTAAATCATTACGTGATATTTGACATACACATCATGCTTCTAAGACCTTTACATCGCGAGTGTTTTCATAGCACAAACTTGTCTGATCCAGTGGCGAAAATAAAAAAAACAACACTTTTAATTCGTGTAACTAGACCAGACAATCCCACTGATTATCTATACAGGAAAACCTCTTCCCTCCTGCGAAGTGTAAGCCCAACTCCTTTTTGTAACGACATTTCCGCGTTTCTAAATAGTCAGATCAGCAACACCTTTTGAAGTAAAGATACTGTACATAACTGCATGAAACTGAGTAAACTAGAAGACGAGTGAAACTAATACCCCCTAACGAGGCTAAACCATAGGCAGTTCTTCTGTGGGTGTTTTTAACAAAGAGCGATAGGTCTCCATTTTGTAAATTTACGTGTTTCGGAACTATAATGATTTTGTTCGCGACATTTGCGACACTGTTGATTCTTGGTGTTGAATTCTTTCATTCAAGTGGTAAGGAAAGATTTCTTAGTGTTTAATTCGCCATTACATTGTTAACTTTCTGGTTCAGTATCCAGCGAATGTGGAGTGAATATAGGAAATTGCTCCAACAATTTTTGTTGCTCTGGTTATAATTTTTGTGGTCAAACGGATGAACATTGCTCTGCAGATTGCCAGCCGGAATATGGTCGCTGCAATCCACGGAGAGGTACGGTATAAATTTCTTGTTTTTCGATACACTGGATTTGGATTAAACTTAGTTGGGCATTTTTTTAAAATTTAATTTAGCTAACCCAATCGTCGGACTTCATGTTACTTCAGGTAATGAGTGTTGGATTTTTATTTAACATTTTTAAAAGCATTCAATTAACTTTTTTCTCCAATTTGCAAGGGGTGCATTGTGGAAAATATAAAAATGGCATAAACTATTGTCCGAAAGGGCAATGTTGTTCGAAATACGGTTATTGCGCTAATTCTACGACACATTGCGGCGATGATTGCCAAATTTTATTCGGTCGTTGCAATCAAATATCGAGTTGCAAGTTAGCTGGAAGACAGAACTTCTTCCCCACAACATCCTACTTCCAACGTAGCCTTAAAAATGAAGACAAAAACTACTGGTTTCCCCTGTGCGAGGCTGAACAAATTTTTTTCGATACCAGACAACCTTTGGAAGCCGTCACATGTAGCGAGGATGGTTCCAGGCCAAAAATAAAGAAAAATTGCGGTAAATATTGATAAGTGAATGAATGTGTAGTCTTTTCTTGTAAATTCTTTGAATTTTTCCATCGCCTAAAAAGCTGATAATGCAGTTTACAAGAACTTTGTCCGAAATTCCAAATATTCTCCATTCCACGAAGGCGATGCCGTCGTCGATGGTAATTTAGTAACTTGTCAGGACATTGACGAACTCTTAGAAATTCAATTCTCTACTGCCGTCCAAAGTATAAGAGACATCCGTATAACTTTGCACAAAAGTGAGTATGATTGCACATCCCTCTATATGTCGCTTCGGTATACAGAAATAGTTCAAATCTCTTTCTTAGCGAGTGCAGCCAGTTTTACTTTGGAAGTCTTGGATAAGCCACATTCCAGTAAAAAGAAACAGAGTGTTACTAAAATTCTCTTTCAAACAAAATTCAACAACATAATCAAGTATGGACAGAGTGTTGTTTTTTTCTCCAACGTCACAGCTCCTTTGGCCGCCGGTTTTAAAAGGATTATACGAGTTACTCCACACATTCCAATGAAAATCTGTGAAATCGAAGCCGCTTCCAATGGCAAGTCCATCCTTAATTGGCATAAAATGTTTGTTAACTTTCAACTTTTATTGTGATACTTCGCTTCTACACTTGCAGAATTATCCTCGTCTGGGAGCAACTTCAGAACTTGGGTTGCAGTCATTAGTTCCGTTATTTTCGGAATTTTTTTCTTGGTGACGATTCTATTAGCTACAATTTTGTGCCTTCGATCCCGCAGGTATATATTCTAACCTGAAATGTAATAGTACTTTCAGTGAGCGTGAATTTACTTTTATTGTGTTATTTTTGTTAATTATTATACTTGTGCGCGCGCATTTTTCGTGAATTTTAGTGAAAGTTGTGTTTCTTTTTTCAGATTGAACAGGAAAAGTGCCAGCTCTTTGGAAAAAAAAGCAATTTATCCAACTCCAAACCCTGCTTATAACTTCTACACTGAGTCACGGATGACCCATCCTCCGATTTCGGAATCTGGAATTGATCAGCAATATTGCTGCGATGATGACCAGGAAGAAAATCCTTATGAGTTATACGAAAATCTCTTTCCTATAACTGGATCGAGTGATCAACTATTATCAACTGCGTCTAGGGAAGACCGGGAGAACACCACGTACGTTATCAATTTATATATACAGTGCCATTCAGTCCTTAGCAAATTTTCTTTTGTAATACAAAAACAGAGAAATGTCTGATGACAATTACTTGGCGCCGATAAAGTTAACCAATTTATCACGTCCTCTGCCCCTGAGGCCGGATTCGACAAAATAATGATTTCGTCTTGGTTAGTCGATTTTTATTTTGTTGATTACAAAAATTCTCGTTTCACCCGTATACCATTTCTTGCGAACCGTTATTCCATGACATCAACGATTTTCAGGGAATGTCGGGTGGCTATTCTCCCCATAAACACGGCACGAATTTTTGGTCAATTTGATTAACTAGTCAATGTCAACGAAGTCGTTATTGGTCATTTTCATATGATTATTCCAGAAACCGGCCAGTCTTTGTTACTTATTACACTACGATATTAGCATGCTATATTTCTTCCGTTTTCTCCACTCGATGATCTGATTATTCGTTACACTTTGTTGACAGTAAAAATAAACTCGTCATCGCTCACCATCGATAAACGGGATAGCCATTATCTATTATCGCTGTCATCCTGCATTTTGCAAACATATTAATCTCTCGCTCTGTTTGAATAAATTTGCTTTGAGTTTTACTTATATCAAGTCGTCATCTCTAGCTATGAATAAGCATGGGGAACAGCAGCTCATGCAAACAGGAAACGTTGTGCGCGGTTGACCACATTTGTCGCTTTTGAACTTTAAAGCAAGACGATAGGGTCCAATGTAAAACAGAAGCGCTTGAATATAAAATATATTCAATTAAACGACCTGATACAATAACTATTTCGTTTCAAGTGTAGTGAATTGACTTTGACTCGATACTCGTCAGGTTTTAACGCGGTCTTCATAGAGATGAAATATAGAAAACTTATAGGCTAGATCTGAAGAATTTTTAGGGCGAAACTTGTCTCAGCCATCTTCGGATTTCTCCAGAAATTACAAATACAATTGTTATTGCAATCCGAGGCTTTTCAAAGTCAAACCATACATCAGTCATATAGGGACGCATCAAATTGTGAGACTGAGTGACATTACTTTATAGACGAAACTCAAACACGCCCCAGACATTGGAGTCTAAATCTTGGCATTTCAACCGGAAGTTAGCGGTAGACGTTATTTTCGTATAGCAACGCACAATGTTTTCGTTTTGTTCAAGTTCAGTGAAACAACGCACGCTAGCGATCATGGTAGTGATTTCGTTCTGGTTCATTCTGTTTACCGTCTTGGCCAGCATGATGGTTCAGACTGCCACCGACACGATTAAGGAGGTTGTACTGAGAGAGCAAAGTGATTTGCTTCGAGTGAAAATTATGCGTCTTAAAAATCTGGTTTGTCTACAATAATAAACTATAAGATTTCATTTTTCCATAATAGCTTCTGTTTTTTTTTATCGGGCTGTCTTCGAACGCGGATTGTTGACAGAGTAACCTTCTCTACAGCAGCTCTTTTTTTCGAAATTGGGATGGTAAAAAAAAAATTAAAAGTTAAAAGCTGACTTTTAAATAACTGCCATATGTTTTATGTTTTGTAACAAGAAAAATGCCCCGAGAATTTGTACTACTCGGCCAATAAATTTGTTCAATGCAGCATCGTTAATCATCGATGTATTTGCTGGAGCCCCGCTGAGGTTTGTCATTCAACCATTCATCTTTATTTGGGCCGTTTCTCATTTTCTTTTGTTTAACAGGTAAAGGTTAACTGGTTCACTGCTAGCGCTTTCTGCGACTACCATGGCATGCACTTGATCAGCTTTACTTCGACGAAAAATAAAGCCAATTTCAATCTGGCACCCGAGCATCAGAAAAGTCAGTTGTTAACTAGCTTGCCGCGTCTTCTCTATAGCGCAAACGAATTTCGAACTGCCGTTTAGGCCTACTTCCCCTCTTTTTTTGAATTACATTTTTTAGACTGGATGAACATGAACGATGGGCAATTTTGGACATCTGGACAAGATTTGATCACCAAATTCGTATGGCTCTTCCGCGGTGGAGGCATTCTTAGTCAGCTAGAACCCTATAAAAACACAACTAATTCCTTGGACGGGCTTCCAGACCTTGCGGTTCACAAAGTGAAACTGAGTATGTCAAATGAAACCACTTGTGTTACTGCCATGTTAACGGACAAGACATCAGTCGTTTCTGGCGTGAGTTTTAGCAGTGAAAGCTGTTTGGGAAAAAGACCTTTTATTTGTCAACAGTTTTTAGAATGATTTTTGCCGTACGCGTCTCGTTCCGACGTATTTTTTTTTCATTTTTAAACATCTATACTTAATTGAATTATTGTAATTGAATTCTATTGCATAACCATCAATAATAAAACACTTTTTTACACGGTTTTTTTTTTTGCGCGTGCCATTTCCTGCTTACTCTTATAAGGTTGATAACGTTATTGCCGCAATACATTTTCAACGTTTGTCGCTTAGTTTGTCTGAATTAGTACTGATTATCTATACCGGAAAACTATTATCCACCTCCAAAGTTCTACCAACGGTTAAGCAAAAAAACATTTCTTATGTTATTTCTACAACTCCCTAGGAAGAAAAGATATGATACTGTCTAAAATGCTTAGTTTCATAACCAAAACTAAGTAAACTAGAAGGCAAGTGAAACTACCCGAATGAGCTTCAAATTTTAGGCAGTTCTTCTATGGGAAGACCGATAGGCCTTCACCTGACAACAATAGTTGCTTGTTTCGGCGATAAGATGATTTTGTTCACATTTACCACGCTTTTGATTCTTGGTGTTGAATTCTTTCAGTCTAGCGGTAAGGAAAGAGATTTCTTAGTGCTTAAATCATCGCCATTACATTATTAACATCCTGGTTCAGTATGCAACGAATGTGGACAGAATGTCGGAAATTGCTCCAACAATTTTTGTTGCTCGGGTCATAATTTTTGTGGTCAAACGGATGAGCATTGCTCTGGAGATTGTCAACCGGAATACGGTCGCTGCAATCCATTGAGAGGTGCGGTATAAATTGTTGCGTTGGAGACTAGACATGAATAATTATCGCTATGTTGTTTTTTAGTTAATCCAATTAACGGACTTCGTGTGACTTCAGGTGATATATATTAAAAATCTGGAAATATTTTTATCCTTAACTGGTCGAACCTGTATTTCCGCAAAAGGGAATCGCTGTGGCAATTTTACAAGCAGGCTGAGTTATTGTCCTAAAGAGCAGTGCTGTTCGAAATACGGTTATTGCGCAAACTCTACGACACACTGCGGCGAAGATTGCCAAATTTTATTCGGTCGCTGCAATCCAATATCCAGTTGCACGTTAGCTGGAAGACAGAACTTCTTTCCACCCACGCCCTACTTCCAGCGTGGCTTGAAAAACGAAGCAAAAAACTACTGGTTTCCCCTTTGCAACTCGGAACAAATCTTTTATGATACTCTTGAGCCTCGGAAAAACGCCACGTGTGGAGCGGACGGTTCCTTGCCAGAACTAATCAAGCCAAACTGCGGTAGTTCAGTCGATTATTTTTAGAAACTTCAAATCATTATAAATAGCATATTATATATTATTGCTTCTAGTTGACAACACAATTTACAAAAGTTTTGTCCGAACTTCCAAGAATTCAGAATTTCACCGAAACGATGTCATCGTCGACGGTAACTTGGTAACTTGTCGGGATGTTGGCCAACCCCTTGAAATTCAGTTATCGGATGCTGTTCATAGCATAAAAGACATTCGCATAACTTTGCAAAAATGTAAAATTGCTAAAATTTAATTCCCATTTCAAAATACCTAACTGACAGACGAGTTTTAAATCTATTCTATTATAGCGCATGCAGTCAATTTTACTTTGGAAGTTGTGGATGTGCCAAACTCCAATAAAAAGAAACAAAACATCACTATTCACTTTCAACAAAAATTCAACGGTATAATCAAGTATGGGAGGAGTGGCGTTTTCTTTCCCAATGTTACATCTGCCTTGGTCGCTAGTTTTCAAAGGGTTATACGACTTACTCCGCACATTCCGATGAAAATCTGTGAAATCGAAGCCGCTGCTTTTAGCGGTAAGCAAATTTGCCATTGAAATATTATTTTATGTTTCGAGTAATTTTATTCGACTTCAGGGCAAACGACTTCTGCAGAAGAGTCTGTTTCTACTTGGATCGTGGTCATTTGCTCAGTTATCATTGTATTTTGTTTCCTAATGGCGATATTTGTGGTAGCAAGATTATTTCGTCCGTCATGCAGGTTGCATGCGTAAACTAGTAATCATAATAACTCATACAACTAGAAATTAATTGAAAATGATTACTCAGGTTGAACATCGAAAGCCCTATTGCCGAAAGGAAGGAATTTACCCGAGATAAAGAAAATTCTTACACTGCACCAACAAGGCGCCTTCCATCGCTTCCAGATGCCACAGTTCCCTACCAACCTTCTAGTGATTTTATTTGCGAGGACGAAGAAAATTTCTACGATTACGAAGAGTACGAAGACATTCCATCTATTACGGGTGGCCACGGGTTCCACTCATCGTAAGTGTCATTTTCCATACATCATTCACAATAAAATTGAACATTTCCATCGTCTGATTTCGGTCTCGGATTAGGCCTTCTGCTGATGACCGGAAATCTATCGAACTGACAAGTTTGCATTACCCTCTCCCGCCCCGTACCCCAATTTGAAAGATGTTTCCATCGATTCGGCACGAATTATTCCATCAATTCTTTTACTTGCTGTAAACTCATTTTGCTTTAGGCTATTGAATGACAACTGGTTACGTACGGTTAAGTTCATTAATGTTAATAAAGATTTTTTCTCTCGATATTCTCCGCAAACAATGAAAGAAGTAAAGCAAATGTGATGCCGATTTGGTTTTTTGACAATATTGTGTAGAAAAGATTTAGCACCGCAGTTTTTTCACTTTTTTGTGGTGTAGTTTGACTTCCCGACACATTTCCTGTGAATGTTGTACTGCTTCAACACGAACCCAACAGTTTTGCAGCTGAGCGTACTTGGTTCACATTGATTTTCGTTTGACACGTCAAATAACGTTTTGCTGCAGTAATCGATATTGGTGTGATGTGCGCTGTGCTGGCATTTTTCGTCCTTTTCACTGTTTCGTCGTCGGTCGCTGAAGACGAGGCACAATTGTTTGGCAATGAAGTATCCAACGAAATATTAGTAGCAAATGTCTCTGATGCGGGTTATATCTTTCAAGATCGCATAATTGAGCGTTTGGACAGTCTGATACGGCACGTCGACGTCCTTATTTCAGAGGTGCAATCGGAGAAAGTAGATCCACCACTTGTCCAATTGCTCAAAGGTATGTATCGCATATTCTTTGGGAATAAGTTCAAATAAATGAAAATTTAAAATTTTATTTCCGAAATTCGAAGGTTTATGTCCGAATATGCTATTACAGGAACCCAACAACGGGCCTAAATTTCGTTGTCATAAATACGATGAGAACAACTGCTTTTGTTTCAGTCCTAAACCGGTAATAGAATTTGAAATGAGAAAATTTGGCAAAAATTGAGGTCAATCGAGGAATGTTGTTTTGATTAGGCGAGTTGGTATAAAGCGGAAGCATTTTGCCGTCACTTTGCCATGACCCTGGCGGATGTTAAAGACAAACGCGTCGCTGAATGGATCAGCAGCAAGGTCCAAGATAATATGTCTCTAGATCAAAAGGGCGACTGGTACTGGACGAGCGGAACAGATCTTTTTAAACGAGGTCGGCAAGTATTCATGAATACGGGCAATTTTATTGAAAACACAAAGGAGCTCATTCAGGAAGGACAATTGGAGAGTTGTTACAAGATGAAATCTAATTCCACTCTACAGACAGCACCGTGCCCAGAAGAGAATCATTTTCTCTGTCACAGATTTCTTTATTTTTTTCCGCTCGTGTAAATGTGAAATAATTGACAAATCCAATTATCTTGTAGTCAACAAATAAATGTGTGATTCTTTTACTGTGTTGACTAATTGGCTATAAATAATCTTTTTTACTGCTTAAATGTGTAGTTTATGATTTCATTTCCAGTGTACATTTTATCACTCCAGAATTCCGGCATTGATAAATACCGGAAAACCAGTTCATATCCTACCAACAGAAAAACCCGACGAAGCTTCTTAGTGGCCAATCTTTTTTGAGCGCTCTTTCCGGCCAAAACATGTTATGTTGATGTAGTGTTAACATGTATGGCTTTGCCCAATGGCATGAAAGTTTCTCGAAAATACAGTTGCTTATTAACAAACACCAGTAGACAAAAATGAGAGCCAACAAGAACTGCAGCTAATGGGATTTTCTATTTGAACCAAAATATAAGATAACATTTCTTTGTTACTCATCTTAAAACTCGGTTAAACAATGTTCCATCTGTTTGTGTTGGTGATAATTGGAGCGGGATCTTTCCTAAGCGGTAACAGCTATAACATTTAGTGACTTTTTCAAAGCAGATATGATCGACTTCGTTGTTACTCTTTCCAATAAATCCAGAATGTGGAGCCATGCAATGTGGGGAGAATGTAGGAAATTGCACGGATAATTCGTGTTGCTCGAGGTATGGTTTTTGTGGTTACACAAATGAGCATTGCTTCGGCGATTGTCAATTAAAATTTGGCTACTGTAATCCACGGAGAGGTAAGCATATAATAAATATTTTAGGGAAAACGATAAACTAACAAGACCTACCAATTACTCACACCCATTCTAGTTAACCCATTGATCGGCCTTGTTATAAATGAAGGTTAGGTTAGATTTTGTTGTTAATTGTTTCGTAAAAAAAAATTTCCTTGATGTTTATGTATCACGAACTTAATTGCCATAGGTGGAGTACTGTGTGGGAAAACAAACGACTACAAATTTTGCCCACAAAATCAGTGTTGCTCGAAATACGGTTACTGCGCTAACACGACGGAACACTGCGATGAAGGTTGCCAATTTCTTTTTGGTCGTTGCAATCAAATATCTAGTTGTCAGTCACCTGGAAAAGAGATGAACCTCTTTCCATCCACGCCCTACTTCCAGTATGGACTAATAGGAAGGAAAGAAAAAAATTACTGGTTTCCCCTTTGCGATTCGGAACGAATCTTTAACGATACCTCTATGCCCCTTCAAAGCGTTACGTGTGAAAAGGACGGTTCCATGCCAGAAATAAAGCCTGATTGTGGTAAATATCAACAAACAAATGATGCGTTATCTTTCCTCGTCGATTCTCTATATTTTTCTGTTGTCTCAACAGTTGATAATGTAGTTTACAAGAGTTTTGTCCGAAATTTCAAGAACTCTCTATTCCACGAAAACGATGTAGTCGTCGACGGTAATTTGGTGACTTGTTGGGACATTGCTGAACTCCTAGAAATTCTGTTCTCGACTGCCGTCCAGAGTATAAGAGACATTCGCATAACTTTGCAAAAAAGTGAGTATGATTAAACATACATCCTGATATGCATTCCACTTCAGTATTACAGTTAC
>JACCDP011318704.1_pt1 | contig 10181 bp, 1 predicted proteins | sample 7445841 | NCBI WGS metagenome assembly JACCDP01 (sample SAMN15323441, study PRJNA562643) | freshwater metagenome | isolation source: river surface water | place: USA:Blue River Watershed | collected 2017-08-17
AACGTGGAGAAACTGGAGCAGTCGGAGAAACGGGTGCGAAGGGAGAAACTGGAGCAGTGGGTGAAACGGGTGCCAAGGGAGAGACTGGGGAACGTGGAGAGACTGGAGCAGTCGGTGAAACGGGTGCGAAGGGAGAAACGGGAGATAAAGGAGCTACTGGAGCAGTGGGTGAAACGGGTGCCAAAGGAGAGACTGGGGAACGTGGAGAGACGGGTGCGAAGGGAGAAACTGGGGAACGTGGAGAGACTGGGGCCAAGGGAGAGACTGGGGAACGTGGAGAGACTGGAGCAGTCGGTGAGACGGGTGCCAAGGGAGAGACTGGGGAACGTGGAGAGACTGGAGCAGTTGGTGAAACGGGCGCCAAGGGAGAAACGGGAGATAAAGGGGAGACTGGAGCAATTGGTGAAACGGGCGCCAAGGGAGAAACGGGAGATAAAGGGGAGACTGGGGCAGTCGGAGAAACGGGTGCGAAGGGAGACACTGGAGAACGTGGGGAGACTGGGGCCAAGGGAGAGACTGGTGAACGTGGGGAGACTGGGGCCAAGGGAGAGACTGGTGAACGTGGGGAGACTGGGGCCAAGGGAGAAACGGGAGATAAAGGGGAGACTGGAGCAGTCGGTGAAACGGGTGCCAAAGGAGAGACTGGGGCAGTTGGTGAGACGGGTGCCAAGGGAGAGACTGGGGCAGTCGGTGAGACGGGTCCACAGGGTGCTACGGGTGAAAAAGGGCCTGCAGGAGATACAGGTATTGTCGTCGGGGCCACTGGTCCAACCGGGGCGTCTCTCCCCATTACAGGACCCGTCGGAGCAACGGGCAACATCCTGATCACACAGGATAATACCGGTGTGTACAGTTCCAGTGAAGTGTTTGTTGCATATCGTGACCTGGAAGACTACAATGGGAATACCGCACAATCCAATACCCTCGTCACAAGTATCCCCATTCTCCCAGACACGGCCAACACCGGTACGATTGGGTCCGACAATTATTCATTCTATTACACGTATACTCAGAATCTGGCCGTCAGCGACAATAATATCGTATTTAAGCGTGACACCGGTGATTTCCAGAGTGGTACCATCAAAATCGGCACGGATACCGAAATTGTGGGTGACTATATTGTGGATACCTATGCCAACACCCTTGTCGGGTTATCTGCGGGTTTACACTTGTCTGCCCCCGCTGCAAATAATACATTTGTCGGAACGGCGGCCGGATTTCAGGGAGACACGGGATCAAATAACACCCGTGTTGGAGCGTATGCAGGGATGTATAACCCAGGAAGTGAATCCGTATTCATTGGATCTTTTGCGGGTCACACTGGAAATAGTTCCTATGGTGTCGCAATTGGTTCGCAGGCAGCAAGATTTTATCAACAGGAAGGTGCCGTTGCGATTGGTCATGAGAGCGGTTATTCTGATCAACAGGCCGATGCCATTGCGATTGGCCGTTCCTCAGGTTTAAATGCACAATCATCCACCGCAATTGCTGTTGGATTAAGTGCAGGAGAAGCCAATCAATCGTATGGCTCTATCGCAATTGGTACACGCGCGGGATATTCATCACAGGGTCCGACAGGGTCCACGGGGAACGCAATCGCGATTGGTACAGAAGCCGGTCAATTCAATCAGAACAGTGATTCTATTGCCATCGGTCGTAGAGCAGGGAATGATGGCCAAGGATCACACTCTATCGCAATCGGATATGGTGCGGCCCCTAATTCACAGCCACCGAACAGTATTTTCCTGAATGCATCGGGTACAGAGTTCACGCCTGCCGGCGCAAGTGGGTTCTATGTAGATCCGATTCGGAAAGTGGATGATTCTGGATTCACAGGCCTCATGATGTATAATCCCGAAACCAAAGAAATTATCTACGATACACAGACCCTGACCCTTGTTCAGCAGGTGACCCAGGAACCAGCAGGTCACGAAGTACGTCTTGCATCCGATATTTCATTTGATTATACATCCCGCGAATTTACGATAGAACCGGTATCTAGTTCTTATAATGTATGGGTTATGGGAAAACGCTTTACAAAATCGGATCCCATTACTATAACTATCGGTAGTACCACGGGCCTGTATTATATATGTTTTGATGCAACGGGAACCCTGATCAGTCAGACCACGTTCTTTGAATTCAGTTCGCAGGCACCAACCGCATACGTATACTACAATTCCACGAATCCAAGTGAATCCATGCTCTTTGATGAACGTCATGGAGTTACCATGGATTGGGCGACCCACGAATATCTACACCGAACCCGCGGTGCCGCCATTGCGAATGGTCTTGGTGTCAGTATGTTTCAGGATCCACAGGTAACAGACTCCGCCGATGCGGGTAAAATTAATGTTGCGAACGGTACATTCTTTGACGAAGATCTTGAAGTCTATATTGAGAACAATGGTGCCGGTATATGGGGTCAGCAGATCAGTGGACCCGGTCAGATTCCGGTCTTGTATTTATCGGGAAGTGAGTGGCGAAAGAACAATGCTTCAGACTATCCAATTATGTATGATGTGTCTCCGAATAATTACCCATTCTATAACGAGGAAACAACGCCAAATAATTGGGATTTAACTCTATCTGAGAATGGAAAGTATGTCATTTATTGGATTGCTGCGACGAATATGGCGTATACACCGGTCATTTCAATTATGGGGCAGACAATCTACAATAGTTTTGAACTTTCTCAAAATGCGGAATGGACGGATTTAGATCTGACCGGCTTACCCATCGTTGAAATTCGTCCTCTTGCACGCGTCATTTATGAAGTGAAATCATCGTACGGCCCTGATAATGAATTCCATGCAATCATCAAACTCATTACCGATATTCGGTCCATCGGACAACTGGGGGGAGCCGCGGGAGATCAGGGGGCGCCAGGAGCTACGGGCTCTACCGGTGCAACTGGTGAACGTGGAGAGACGGGTCCGACAGGACCGAAGGGGGATACGGGTGATTCTTTCTGGGGTGCAACTGGTTCCGGAATTGGATACACAGGAAATGTCTATATCGGTGGAAAATTAAATGTGGATGGTCTCATTGACCCGACGGGTCTGGTGTTAAATCCTCAAATAGGCGGGTCATCAATCCCTGTTGGTGAATATGGCATTTGGGTAGATGGGGATAATAGCAATCGTCTTACATATAATGCGGGTTTGAAACTGGATTCTGATCTGTATATTCCAGGTACAACTTCCTTACCATATAATGATACCGTATTAACATTTGATACTGTTACGGGGAAAGTAACCTATAGTACACTTACACCGGATATGGGTCCACAGGGTGCTACAGGGCCTGTCGGTGAAACCGGTGCGAAGGGAGAGACTGGAGACCGTGGAGAAACTGGAGCAGTCGGCGAAACGGGTGCGAAGGGAGAGACGGGTGACCGTGGAGAGACTGGGGCAGTTGGTGAAACGGGAGCCAAGGGAGAGACGGGTGACCGTGGAGAAACTGGAGCAATCGGAGAAACGGGCGCGAAGGGAGAAACCGGTGAACGTGGAGAAACTGGAGCGATCGGCGAAACGGGTGCCAAGGGGGAAACTGGAGATCGTGGAGAGACGGGGGCAGTCGGCGAAACGGGTCCACAGGGTGCTACGGGAGAACGTGGAGAAACTGGAGCAGTCGGAGAAACCGGTGCCAAGGGAGAGACTGGCGATCGTGGAGAGACTGGAGCGATCGGCGAAACGGGTGCGAAGGGAGAGACTGGAGCAGTCGGAGAAACGGGCGCCAAGGGAGAAACCGGTGATCGTGGAGAGACTGGTGCAGTCGGCGAAACGGGTCCACAGGGTGCTACGGGAGAACGTGGAGAAACTGGAGCGGTCGGCGAAACCGGTGCGAAGGGAGATACTGGCGATCGTGGAGAGACTGGAGCGATCGGCGAAACGGGTGCGAAGGGAGAAACGGGTGACCGTGGAGAGACTGGTGCGGTCGGCGAAACGGGTGCGAAGGGAGAAACCGGTGACCGTGGAGAAACGGGAGCAGTGGGCGAAACGGGTGCGAAGGGAGAGACTGGAGATCGTGGAGAAACGGGAGCAGTCGGCGAAACCGGTGCGAAGGGAGAAACTGGAGCAGTAGGTGAAACGGGTGCGAAGGGAGAGACGGGTGACCGTGGAGAGACTGGAGCCAAGGGAGAGACGGGTGACCGTGGAGAGACTGGTGCAGTCGGAGAAACCGGTGCAAAGGGAGAGACTGGAGATAAAGGAGCTACTGGAGACCGTGGAGAAACTGGAGCAGTAGGTGAAACGGGTGCGAAGGGAGAGACGGGTGACCGTGGAGAGACTGGTGCAGTCGGAGAAACCGGTGCCAAGGGAGAGACGGGTGACCGTGGAGAAACGGGAGCAGTCGGTGAAACGGGCGCCAAGGGAGAAACCGGTGCAAAGGGAGAGACTGGAGATAAAGGAGATACTGGAGAACGTGGGGAGACTGGGGCAGTCGGCGAAACGGGTCCACAGGGTGCTACGGGAGAACGTGGAGAAACTGGGGCAGTCGGTGAAACGGGCGCCAAGGGAGATACTGGAGAACGTGGGGAGACGGGAGCAATCGGTGAAACGGGTGCGAAGGGAGAGACGGGTGACCGTGGAGAAACTGGGGCAGTCGGTGAAACGGGTCCTCAAGGGGCGACTGGAGAACGTGGGGAGACTGGGGCCGTCGGAGAAACGGGGGCCAAGGGAGAGACTGGGGCAGTTGGTGAAACGGGACCAATGGGTTCTACCGGACCACAAGGAGAAACGGGGGCCAAGGGAGAGACGGGGGATAAGGGCCCCGCCGGTGATACCGGTATTGTTGTTGGTGAAACAGGGCCTACAGGTGCACAGGGCGTTGGTCCTACCCGACAATGGATCTATGATGGCGGTGGTGCTACCGCCCCAGCCTCTGGAAATTTTTCCGATGAATCCGGTATTATATATATAAATCAATATGATGTGAATGGGACGAATGCATATGATTGGTATTCTCAGATCAGTAGCTTATATCAAAACCCTACAATTACTATTATACTCAATATAACAGACGCTTCAAATAACTATTGGAATATCAGTGTATCGGGTATCTCTTTTGATATAGGATCTGGGGTTATAGCCATTTCCGGTACTACAATCGCAACAAGTGGAACCTTAAACACATCTGGTCTATATTTTATAACATGGACGGTACGGGGGTCACAAGGACCCACGGGTGAAAATGGAGGAACGGGGGCAATGGGTGAAACGGGGCCTCAGGGTGCTACTGGGCCTCAGGGTGAGACCGGTCCACAGGGAGCTACAGGTCCCGATGGAATAACAGGACCCCCAGGGGAAACCGGGCCACTCGGTGCAACGGGTGCCGTGGGTGAGACCGGACCACAGGGAGCTACAGGTCCCGATGGAATAACAGGACCTCCAGGGGAAACCGGCCCCCTCGGTGCAACGGGCCCCGACGGTCTTGCGGGACCGCAAGGAATCACAGGACCTGACGGGATAACGGGGCCCGTGGGTGAAACCGGACCCAAGGGGCAGACGGGAGATAAGGGCCCCGTGGGGGATACTGGCATTGTCTATGGGGCGACCGGTCCCACAGGCCCTGCCGGTGTGAACGGTATATCGGGCGGTCTCACTCTCTTCATGGATAGTGCGGGTGGAACATACTCCGCAGACCCCGGTGTACTTGGAGATCTCTTAGTTACACCCAATACCGGTGCCGGAACAACCATTACCGCAACGATTCCAGGAAATACTGTCATTGTCCAAACCCAAATGGATATTGCAGTCAGTTCTCTCGGAACTAATATTATTGCAGCCGGAAACTGGGATATGAACTTATGGTCATACTCTAATCATTCAACGCTCTACTACTTCTTCGGTGTCTACGATGTTGGGTCTACGGGGGCCGAAACTCAAATTGCCGTTGGATCTACAGGATCTGCCACACAAATTCCAGATGTCCCTGCGCCCGGAGATATTGTACCTCATACTCTCTATGTCCCATTTACATCATTGGCCGGTACAACTCTCCGTGTGAAGGTATTTACCGTAAACACAAATAGTACGGGTAGAGAGGTATTCATCAAGTGTCGCAATGACACGCAATCGCACATCCATACCACACTTCTAGCAACACCGGTCGTTGGCCCCACGGGACCCCAAGGTGATACGGGACCCACCGGTCCAAGTTACGTAATCAGTGCGGCGGCGGCGGGAACCACGGGCAACTTCCTCATTACCCAGGATGGCGTGACCGGGCTCTATACACCCGATGTGACGATTGGATCACGTACACTCCAGACGGATGCCACGGGATCTACGGCCGGATTCACTCCCGTGGTAACCAGTGTACCCATCGTACCGGAGACCGGTGGATCCGCGAATGCCCTCCTGGGTTCCTATGATGTTCCTTTCAACAAGGTCTTCACGAATCAGCTCACGCTGACCGATAATCAGGTCATCTTTGAAAATGATGCGAATACCTATGTAACAGGAACGGTGCGACTGGGTTCCAGCACTACGAATGCCAGTGGAAACTATACCACCAGCTATGCCAATCTCTCCGTAGGTGCAGGAGCTGGGGTTGCTACGACCAATACGGTAACTACCGTGCGGAATACCTTTGTCGGTACCGCCGCCGGTTCCGCCATCACGACTACCGGCAATAACACGATGATTGGAGCTCTGGCCGGTGTTAGTGTTACGGGATCGGGAAATACGATCATCGGTGCGCAGGCAGCGTCGTCAGGAGTTACCGGAATGACCCGCAGCAATGTGGTGGCGATCGGCAATCAGGCTGGGTTCCAAGGACAACAGGATACCACCGTGGCGATCGGGTATCAGGCAGGACTCTACAATCAGAGAGCGAACGCGATTGCGATCGGAAATTATGCCGGTGGGACAGGTCAGGCATCGGGTGCGATTGCGATCGGAAATACGGGAGGAGCAACCAATCAAGGGGCGGATTCCATTGCAATCGGTTCAGGTGCAGGGTTTACGAGTCAACCCGCCAATTGTATCGCGATTGGACCCAACGCCGGAAGAGCGCAAGCAAATATATTGAGTATCGCAATTGGACGAAACACGCAGCAAAGTGGTAATGGTGGAGAATGCATTGCAATTGGAAATGGGGCAGGAACTTCCAATCAGGCATCGGGTGGTTTTGCGATTGCGATTGGTTCCAGTGCAGGTGCATCTACGCAGGGGCAATATGGTGTTGCAATTGGATATATAGCAGGGAATGGACTACAGGGGACTTCTTCTGTTGCAATTGGTCAAGCTGCAGGACAGACATCACAAGGAATCCGTGCAATTGCGATCGGACCAAATGCAGGACAGTCATCACAAGGCACGGGTGCAATTGCCATTGGTGCAACGGGAGGTACTTCTTTACAGGGGGCATTCGGAGTTGCCATCGGCACATTGGCGGCACAAAATAACCAATACACTACATCGGTTGCCATCGGATATCAGGCTGGAAATACAGGGCAGGGTACAAACGGAAACCTTTCAGCCGTTGCAATTGGTGTACAGGCCGGACAACTCACACAGGGAGGAGGGTCTGTAGCAATTGGACCCGGTGCAGCTGTAACAACGCAAGGACAATCTGCCGTTGCCATTGGTCGCCGTGCGGGTGAAATCAGTCAAGGAAATAATTCTGTTGCCGTCGGATACGGTGCAGGAAATAGCAGCCAACCCCTAAATACAATTGTACTGAATGCATCAGGGTCACTGTTCAATCCGACCGCCGGCATAACCGGTGCGTTTTATGTGAATCCGGTGCGTGCGAATGCATCGGTGAGCGGGGCAACCGGAATCATGATGTACGATAACACAACCAAAGAAATCTCCTACATCACAGGGAAGACCTTCGTGATTGATCACCCGTACGATACATCACGATACCTTGTCCACGGCTGTATGGAAGGTCCAGAGGCCGGTGTATACTATCGTGGATCCGGGGTGATCCCTGCTAACGCGGAAGATGTGGAAATTGCGCTCCCTGCATATGCCGCGGCCTTCCGTGATTTTACGGTCCATGTGACCCCGATTGGCAAGGCACGGTGTCTCGGCGCATCACGGGTGCGTGAGAATAAATTCACGGTGAACGGTGCCCCAGGAGAGTTTGACTGGATCGTGTATGGCAAACGTGGAGATATACGGATAGAACCCCGTAAGGAAGATGTGACAGTAAAGGGAGATGGACCCTACAAATATATTTAGTCACCCGACATAGAGAATAGGGTATAGAGAACCGACGCATACATTGATCGGATGATGTGACCCGAAACATAATCCGAACAATAAGTAAGATGCGATCCACAAAACCCTCCAGTTACAAGTTGGAGGAAGTGAAGTTTAAGTTGGAACATGCGAAGTGTGTAAATCCGTGTCCACCGGTCAATATAGATTGGGCAGCTCTGGAATTTTCAGGGGGTGGGGGTGTCGGAATCCCAGGGGCGCCAGGTCCGACAGGACCCATGGGTCCAACGGGACCGAAGGGGGCAGATTCCATCCCAGGGGCACAAGGGTACTTTGGGATTTTCATAGATAATACGATTCAACAACTCACAGATATTGAAGTTAGACCCATCACATTCAACAATATTTCCGCCGAACAGGGTGTAGAACGTGGGACTCTCACAAATACATCGCGTATCTATGTTCGGAATACGGGGATGTTCAATATTCATTTGGATCTCCATCTAAGTTTGGGGTCCACCGATACGGGACCTGCCCCTTCACCCGAAACCGTCTATGTATGGTACCGAAAGAATGGATACGTCGCAAATGATACATTAGCATCCGTAATAACACTTCGGAATGTAGACGATATCGTTAAAACATCCTGGAATTTTGTGGATTATTTTACCAAAGATCAGTACTTTGAATTTATTGCTGTTTCTACCGGAAAGTACGCAAGACTCATGGCGAAAGCGGCACAAGAGATCAATATCGGGGCGAACTATTATAGTAATATATCCCTTCCTGTCATGGTACTGGAAGCACAATATAATATTCCAGGTGCCCCATCTACCGTACTCACCGTAACACAAGTTGCAAGTATGTTGCAAGGGCCGATGGGGCCTACGGGACCAAAAGGAGAAACAGGAGAACGTGGTGCGACTGGATATACGGGACCAAAAGGAGAAACAGGAGAACGTGGCGCGACTGGATATACGGGACCAAATGGTGCAACGGGAGTCACAGGCCCCACCGGCGAAACGGGATCGTCCGGAGGTGGGGGTGGAGGTGGATCCGTAGCTGTGACATTTCCGGTGAGTGATGCAGGGCTTCTCCAAACAAGTAATTATACTCTGCGAAATGATACATTTGTAGGCCCCATCAATACCGTGAACCGACAAGTGTTTCCATTTGATACAACCCTATACAATCAGTTTATCCTAACTATGTCTGTTACCGGTGATTTAACGGTCACGTCTCCACTCTATTACCGAGTCTATATAGCAAATCTGGAAAAGATTCCCCCAGGTGAAGACCCGATCATCAGAGGTGATAATTATGTGTCGGGGAAATATGCATTATCCGATGAAGTATTTCTGGAAACTGGGCACCCTCACAATATTGTGTTTACAGAAACATTTACGGGCATAGATGTCAGTAAAATCCAGAAGGATGATGAATTTGTTGTCATCGTAGAGATTCAAGCCGCCTCTTCCGAAATCCAGCCAGGCGATGATGTCCGATTTGTGGATGGTACATTTTGTTGGGCACTGAACGCAGCATTGTAAAAACATCTTTTCAATATTAGAGGGAGTATGAATCCGCAAGAGTCATATATCAGTAGTTTGCAGACCGGAGGTACACCTGCACCTTACACTTTAAATCCTCCAGCCCCTACATCACAATTGCCTACTACCATACCACTAAGTACCCAAATTCGTAGCTTGCCATCTGCATCTACAATTAACGAACTCGTGAATTCTATCTCTACCTTCACAAATACGGTGCAAACGATCATATCCGTTGGAGAACGCGGTGCGACAGGTGTTACAGGTCCCCAGGGAGATCGTGGAGCTACAGGCGATCGTGGAGATACGGGAGTTACTGGCCCACGGGGCCATACGGGTATTACGGGTCCCCAGGGAGATCGTGGAGCTACAGGCGATCGTGGAGATACGGGGGTTACCGGTCCACGGGGTCATACGGGTATTACGGGTCCCCAGGGAGATCGTGGAGCTACAGGCG
>JACCDP010491227.1_pt1 | contig 10180 bp, 8 predicted proteins | sample 7445841 | NCBI WGS metagenome assembly JACCDP01 (sample SAMN15323441, study PRJNA562643) | freshwater metagenome | isolation source: river surface water | place: USA:Blue River Watershed | collected 2017-08-17
ACGGGGATATTCGGAACGCCAGGGCGTTTGCTGCGCTGGCTCGCGGGCGGCTTGTTCATGTGGCCACAACAGGGCAATGGCTGCGTTGGGAAGATGACCGTTGGGTCCTATGTGAAAAGGACGAGCCCTTCGCCGTAGCCAAGGAGGTCGTCCTCGCAATCCTGCAAAGCGCCCAAACAGTATTCCGCCAAGACCAAGAGCGAGGTCGCAAGCTGATGCAGGACGCAATGGCGGCCCATGCACTCACGCGATTGAACGCGATGATCAAGTTGGCGATTTCCGAGCCGGGGATGGCAACGACTTCACGTGAGTTGGACAGCGACCCATACCTACTCGGGGTCGAAAACGGGGTGATCGATTTACGGACGGGACACCGGCTTTTCAACCACCCCGAGTACCTCATCACCCGCTACTGCAATGCAGCCCATGAGAACGGGGCGATGTGCGAAGCGTGGCTGCGGTTTTTAGACCAAATTTTCTCTGGGGACGCTGCCACCATTGCCTGCGTACAGCGACTGCTGGGCTGTACGTTCCTCGGTCTGTCGAATGAGGAAATCCTGGTGATCTGCTACGGTCATGGGAGCAATGGAAAAAGCGTCTTCAGCAACGTCATCCATCGGATCATGGGTGGGTATGCGGTCACAGCACCGCCCAGCTTGCTGGTAGCGAGAAAAAAGGGGGACACCGCCCCACGGGACGATGTCGCTGCTCTGGCTGGATCACGTTACGTTTCGATTAATGAAACACAAGCGGGCGACGCGCTAGACGAGCAGGTCGTCAAGATCCTGGCGGGTCGCGAACCAATATCTGCCCGGCACCTATACGGGCAGTACTTCGAGTTCCAACCCGGCTTCACGCCGTGGCTGCGAACAAACCACAAGCCCATCGTCAAGGGAGAGGATGACGGAATCTGGCGCAGATTGGTTGTTCTGCGGTTTGGCCGAAAGTTCGAGGCGCACGAGAAGGATCCGCACCTGGAGGAGAAGCTCCTGTCGGAGCGGAATGGCATCCTGATGTGGATTGCCGAGGGAGCCCGCCTGTACTTGAAAGACGGACTTCAACTGAGTCCCACCATGAAGGCCGAACTCGGCACGTACCGCCGTGAAAGCGATCTACTCGGGGAGTTCTTGGATCAACAAACGCGACCAGACCCAGTTGGCCGGGTAGCCCAAGACCTGCTCTACGACACGTACCGCAGTTGGTGCCTGTCCAATGGCCTACAGCCCATGACTAAGAAGTCTCTTACTCAGCGGCTTATGGAGCGTGGCTACAACGTAGCGAAAAGTGGGCAATGGCGGTACTACTTGGGGCTGCGGCTACTTCCCCAAGGGGGGCTGTTTCCACAGGACGGGGTGGACGGGATCTACGTCGATCCGAGTAAACCTTCGCAAGAAGAGTTGGTCTCAAAGGTTTCCTCAATTGAAGCCAGATCCTGTCCATCCAGTCCAGACCTGCCCCGTCGTGAAGGAGGCCATCATGCGAGCTGCTAACTGCTTCGAGTCTTACAAGGAGGGTGAATTTCACCGCCTCGGCTACCCGTTGGAGTCGGGGCTCTACAAGATCCATGACTTCCGGGACCAGATGGACATGTGGCACCAGGAGCTTGTGCACATTCGCTGGTACGTTGCAAATTTGGGAGGGGCTGGCTTACTTTCTTGCTGCACTGTTCCGGAATTGCCGCGTTGGATCAAGGGTCTGCCGAGCGCTATTGCCTACGATCTGGGGTTCAAGTTCCTTCCGGCTTTAGACGCACTACCAATGGACGGAATTCCCAGCGCGGTTCTCAAGCACGAACTCCCTCCCGTGAAGTCCCGCGCCTTTCGTTTACTTCGGGAGTTGGACGCGGTGTCCCAGGCCTTGGCCCCAAAGATCGAGACCGAGTACGAACTTATGCGACGAGGTAGACCTCGGCTGGAACCCTTGCTTGAGCGGGCGATGAATTTAGCTGATTCGACAATTCAGCTTGAGACATCGTCCCGCCCGTTCATGGGGTCCTGCGAATAACGTGCAACCTAGAGGGCCCTTCGGGGTCCTCCGCTGTTTAGAAAATTGTCGAATGAGCGGCCCCTCGTTCCTCTTGCAAACTTTGGGCGGAAGAGTGACCTGCCCGCAATGCCAAGCCAGATCCAAGCGAACCGGCCAGCAATGCCGCGCTCCAGCCTCAAAGGGGAAGCGGGTCTGTCGTTTCCACGGTGGGAATTCAACTGGCCCCAAAACTCCGGAGGGACGGTCACGGTGTTCAGAAGCCAAGACACTTCACGGTACTGAAACCCGCGCCTCCCGCATTGAGCGCACTGCCGGACTACGTCGCCTCAAAGATTTAGAGAAGGTCGGCTACGCAATCGGCTTGCTACGCCGCCCTAACTCTACTGGCACTCGGCGATGACAGTCACAGACTAGAAGTACGGTCACTCATCGTGACCAAATTTTCGAGGGCGCTTTACCTTTTCTGTGTTTTTTGTTTTTCTGCTCAAGGCTCAAGTGGTATTGATGAAAGTCCTGCGAGTCTTCGCCGGAATGCAATCTGCCAAATTCAAACGCACACCCCCTTCGCTTGGGCCCAAAAAGCCTAGCGAACTCCCCTTGAAACGCATGAAAGGTTTCCCATTCACGGTTGTGTAGCTCCTGATCGTTGTAATCACTTTGCCAGGGCTTTCGACCGTATGCGTCGAATGCATCAGCCTTTTTGTCTGAATAGCCAATCAGGACTTCGCTTGAAAAAGTAAGCGAGCGCGGGTCAGGCATAAGCAGGTAGCCTCCCCCGAATCCGTCCCAAAGGCCGACCTTAAAAAAACGCTCGGGGTACAACCAATCCTTTTCTGGGGCAGCGATGTACCTCAATGCACGCGCCTTAATGATGTAGTTGATTCCGAGCACCTCCTCCGTACTTAACTTTCGCCCGGTCTGAATCTGCGTGAAGTTGAAGATGGACGGCCGGAACGGATCGGAGTTTGGCCTATTCTTCAAAGGATTCCCGTACGGATTTCGAACCCACGAAAGATTCGTCAGAATCAGCACCTTTTCGCTCGACAAAGGAAAGATCGTGTGCGTACCCGTTTGCCATATAGCGGGATCGTTGAAATGTCGGCACCAGATGGACGAAGGAAAGCAAGCTTGGTTGTAGACAGTCACTGGGTGATCAGAAACCAGAAACTTCACGGCCGAATCGGACGCGTCTGCGATGCTCCATACGCATTCGGACCAAGTTGCACAATAAAGCTGCTGAAGTTTCTGCAGCTGCAGAAGTACCAGATTCTTGTCGGTCTGCCTCGTCACCTCTGCAAGAAACTGGAGGCCTTTCGGAGTGCGGAGCTTCTGGATACTCATGTAAAGAATCAAGCGCTTAAAGTGTTCCCCCTCGGCGCTTGGGTGAGTGAAGTCTGCAAAATAGTCAAGGGACTTACGCGCTGCCGCATCTATCGGCCCAAAGAACTTCTCTTCGATCTCCGTTGAGATCCACGAGCCAGCTTTTGTCGTGTACAGATCTCGCTCACAAAAGCAGCGGGGTGGCCCCCATCGCAATTCGCTTTTCCGCGTGTGGCTTCTGCCATTTGAGACGATCGTCTCTGGCCTCATATCCAAGTAGTGGAACTTACGCTCCTTGGCAGAAGCTGGGATGAAGCGTTCTTGGTACCAGATCGGCACGTAGTGATTAAGCCGGTACTTGGACATTAATTCCACTTTGATTAGAGAAGCGGTTGGCGACTATGCGACTCAGATCCCTTCACTACTACTGGGAAATTCAGGCTACCGCACCTTGAGTCGAGCCACCAGCGCCTTCTCGACTTGGTATGCGTCCTGCAATCAGCGACCGGGTAAGGCCTGCCCCATCATCTTGTCGAGTAACCGAAAGCACACCGGAGAGAACACTCGAAACTTGAGCTCAACATCTTCAATGCCACGCCGAACAGTCTTGGCATCGACATAGCCGTCAGGTTGGTCGGCCTCCGCAAGCAGATCGTAGGGCCGAAGCATTTCATTGAACTGGGTCGCTGATTTGGCCTTGGATTTGCTCTTCCTCCAACTGGCAAAAAAGACGAGCACCAGCCAGCCAACACCGAGCAAACGTAGTTCCGGAATCAATAGAAGGAAAAGACCAGGAATCGCAAAGATGAAAGTTCTTAGCCAGCTCCCCCAGTGGCCGTTTGTCAGGCGACGCCTGGCCTCGCCTCCCGTCAACAATTCATTTGATGCAAGTCCAAAGCCATCGCGAATTCGCAGTAACAAGTTTGAGAACATCAGGGAATCGAGCAGTAGTCGCTCAAAAAATGACGAGTGCAGATTGGCCTGATCGCAGTATTTCTTTGCAAGACTCTCTAATCCGTAAATTGCGATCCCTAGAAAACGATCCTTGTAGTAGCGTGCTGGCTCCCCGTCGCTAAAGATACTTGCAAAGCTCATGTGCAGCCACAAGGTGTTCTGGTGGACAACCAAGTCATCAATTTCTTTAGGCGTGAAATATTTTTCAGCCTCTTCCTTGCGCTCAAGGTACTGCGGAGCACTTGACGGAAATTGGCATTTAACAAAATAGAAGCGGGCAAGGTCTTTCCTGTCCTGCCTTGATGCCTTGCCTGCTTTCACCCGTTCCTGACGCTCAATACGCCAATTGGTGCTGAAGCTCATGTTCAGATCTGGGATCGAGTCTTCGCGCAGTTCACCGAAAAGCGTGTTCACGAATTGCACTGCATCAGCGATAGCGAGCTGCAGAGGCGGTAAATCATCATCCACATGCTCAAAGACTGGCCGGTATCCATCAATTCGACCTTCGTCGACGAGTCGCTGAATCGAAACAAAAAACTCACGCAGGACTTCGTCGTATTGAGACTTACCCCACAACCCTCTAGCACTTGCGGGCATCGGCCTGGAATTCGATTGATGCGCAATGACTAGCTCTTGGTTGTGCAGTTCATTCATATTCTTGGATCTGAAATTGGAAGGCTATTTAGCATTAGTCTGACGCATTCAATCAATTAGCCGCAATGAATTTCGCACGACTCAAAGAAGACCACGTGAATTCGAGATAAAAAATCAGAAATTAGCGTTCCTAAGTTCCAATTCTGATTTTTATCCCACAAGTCCGAAGCCTTAGGCTCGAAGCTCTTTTCAGGCGAATACATGTCCATACGCAGCATCACCAAGGCAGAGGGAGCCAAACGTCAACTCGACACTGCGATCGACCTCTTTTTTGACGAGGGAGATCCGCTTGCAGTGCACACGCTTGCGTTTGCCGCATTCAAAGTTCTTTTGAATTTGTACTCGCACCACAAGGACGACGCGTTCGGCGAACAAATTGATGCCCTGATCGCCGATCGCATTGGTTGGGGGCGTTTCAGTGAAACGGCAAATTTTTTGAAGCACGCCGACCACGATCCAGATGGCCTTATGGAGGACCTCCCCCCTGAATCGGGGCTTACGGTAATTGGACTCGCGACGCTCCTCTATAGGAGACTAGTTGGCGACTTCTCGCCGAAGATGGAGGCTTTCGATTTCTGGATCGAACTAGTCGCTGCGGACGAGATCGGAATCGCGGACGCCGACGAGAACAAGGAACGCGTCGATGACGAGAGGCAGATTCGGCAGTTACTGAGGGATGCATCCGCCGATGAGCGGATGAAAGTCGCAAAGACCGCCTACCACTACTTTCTGAATAATCGACTGGACCTTCATTCGAAGGTCCAGCGATACCGTTCGGAGGGTAAAACGCTTACGCAGGCTTTAGAGGAGCACATGTCGATTCAAAAAACAGTGCTGCCCGAGTAATGAAAAGAAGCGCGGATCGCGCGAGGGAACGGCTAGTCGGACTCGTCATAGCCCCGCTTCCAACAAAAGCTTCGACATCTTGATGTCGAGAGCATCGGAAATCTTCCGAAGGTTCATGACCGTGAGGTTGTGCTCGCCCCGCTCAACGCCGCCAACATAACTCCGATCAAGGTCGGCGTCTACCGCCAAAGCCTCCTGGGAGAGCCCTCTCTGAGCCCTGGCCTCACGGATAGCAACTCCAAGGCTCCGAAGAACCTTGTCGCCAGCGTGGGACGGGGAAGGCTTTGCCATCCGCTGATCCTCCGTCGTTGACGGAGATAGAACCACGGGATACGATACCCATGTGCTTTTTGAATTTCATTTTCAAAAATGCAATAGCCTTAAATGATCTGCGTTCACCGCATTCGAAAGAACTCCAATATGGCGATCTACATAACCCGACAAAATTTCGAATGGAAAGAGGAAAAGAACGGGATTGAAAAGTCGGAATTACAAGATTGCCCTCGCTGCAAAAACAAAGTCAGATACAGGCTTGCATGGGACTCGGAAGGCATTGGAATTGCAGGGTTCAATGTAATTAATACAAAAAAGGTTTACGCCTATAAATGCCCGATATGCCCGCACTTTGAACCACTAGATCGAGAAGTAGCAAAAGCAATTATTGAGAGGTCTAAATGCTAACGATGCAAAATGGCTCCGAATTTTTGGGTTTTGGCCCGAAGGTGGAATGCCCGAAATGTCACAACAGGACCAATCCATCGATTAAGCAAGAATATTTCAAATCACAAGCATTTCTGATCCCAATAGCAAACAAACGCGGCAAGATCTTTTGCCAGTGTGACACTTGCGAGTCTGCTTGGCTTCTCGAAAAATCCGAGGCGCTGGTACTGCTTGATGAAGGTAAAGAATACACAAAAAGCGTCCTAATGTTGCTTGACTCGAAAGATAGGCAATCCATTTATAAAAGACTAAATAGCTTGGGGGCGCACAGTATTGTTGCCTACTTAGGAAGCTAAACGCAAAAACCAAAGAAATTTCAGGGTGGCCCATGCGTTTCCGGTCTACCTTGTACTTAAGGTCTTTACGTTAAGTGTTTGACAAAGATGCCACGATTTTTTGTAAATCTACGAAACAATGATCGAGCCCAGCCGAACACCTTGAGCGCGATAAGGGGGGGGTACCCCACAGTGGGGTATGGGATGTAGGACTTCTCACGCCCTCCCCTGGTAGGGAGAACAACCGAAACGCTTGCCACCCGCCTGTGTTCACACAGTTCAGACGATGTAGACTGCTTGTGTGTCACCAAGGTGTATCACCTAAACACGAATTTGACGGGCCTCCCCGCATGGTGAAGCGGCCAACCGGGTCAGGTGGGGAACCAAGCAGCCCTAACTGTGGAGCCAGTGCCGGGGGTAAGGCTCGTCAACTTCCTTGAGGCCTTCTCTTTTGGATCAACGACTTACGTTGATTTGGAGGTGCGAAAGCCGCTGTGTGTATCACCTGTGTGTGACACGTTGAACTCAACGTGGAGCATTTATGGCTGGACTCACAGGTCTGTTTCGGCGAGGAGCCACCTACTACATGCGGGTGGTACTACCAGTTGATCATCCCCTTCGCGCAGAGCGTCCTACTGGGCGAGTCGTCGTCTCACTGGGCGTCAGTGGCTACCGAGAGGCCATGGTGCGAGGGGTCGTCAAACGCGCTGAAATCATCGCGGGCAGCACCATTGAATCCGTCCGCCCCCCCTCCCCGCGCCACACCACGAGACAACCCAGCATCGCTCCTTTGCGCCTTCGAGACCTGCATAAGCGATGGGTGGCAGCCAAAGCAGTTTCAGAAGACTCCTCTCGTGCCTGCCTTCGCGCGGTGGGGCTGTTCGAGCAATCCGTTGGGGACGTGCCTCTCCACAAGATCACACGTGGCATGGGGGATGAATTCCGGGCATGGCTTCAGAAGCAGCCGACGTCCTCCAAGACTGCTCGTGACCGTATTGTTTGGATCAAGGGGTTGCTCAATTACGCCACCGACGACCTCGAACTACTGACACGGAACCCTTGGCGCGGGCTGGACATAAAGGCGCGTACAGAGTCACCGAGACAACCGTGGACCGAGCGTTTGTTGGACCAGCTATTCCGCGATCCAATCTGGTCCCATGGTGCGATTCCTACGAACGCGATGGCGGGCGGTCATGCCGCGTACTGGATACCGATCCTGGGCCTTTACACGGGCGCGAGATGCTCCGAGCTTTGCCAGTTGCATGCGGAAGATATCGTCCAAGACGGTGCCGTATGGCTCCTTCGAATCACAGATGCGGCCCCCGGACAGCAGATAAAAAGCCGCGCCGCTCGGCGGATGGTCCCACTTCATGACGAAGTCATCCGCCTTGGATTTCTTGAATATTGGCAGTCGCAGAAGGGACCCAGCATGTGGCCGCTGCTCAAACAACGAGCCGGGAAGCCCGGTGGCTACTTCAGCCAGTACTTCGCAAAGGTTCGCTTTCGTACGGGCATCACTAATGCGGTTGACTTTCACAGCTTTCGGCACACGGTGCGCACGAACCTGCTGGCTGGGGGTGTTCCAGAGTCATTGATTGACAGAATACTAGGGCATGAAATTACTGGCAGTACTGGAGCGAAGGTGTACTCGCACCCGGCAAGTGAAGTGTTGCGCGACGCGGTCAACAGGTTGCCGACCAGGACTGCCCATCTAATGAGACGGCACAGCACCCAATTAAAGTTGAACCGCGAGGTCGGTACGGTGCAGCAGGCAAGTGCACACGCGGAAGCTCGAACTTAACCCCAAGGGCTTTTGCTTCAAAGCAAGCGACGCCGCGCTTCGTACTCATGGTGGGGAGAGCGCCAAGAAACCCCGACCACCGCCACATACACACTGCGTGAGTTACTAAGTTGCCCTGGGAGGACTTGCCCTGTGCCCGCGAGACGCTCTAAAATGCGCGCAACCGCACTTACGGTGCGACACGAAGTCCGCAAAAACCTCATTCGGCTTCGCTGCCATTGGCAGGAGGAAGGGCCGACGGTGACCGCCGTCACAAGCCGCCGGGGACAGCAGCCCCGTACAAATCTGTCTGCGAATCCAAAACCGGTCGTTCGACCCCCCTGGCCCAAACCAGGGGGATCTTGGTTCATCCCGGATCGCAGACGCACATTTCATTTGACTGGATCCGGGCTCCCGCTTTGCGAGGTACGCCCATGCATTCTACCAAAAAATATCATTTAAATCAACAACTTAGCGAAGTCTCGACCGTTGCCGAGGATGCAGTCAAGGAGTTCTTGATGGCACTCGACCCTTCCTCGGACGCGAAGTTCTGCGTTGAGCACTACACCGATGTCCCGCGAGGATCGGCACGCCCAAAGCCAGATCCGCTACTTGGGCGATACCCAGATCTGGAGGCTGCGGACGTTTTGGCACTCGTCCCCCTTCTGCTGGAGAAGAATCGGCAAGGCGCTGGAATCTTCATTACCCGTAATGAGTGCCGGGGACTTCGATCTGCTGCATCCGTGTCGTGGGTCAGGGGCATTCACGCCGATTTGGACGGCGTCACTGCAGGCCAAATCAAAGCGCTCACGGACCTTCTGCCCCCCTCCATCGTGGTGCAAACCAGCGAGGAGGGGCGGTACCAGATGTACTGGCAACTTTGCCCAGGGGAGGAATTGAATCCTCAAACGGCAAAGCACCTTAATCAGAAGTTGGTCGCGTACGGCGCCGACCCTGCAGCTGTTGACGCATCCCGTCTCCTCCGACTTCCCGGCTTCAAGCATATGAAGTACCGGGCTGATGGCAGGACCCCGGTTGTGCAGGCGCAGTACTCAAAGGCCGAATATCGCGTTACCGAACTTCACGCAGCCCTGCCAGACCAAAAGCTCACCACATCGCGCCAACTAAAGGAAGGAAGTGGATCCACCCAAACCGCGCCTGGGGTACCGGTCAGCCCGGAAGCTTTGAGGTCGATCAAAGGACGAGTTGCTGCTGCCCACCCAGCACTTTGGCAGGGGAATTGGGAGACCGCACCGCGCCGCAGTGGTGCTACCGGATACCCCAGCAAGAGCGAGGCCGACCTTGCGCTGGCGAGTCACATTGCGTATGCCTGCAAAGTTCACGGCGTTGACGATGCCAACTTACCGGGGGCGGTGGAGGCGATCTTTGGCGAGTCCGCCCTCGGGGCACACCAAAAGTGGCAGACCCGGCCCCCTTACCGATGCAACACCATCGAAAAGGCTCTCGCCGGGCTGGAGGCCGTTCTCCCGAAAGCTGTAGCGATCGAACTGGAGTCACACGGGGATATTCGGAACGCCAGGGCGTTTGCTGCGCTGGCTCGCGGGCGGCTTGTTCATGTGGCCACAACAGGGCAATGGCTGCGTTGGGAAGATGACCGTTGGGTCCTATGTGAAAAGGACGAGCC
>JACCDP011359454.1_pt1 | contig 10180 bp, 10 predicted proteins | sample 7445841 | NCBI WGS metagenome assembly JACCDP01 (sample SAMN15323441, study PRJNA562643) | freshwater metagenome | isolation source: river surface water | place: USA:Blue River Watershed | collected 2017-08-17
ATGTTACAAATGGATTTGAATTTTGGTAGCCAATTGGCCGAAAAAATGCCAGATCCTAAAGGAATTTTTAAATAGTGAGGAATGGGATTTCGTTCTTTTTTTGCCAAACCCTTTGCTAAGCGAGTTGTAAACAAACACCGTTTAAGTCATCAAAATGCGTTAGAGAGACAGGATTTTTGGCTTTCCCATCATTTAAAAAAGGCTGAGAATACGATATTTGGGCAGGCTTTTACATTCGCCAAAATCAGAAACTATTTAGAATTTAAATCAATCGTCCCCATCGCCGAATATGAGGATTTAAAATCGTATATCGACGAGATGGTCAATGGGGCAGAAAATATTTTATGGCCAGGAAAGCCCGCATATTTTGGTAAAACATCGGGTACAACTTCTGGAGTTAAATACATTCCTATTTCAAAAGAGTCCATGCCATTTCATATTCAAGGTGCGAGAGACGCCCTTTTGCATTATGTTTTTTACAGTGGGAACACGGCTTTTTTAGATCGAAAATTAATTTTTTTATCAGGTTCACCCGAATTGGAGATTAAAAATGGGATACCTACAGGCCGATTATCTGGTATTGTAAATCACCATGTTCCTGGGTATTTAAGGGGGAATCAATTGCCTACTTATCAGACAAATTGCATAGATGATTGGGAGCAAAAACTTGCGGCGATTGTTCAGGAAACGCATACTCAGCGGATGGGATTAATCTCCGGAATTCCTCCTTGGGTTCAAATGTATTTTGATCGACTGGAGGAGTTGACGGGACAAAAAGTAGGTGATTTATTTCCTGATTTTCAATTGTTTGTTACCGGAGGGGTCAACTTCGAACCTTACAAGCAAAAATTAATGTCATCGATAGGCCGAGAAGTCGATGTGCTCGAAACCTATCCAGCATCTGAGGGCTTTATTGCTTTTCAGGATTCAAGCGGGGAGGAGGGGTTATTACTAAATGTGGATGGAGGTATTTTTTATGAGTTTGTGCCTACGGAAACTTATTTTACGGCCCAACCGAAAAGATTGTGTTTAGCGGAAGTGGAAATTGGCGTAAATTATGCTCTTTTACTAACCACGAATGCTGGTCTTTGGGCGTATTCCATTGGCGATACGGTAAAATTTGTATCCTTACATCCCTATCGAATTATTGTTACAGGTAGGATTAAGCATTTTATTTCTGCGTTTGGCGAGCATGTTATTTCGGAGGAAGTCGAGCGCGCGATGAAAGCGGCTTTGTCGGCATGTCCTGAGGCCAATATTGTTGAGTTTACATTAGCCCCTCAAATTAACCCTGTCCCCGGCGAACTTCCATATCATGAGTGGCTCGTGGAGTTTTCGAAGAAACCGAAAAACATTTCTTTGTTTAAAGAAACGTTGGAAAAATCCATGCAGCAACAAAACATTTACTACAAAGACTTGATCGTTGGCGGTATTTTACAAACACTCGTTTTAACTCCACTGAAGAAAAATGCATTTATTAATTACATGAAATCGGAGGGAAAATTAGGTGGACAAAACAAGGTTCCTCGATTATCCAATGATCGATTAATTGCCGATAAACTAAGCTAATTTTATACTGTTGGCTCCTAAAATCGGCATCAAAAATACGAGCATACTGGCGATTAACATAGGCATTCCAATGGTCCATAAAAAGCTAATCCAAAGAGCTAAGTAGATGGGGTATGTAAATAACAAGACGGCAAAAAGCACCGAGTCAAAAAATACGGTTTGCTTAAATTTTAAGTCAACACCAAATTCAATCAATCGATAATAGGGAAGGTGGAAGTAATAGGAAAAACCATGAGAAATAGATGTTTTTTCCATGGGAACATGGATATTTTTTGACATTTCTTGCATGGCGGAAGCATTGAATAAAAGGCGGTCACTCGATTCAATAATAGGTTTAATCGAATGGATTTCAGAGATTTCAATATTTACACTTTTTCCTATTCCTCTAAATGAATTATATCCGATTCCGATGACATGAACATGGGGAAAAACGGCAAGGGAATGTAGTGTTTCTAAAATTCTAGAGGCGCCTTTTTTAAATGGCTGAATGTCATGTGTGTTTAAACAAATGCCTTCAATGAAGATTAAAACAGCGCCGCCCTTTTTAATGATGTCAACGGATTCCTGAAAGGTGTGACTATTTCTGTGCAAGTGTTCCTTTCCTTCTCTTGCCCTAAAAACTGGGATCATGCCAATAGAGCGTAGCAAGTATCCCAAAATGGGATTTTGAAAAACGTCTCCACGGGCTAAAAAATGTATTTTCCTTGAATAAAATGCGCCAATAATGACCGCGTCTAAAAATGAATTTGGGTGGTTGGCCACCAATAAAAGGGGCCCCTCAGAATTTAAATATGAATGATTTGTGATGTTTACTTTGGGGCAAAATATCCTTAGCGCTAGCTTAACCCAAAATTTTAAAAAATAAACCACCCAATAAAATTTAAGTAAAATCTAAATAAGTGAATTGCATTGTGCAACTTTCTTAATTAGTTTAAATTTAGGGGAATATTTTAAATAATGGAAAAAATTGCAAAACAACTGGCGGAATTATCGGCCTATATCTCTCAATTTGATAGGCAAAATCTGGCAGTATCAAATGCAAGCATTGGCTGGCAAATAGACCATTCTTTACGGGTAATGAATCAAGTAATTGCGGCTTTAATTCGTTCAAACATAGATGAATATAAGCCCAAATTTAATTGGCGTAAAACGTATGTATTTTTAACGAAGAGAATCCCTAGAGGAAAAGTGAAGGCCCCTAAAGGCATTTTACCTACGGAGGAAATCACGGAATCGAGTTTAAAGTCAGCCATTCAGCTAGCCAAAGAAAACATTCTTTTATTAGGTTCCTGCGACCCAAAGCATTTTTTTGTACATCCCTTTTTTGGCCAGGTAAATGTTCGTGAAACATTTGTTTTTATAGAGTTGCACACAGAACATCATTTGAAAATCATAAGAGATATGTGCAAGTAGTGCAACCTAATAAAAGTGCTAAAAAGTGATTGAACATACAAATACTGAAGTCGCAATTGCCGTAGACAATGGCCATATTTAAGGCCTCGGAAGGCAAGGGGATAGAAATTTGTACCTTGTGAAATATTAACGCAATAGTAATGGCAACACTTACATCAAAAATTCTTCGTTATTGGAAAATAATAGGACCTGGTTTAGTCACAGGCGCGAGTGACGATGACCCTTCGGGTATTGCAACTTATTCGCAAGCAGGCGCAGCTTTTGGATTGTCGACACTTTGGACTTCCATCGTTGCATTTCCATTAATGGCTGCGATTCAAAAAATGTGTGCTAGAATTGGTTTAGTTACGAATCAAGGATTAACTGGCACACTTAAGTCACATTATCCAAGGCCAGTTCTGTACACCATGTTAATATTTAGTTTTCCTGCTATCATCATGAATATTGGAGCGGATATAGCAGGAATGGGTGCCGTTGGGAACTTACTTTTTCCTACTATTGACGCGACGTTTTTCAGCGTATTTTTCACCATTTTACTTCTGGGTTTAATTATTTATTTGCCCTACACCCAAATAGCCTCTATTTTAAAGTACCTCTGCATGGTTATTTTAGTCTATTTTGTTGTTCCCTTTTTGTATGAACAAGATCTTGTTGAGATTGCAAAATCGACCTTCATCCCAACCATAAAATGGGACAAAGAATTTATTGCCATTATTGTTGGGATTTTAGGAACGACCATTTCTCCTTATCTTTTTTTCTGGCAAGCTTCCGTGGAAGTAGAAGAAATGAAACTCAAAAAACATCATGTGATTGTCAATAAAAAAATCATTCATGAAATGAATCAGGATGTTGATTTTGGCATGACCGTTTCAGGGTTTGTCATGTACTTTATTATTTTAACAACGGGAACGGTTTTGTATCAAGGGGGCATGCATCAAATAGATACTGTTGAGCAAGCGGCCATGGCCCTAAAACCATTGGCAGGAAATTTAGCCTATTTACTTTTTGCCATTGGGGTTATAGGAACGGGCCTGATTGCCATTCCTGTTTTAAGCGGCTCGCTTTCCTATATTTTCACGGAGACATTTGGTTGGGAACAAGGGTTGGACAAAAAATTTCATGAGGCAAGAGGTTTTTATAGTATTATTGCGATCTCATTGATATTGGGACTTTCTTTAAACTATGTGGGGATTTCGCCGATAAAAGCTCTAATTTATACGGCTATTTTGTATGGGTTAACAGCTCCTCTTTTGATTGCAATTATTCTACACATTTCAAATAATAAGGAAATTATGGGGGATAATGTAAATGACTTAAAGGCTAATATTATGGGATTTGCCGCTTTATTCATCATGACATTAGCGGCAGGAGCCTTAATTTACATGCAAATTTTTGAATAGAAAAAGGATTAATTTTTGACTTTAAAAGTCCAATGCATGTTGAATTCTGCTACCACAATTCCATCTGAATTTTTACCCGTAGAAAGGCAAGTAATTTTAGTGCTTTCCCCTGTTTTGATGGCTTCTTCTACGGCCATTTCGATATCTTTTCCTTGGTTGCAGCTGAATAATATGACCCCTGTTGCTTTTTTAAAAAACTTGGCTTCCATTCCTTCTACTAACATACTAACCTTAGGGGATCTTTGGTATACCTGCGAAAAGGCTAACATTCCGCTGCACATTTCTGCCGCCATAGCTTCTACCGCAAAGTACATGGACCGAAAAGGATTTTGATTAAACCACGAAAGTTTAATGCGAACGACGCAAGTCTCGGCATCAAAGTGGTGTATGCTTAAACCCGCAAAAAATGCAGAAGAAAGCTTTTGAAATAAAAAAAACTTCAAAAGGATGGGTCGCGTAATGATCGACTTGAATTTATGAAATGAAGGATTCATGTGATGAAATAAAAATTATCCTTGAATTAGTTATGCAATTATATAAGTAAAATATTACCTAAAATTGGTTTTAAAGTTCAACGAATATAGTAATTAAATTTTCCTTCCACCTGATAATTTTGTAACCTTGCGTGAGAATTATCAAGAATCTGATTACCATCAATAAACGAATATGGCCGATAAAAATACATTAAAAGAAGAAGCCCTTCATTACCACGCAAAAGGAAGACCTGGAAAAATTGAGGTCATCCCGTCTAAAGAAACGGCGTCTCAAAAAGATTTGACATTAGCCTATTCCCCAGGTGTCGCAGATCCTTGTTTAGAAATTGCGGCTAATCCAGAAGATATCTATAAATACACGGCGAAGGGAAATTTGGTCGCCGTAATTTCTAACGGAACCGCGGTCTTAGGCCTAGGGGATATCGGCCCCGAAGCGAGTAAACCCGTGATGGAAGGGAAGGGATTGCTTTTTAAAATCTATGCAGATATTGACGTGTTTGACCTGGAGTTGAATACCAAAAATGTGGATGAGTTTGTTCGAACGGTCAAAATTTTAGAACCGACCTTTGGAGGTATTAATTTAGAGGATATTTCTGCACCGGAATGTTTTGAGATTGAAGAACGATTAAAGGCTGAATTGAATATTCCGGTGATGCATGACGACCAACACGGAACCGCGATTATTAGTGCGGCCGCCTTATTAAATGCATTAGAAATTGTCAAGAAAGATATTTCAAAAGTTAAAATTATTATCAATGGCGCTGGCGCATCTGCTACTTCTTGTACACGCCTATATTGTTCTTTAGGCGCTCAAAAACAAAACATTTTAATGTTTGATTCCAAAGGCCTAATTCACCCAAGCCGGACAAATTTAGATGGTCGAAAAGTTGAATTTGCCAATGATCATTTTTCACCTGAAACAACCTTAACGGAGGCTCTAGTAGGCGCAGATGTATTTGTCGGTCTTTCAAAAGGAGATATTCTTTCCGAAGAAATGATTAAGCCGATGGCCCCAGATTGCATTGTTTTTGCCATGGCAAATCCGACACCTGAGATTTCTTATGATAAAGCATTGAATGCGCGCAAAGACATTATTTTTGCGACAGGTAGGAGCGACTATCCAAACCAAGTGAATAATGTTCTTGGATTTCCATACATCTTTAGAGGGGCACTCGATGTAAGATCCAAAGTGATCAACGAAGAAATGAAATTGGCCGCCGTGTATGCGTTAGCCGATTTGGCTAAAAAACCAGTTCCTGACATTGTTAATTTGGCTTATGGTCAAGATAATATTGTTTTTGGCCGGGAGTATATAATTCCTAAACCCGTCGACCCCCGACTCTTAATTACTGTTGCGCCAGCCGTGGCAATGGCCGCAATGAAGTCTGGTGTCGCTAAACATCCCATTGAAAACTGGGAAGCCTATGAACTACAATTATCCAAGCGATTAGGACTTGATAATACGTTGATGAAAGTGATTATCAACAAAGCAAAAACCAAACCTAAACGAGTAGTCTTAGCTGATGCCGAAAATCTATCCGTTTTAAAAGCAGCACAAGAAGTATTGCAGGAAGGAATTGCTACGCCCATTTTATTAGGAAACAGGGAGGTAATTCTGCAAATTTTAAATGAAAATTCGATCAAGCTTCCAGGGGTAGAAATTATAGATCCTTATTTGCCAATATCGGACGAAGATAAAGAGCGCGCCAATCGGTATAGCGAGTTATTATTCATACGCCGACAAAGAAAAGGGCTAAACAAAGCGGAAGCTCAAAAAATCATTCGAAGAAGAAATTATTTTGGGAGTATGATGGTTAGTACGGGAGATGCGGATGCCATGATTGGTGGTATGAGTCGTAATTATCCTGATACTGTACGGCCAGCTTTGCAGGCTATTGGACGAAAAGAAGGGGTTCAAAAAGTGTCAGGAATGTACATTTTGATGAGTCGTTTTGGGCCCTTATTTTTAGCGGATACAACAGTTAATTTTAATCCAAGCGCAGAAGAAATCGTTGAGATTGCAGAGTTGTCGGCCAAACAAGTCGAAAAGTTTAATATCAAACCTCGTATCGCTTTGATCACCTATTCAAATTTTGGCAGTGCCGAAGGGGAGGATGCCAAAAAGATGAAAAGTGCGGTCCAACTATTAAAACAAAGAAATCCTAATATGATTGTTGATGGTGAAATTCAAGCCCATTTACCCTTCAATATCGAGTTGCTGAAAGAGAATCATCCTTTTAGTGAGTTAGCTGAAAAAGGGGCAAATGTCTTAATTTTTCCTAATTTATCCTCTTCTAATATTGCCTATAATTTGGTCAAAGAAATAGCCGGAATTGAAAAAATAGGACCGATTTTATTGGGGCTTAAAAAACCAGTACACGTGTTGCAACTAGGCTCATCGACCAGAGAAATTGTGAATATGATAGCCATTGCAGTCGTGGATGCACAAATGAGTAAATAATGATACAAGTACAAACTCTTATTCAGGCTTCAGTAGAGACAGTTTGGGATTGTTTTACAAACCCCAAGCATATTGTTCATTGGAATTTTGCCTCTTCCGATTGGCATTGTCCCAAAGCGACCAATGACCTGATTGAAGGAGGGGAATTTCACTATACCATGGCGGCAAAAGATGGTTCTTTTGAGTTTGACTTTTGGGGAACTTTCCAACAAATAGACCATTTAAAAAAATTGGAAATAGTGATAGGTGATGGTAGAAAGCTGTCGGTTATTTTCGAGTCCAAGGGAGTTGAAACAACCCTAACAGAGTTTTTTGAACCAGAGTCAGAAAATTCACATGAGCTACAGAAAGAGGGTTGGCAATCGATATTAGTTAGTTTTAAAAACTATGTACAAGCTTTATGAGGCTTTTATTCTATTTCGTTTTTCTTGTTTCATTTGCTGCATTTTCTCAACAAAATCCCTACGAAAAGGAAATAGCCACGTTTCGTAAAACACGTATTGATAGCTTAAAACACGAAAATGGATACCTTAATTTATCCGGATTATTTTGGTTAAAAGAAGGTGAAAATACCATAGGCTCTGACCCCAAAAATGATTTTAATTTTCCCGTTGAACATTCAGATTCTTTTTTGGGTAAAATTATTTTGAATAAAGGAGTTGTAACCTTTAAATCAAACCAAGCAAATCAAGTGTCTTCATTGGGCCAACCGGTAACCGAAATGATCATTTATCAAGCGAACAAAGTAGTAATTTTGGAGCATAAATCGCTTCGTTGGTTTATCATTAAACGGGGAGATAAATATGCGATTAGACTTCGTGACTTAGACGGAGAATATGTTCGGAACTTTAAGGGAATTACCTATTTTCCTTTGGATACTTCTTGGCGCATTATAGCAAAATTTATTCCCACTCAAGGAAAAAAAATACGCATAACCGATATTACTGGGCGTACTTATTTAGAGGATTCGCCAGGGCAATTGCATTTTATGAAGGGGGGTAAGAAATTTATTTTGGAAGCGGGTGGAACCATGGACGAATTTTTTATTGTATTTGGAGATTTAACTAATCAAAAGTCTACTTATGGTGGAGGCAGATTTTTATATGCCAATGCACCGGATAAGGATGGAAATGTTATTTTAGACTTTAATAAATCACTTAATCCTCCCTGCGAGTTTACGCCTTTTGCGACGTGTCCGTTGCCAACTAAAGAGAATAAAATGAATGTGGAAGTTGAAGCAGGCGAAAAATCAACAGGATTTTCGAAGCATTGAAAAATTCGATTTTCCCATTAGTTTAATTAATTTAGTGTTTTAATTTAATGCGTATTTCAGCAAAAGTCGATATAGCAATTAATGTGTATGGAAAGCCTTTTCAAACGGCTTTAGCTATTCGTTCCTTATTGAAATATTCTGGGGATCATGTGGGTAGATTTTTCATCAATTTAGAAAAAAAGCAACCTTTTGGTTTTGATGAAAATCAATTGAGAATTTTACTGAAAGATCTAGATGTCGTATATTATAAACCCTCTCTGTTTTTGGGTTGGTGGCAGATTCAAAAGAGAAATTGGGTCAATAAATTACTCTTTAAAATTCCAATGTTTAGATTTTCCATCAGGTACCAATACCCTTGGGAAAAAACGGAAGCCAATTATCTCTTTTTATCTCACAATGACATGGTTTTTCATGGGGATATTTTATCTAGCTACTTAAGTAAAATTGGAGATAATATCGCCATAGGGCATATAGGACAATGTTGGAATTGCCCTGCACATAAAATTCATTGTGATGGAGACCGTTATTGGGATTATAGGCCCACGATGGATGAGCTTGCTAATTTGTATGAAAAATGGCCTGTCAATCGAGCCGTAATATGGGGACTTATTCAGCCAGGAAAAGCGAGTTGGCCCCTACCCGAATGTCGCTTGAACGAACATGCAGCCTTAATTAATATGCGATTGGCACGCAAGCTAACAGCCCCGAAGGGCTCATTTGCCCCCATCGGTTTAATGACAATGGACATTGGGATCAAATGGTTTCAAGAAGCTGCAAACGCCGGATACAAAGTCATTCATGACTCATTTTTTAAGTATGCTAAACACGGGATGTTTAATGAAGCCGGTTCTGGCCACGGTGCATTATTTGATGAGAACCTTTATAATAAAGAAGAATCACTGGCCAAAGAAATGCTGGAATCTAACTCTTTTTAGTTTTTATCAAACCATTTAGCATAATCGATGTAATTCATTGCAGTGCGCATGAATATTTCTGCCGCCTCAGGACTTACTGGTTTTAAATATTTCGCAGGATTACCTGCATAAATACTACCAGAGGGCACGCGTGTATTTTGTGTGACAACGGCCCCAGCGGCAATGATACTGCCCGTTTCAATGTAAGCCCCGTCCATGATGATGGCCCCCATTCCGACTAGAACGGAATCTTCAATTGTACAACCATGAACAATGGCATTGTGCGCAATCGAAACATAATTGCCAATCGTCGTTTCTGTTTTTTGATAGGTACAATGGATTACTGCACCATCTTGAATATTGGAATGATGGCCAATCTTGATTTTATTGACATCGCCTCTTATCACTGCATTGAACCAAATGGTACAAAAATCGCCTATTTGGACATCGCCTACTATCGTGGCATTGGGCGCTTGCCAATTGTTACTTCCAAATTGCGGAGATACCCCTTTTACCGGTAAGATTAGTGCCATGTGTTGGTATTTATTCAGGCCATTTGCCTTGTAGTTTCATCACTTTTTCGATGACATCTCGAACCGCACCCTGTCCACCTTTGTATGGCGAAACGTATTTAACAGCCGATTTAATCTCTAGAA
>JACCDP011465122.1_pt1 | contig 10179 bp, 10 predicted proteins | sample 7445841 | NCBI WGS metagenome assembly JACCDP01 (sample SAMN15323441, study PRJNA562643) | freshwater metagenome | isolation source: river surface water | place: USA:Blue River Watershed | collected 2017-08-17
AATCATACAACTATTTAATCGTACAAAATACTTTGGACAACATTTAAATGGAGTCTTAACATTGAGTGAAAATATTGCAGATTTAGGGGGGCTTTCAATTGCTCTATCCGCCCTCAAAGAACGATTACAAGCAAAACATGTCTCACAGGCAACCTATACGAAGGAACTCTGTGATTTTTTTACAAGTTTTGCAGTCAGTTGGCGAACCAAGGAAAAAAAAGAAAAGGCACTCCAAAGTTTATTTATGGATGTTCATTCGCCTCCTTCCGCACGGGTCAATAATATTGTGTGCCAATTTGATGAATGGTATGAATGTTTTGATATAAAACCAGGACATGTATTATATACAGACCCTAAAAATCGTATTCATATTTTTTAGAAGAACTTCTATAATATCATAAGGTCTGATAAACGCCAGTATTCAAATGTTCCATCTGGCATGGTTCGTTTTAGAATAAAGGGGAGACGTTTTTGTTCTAATTCCATACGAGCGATTTCAATGACATCGGTCACATGGGGAGGAACTGTAATAAACGGGCGACCTTGTTCAGCCAATTGATTGGCACGAAATCCAATAATTTTTGTTTTTTCAAAGAGGGTTAAGAATGGATAGGAACGATGCTTCTTATCTCTTCCATTATCGGGTGGATAAGATGAAAGGGGTAAGGAAAGTTGTGCTTCTTCAATATAATCGAGACGACACTCTGGATGTGCCAGTGTCAGCATTTTGAGGGCACGGCTTTCTTTTCCAACCTCACGTTCATTGGATTGTTCTTCATCTTCATCATCATCTTCAATTTCTTCTAATGCTTCTTCGGCATCGATTACATCAAATTCATCTGCACCTGCATCATAGTCTTCGTCAGCCATTTCTAGGGAGTTCTTCTATTGGACATGAGGAGGTTTTCGTGCATCAATTTTTTACAACAATCATCAAAAAATGATTTTACAAGGTCTAAACAGATTTGACGAATGAATAGTAATACGATGGACGCACAAATTCAAGAATACGAAACATTTGATGATATGAATCTTCCCGATAACTTACTCCGAGGAGTGTATAGTTTTGGGTTTGATAAACCCTCTGCCATTCAAAAGAAGGGTATTGTTCCCATTCAACAAGGTCGGGATGTTCTTGCACAAGCTCAATCTGGAACTGGAAAAACAGGTACATTCGTAATTGGTTCTATGAGTCGCATTGACCCTAATTTGAAGGAAGTACAAGTATTAATTTTATGCCCCACTCATGAATTGGCAAAACAAATTTATGATGTTGCATCCAGTATTGGTAAGAATATGGGCGTAAAAGCATATTATGCGGTAGGGGGTGGAAAAGCACGTCCTGTACGAGATGATATTGACCAAATTCAAAAAGGAGTGCAAGTATTAATTGGAACTCCTGGACGAATTTATGATTTATGTAACCGAAATGCTTTACGACGAGACAATATTATTAATTTAATTATGGATGAAGCGGATGAAATGTTAAAAGATAAATTCCAAGAACAAGTCATGGAAATTTTAAAAATGGGCTTTCCAAAGCAAACACGTTTATGTTTATTTTCGGCTACCATGGCACCAGAAATTGTCAAGTTTACAGACGAATTATTGCAAGACCCAGTTCGAATTTTAATGGCCCAAAATCAAGTTCCATTAGAAGGAATTACACAATTCTATGTACCTCTTCAAGAAGAAAGCTGGAAGTTTGAAGTATTATGTGATATTTACAGTCAATTAAAAATTAATCAAACTATCATTTACTGTAATCGACAACAACGTGCGGATTGGTTGGCTATGAAAATGAAGGAAGCCAAATTTACTTTGGAATGCTTTCATGGAAAGATGAGTTTTGAAGAACGTCAACAAAAGATGGAAGAATTTCGTGCAGGGTCTTGTCGTGTATTAATTACAACCGATGTACTTGCACGTGGAATTGACGTTCAACAAGTTAGTACTGTAATTAATTTTGATATTCCAAGTGACAAGGCAAGTTATATTCATCGTATCGGTCGATGTGGTCGATATGGTCGTAAGGGATTAACAATCAATTTAGTAGGTCCTTATGAAGAAACCTTGAAAAAAGATATTGAAACCTATTGGAATACAAACTGGAAAACACTCCCTCAAGATTTGAAACAAATTTCTATCTAAGCAGTGGGTGTTTCTGTATGGTCACGAATGTCAAATCTGCATACAGGGCAGTGTACATTTTGTTGAAACCATCTATCAATGCAAGTACGATGGAATTCGTGTTCGCAATGATGAATTATTCGTAACGTTTGTCCAGCTGTAAAGAACTCTTGACAGATACTACATTGGTCGTCTGTTTGTTCCTCAGTTACAGTAGACAAACTTGTTGCAGATTCAATTTGAACAAATGTGGGGGCAACTAATACATCCTCCATCATTCCTAATCCTCCAGCAGCGCCTCCACCAGGAAGTAATAAGCCAAGAAGATTGGTAAGTGTATCATCTGGTTGTTGACCAACCACTGGTGGTCGTGTGATTCCGTTCAAACCATTCAATCGATTCAATGGAATTGTCATCATAGGTGTAAGGTCAATTGTTTCAGTTGTAGTTATATTCATTCGACGGGGTTGTGTCTGGGGTTGAATGTGCGGTCCATATAACCGTTGTCCTCGGTCAAATAAGTTGAAGTGTGCACGTGTTTGTTGCGAGACATAGTCTAGGAGACCTTGTACGGATACAAATCTTCGAGGATTGTATAAAATGTCTGGTAGATAATTATGGAGGTCATCGAAGAGCTTGACGCCGTACACAGTTTCATAGGAATGATTCATAGTAGATGAGGTTCTAGTAGTTGTCTGTGAAAAATGTCGTTCCAATTTTACCCTATGGTTCATATCTATTCATCTACAACAATGACAGAATCTGCATCAGATGAACCAACTGTTTCCCCATCACTCTTACGAACTCGTTTTGGTTTTCCTTCAGGGCTATATTTCCGTATCTCTCGTTTCAATCCATAGGCTGTATCCAATTGTAAGACTTGACACTTGTACCGTTTACTAATCTGCATTAATCCTTGATTGAATAACTTGGCGAGAGTAGTCAATTGTTGTTGTGCTGTTTCACATTTTTCTTTCAATGCTTGAATACGTTCTTTTGTAGCAGTCGTTGCTGGTAGTAACCGTGGTCGACGGCCATCATCTGCAGTTTCTCCTGGCAGTAATGATTCTTGAATTAATCGCCCAAAGATATCCACACATGCACCCACAAATGCTTCATATAATTGTCGAATTTCATCACGTTTTAATCGTCGTTTTTCTCGTTGTTGTAAGAGTTGTTTCCAACGTGTCTCAGTAATTTCTTGGGCAAGGAACCGTACATTATGTTCTGTATTATCCATATCTTCTGCATGATTTGTCATTGCACGAATTTCAACATGATAGATATGGGTAGCATTATTTAATGCTTGATAGAGCCAATCTGATGATTTATTGGAACCAAATCGTCGAGAAATATGTCGTTCAAATTCCCATGCAGTGGGTAGATTTGCTGCACAAGGAATATCTCCTGGATTACGAGGCATGACGCCATTTTGTAAGGTACGAACGTATTCAAAGTAATGGGGGTTATGAATTCCTCCAGATGTGATTTTTCGTCCTGTGACCCAATCAAATGGTGTATTACAGTTTGTACAGAACATTTGTGAACACCCTTGTATTTTAAAGATATTCGTTCCGCAATCAGGGCAAGGTTTCGTCTCTTTTTTAATAGCACGAATAGATTCGACAGTATTGGGGTCGCATGTATGGTCTGCATCACGATTGACACCCTTTATTTCATGACAGTCTGGGCAACAATATACATCACATACTCCACATTTGTATGCACTGGAAAGGAATCCACGACACCCTGTTGCAGGACATGGCATGATAAATACTTTTCGATTTTGGTGTTCTGCCTCTCGACTATCAGGGTCAATTCCTCGTTGGAGAGTTGTCATTCGATAGGTGACAAGTGCCAAGTCTCGTTCAAGTAATCCAAGTTGTCGTTTGAGTGTGTCGATTTGTTCAAATAATTGATTTCGTTGCGGAATGAGTTCTTTTGCTTGTTTATAACGACTTAATACGATTTGTGCAGCAGGCAAACGAGACCGTTCACGGTCGAGTAATACATTTTGTCGATGAAGTTTGTAGGCACCATTTAACCAGGTTGTTAATACAATATTACTTAAGATTTCATGAGACCATCCTCGACGACAACCCATACAATGCGGGTCTTCATGGGTTCCAACCAAGTATGTTTGTACACAGGATACACATGCTTGAAGGTCACAGTATGGACATTGTGCCTGTTTTTTATGAGGTTGTTTGGTAATTTTTTCCGTGCAGATGGAACAACAGATGTCATGTGCCATGGTATCTATGAATTCGAATTGTTGTACTGAGAAAATTGATGATGGTGTCGTCAATTTTTTAAAGTATATTCATCAATAGGTATGTCGTCCAACGACCAAAATTCTACACAACAACAAGCCACACGAGGATTAATTGGATTAGCCAACCTTGGAAATACATGTTATATGAATTCAGCTATACAAGCGTTGCGTCATTGTCCTGAATGGACTGTCTTTTGTAAAAAAGGGGGGCAATTGGACAAGTCCCTTCATACTCCAGACACAAATCCAGCGAAAATCGCACTTGCCTATCAAGACTTGTCCCAAAGTATCTGGTCAGGAAATGGTCCAGCCTATGTTCGACCGCTAGGATTTCTGCATCAATTGGAACAAGTTGTAAAAGGGACTATCTATGAAGACTTTATTCGAAAAACTCCGCAAGATGCTCATGAATTTCTGGTATGGCTCTTGGACCAAATCTATATGGCAACACAATCCAAAGTTGAAATGACACAACAGACAGTACACCTTCCCACAATGTTCCAGCAAGCAGTTGATGGATGGAAACAAGCCTTTGCAAATCAATATAGTCCTATGGCCGAATTATTCTTTGGTCTTATGCGTGTCCAATATACATGCGGAGGTTGTCGAGCCGTTCATACACGATGGGAGCCATTCCAAACATTAAAAGTAAGTCTAGAAGCGAATACAAGCCTTGAATCTTGTTTAGAAAATGAATTCAAATCCGAACCAATTGAAGACTATGCATGTGAGACATGTAAACAAAAAACAGAGACAGTCAAACAATCGAGTATTTGGAAATTACCAAAGGTTTGTATGGTTGTTGTTCGTCGATTTACACCATTTGGAACTCGAGACAATACATCCTTACAATATTCAGGAACACCCATTTGCTTTCAATCCATCTTTAGCAAAGAATCACAAGAAATATCCAAGACAAAGCAATATAATATCTTTGCTACAGTGGACCATCATGGAAATCATATGGGAGGTCATTATACAGCACAAGCATTAAGTCCGATTTGGAAAAAGTGGCATCGGTATGATGATGAAACAGCATACGAGATTCCTTCGCCTCAATTTGGGTCGTCAAGTTATATATTATTCTTTCGATAAGCTTAGTGTCCAGTAAATCCTTCGATACGACCATCAGCCAAGAAGACCGTTTTTATACGACCAATAAATCCAGTGGGTCCACAAATACGGAAATGTACGTGAGGTTCTAATCGTCCTTTGATGGGAACTGTATAGGCTTGTGGTTCACGAACAGTTAATGTTGCTACACCTTTATCATCGGCAGTTGTGACACCTGCATTGTGGTACATACGATAGGCATCGGCATAATTGGGTATCATCTCAGCACCTCCATCAGCAGGTTCAGATGCCCAATAGACCACCTTTGCACCTGGCTGGACCTGAACCTTGACAGTTCGGGTAGCTCCAGCAGGAATTTGGTCTTGTAAAATACTGCAAGGGAAGACACTTTCCCCTAAAAATGGTAAATAGGTATCACGATTAAAGGCAAGGAATAATGCGGATAACCCAACAAGCACGTAAATAATTGATACAAATCGTGTTCCTCGTCCAAAGACTCGTTCGACAAAATTGACACGGCTGAACCCAATCAATCCCCAATTCAATGCACCCACAATCAAGAAAACCACGGCAAGTTTATGTATCATTTTTTCCATATAGACTCTAGAGTCAATGTCCATTCTATCAGAGGCAGGAGGATTCTATGCAAATCTAAGCATTTGGTCCAATAACTGAGGCTGGGGCTAAATGAGCGGAGCAATGGTTGTAGACATTTCTATATTTCTAAGCTTAAATAAATCTTATGATATAATTTGTATAGAAAGATGTTAATACTTTTATTAAGCGGATGGTCAGGGGCTGGAAAAGATACTGTTGGTGAAGTACTCTGTACACAATGGCCATTGTATCAGACTGCATTCGCCAAACCCCTCAAACAAATCATTTGTCAAGAATATTCGATTCCATTTGAATGGACACAAACACAAGAAGGAAAGCAACGTCAGGACCCTCGTTCAGGAAAAACAGTTCGAGAAATTCTTATTCAACGAGGGCAAGAGATTCGAGCGGAAAAACAGGAACCGGGATATTTTGGAAAATGTATTGCTCAAGAAATTATTCAAGAATATACTTCTAAAAAATATTCAGGATTTGTTATAACAGATTGGAGACTTCCTGAAGAATATCGTGCACTTGAGGAAACCCTCGCCCCATTTCAACCAACAGTCTTAAAAGTACGAGTCAACAATTTGACCCAAACATCAAGTCCTGTTGCAGACCATATATCTGAACAACAACTGAACAAATATATTTTTGATGAGACTATTTATAATGATGGTAAGAATTTAGAAACTCTTCGTCAACAAGTTGTTCAAAAAATATCACCCCATATTCGTTCCATTTGTGGAATAGAATAGAGAGCGATGAAATGTGCTGTACGGCGCTGGGGACCAGGTACAACTCAACCCAAACAAGTTGAAACAGAAGCTACCAAACTACTTCAAACACGATTGGAACAACTCAAACAAGCCCGTGCGTCGCAAGATACAATGTGGGAAAAAGAATCCGACACCTCATGTCAACAACCTTCTGCCCAAACCATACAATCATCTATGTATACATATGTAAGTGGGAGTCGTTAATTGGTTTTTTCTTTAAGAATATATCAATATGTTCCTTTTTGAGTACAAATGGGAGCGTAAAGTCTTTAATGTGGAAAGGCAAATCCTTGTGATTAAACATACGAAGCATATTAATCTTTTGTGCAATTTGTTCCAAACATCGTTTGAGTTCACGGACACCTACCTCTTCATTGGCGTAATGTTCCAACATATAGGCCATAACATCTTTGCCAACTCCAACTTTTTCTGCCAAGTCGACTTCTTTGAGGGCGGAAGGAAAGAGATATTGTTCTGCAATGGCAATTTTCTCCTTGACAGAATATCCTTGTAAGCGCACAATCAACATACGGTCCAAGAGAACCTTGTCAATCCGTTCCAAATAGTTTGCACTGAATGTAAACATGACTCGGCTTAAATCAATTGGAATTCCACTCAAATATTTATCTTCAAAATCATCATTTTGAACAGGGTCTGTTAAGTGAACTAACAAGTTTTGTACTTCTTCTCCTTTGGGGGTTGTACTAATCTTATCGACTTCATCAAACATGAGAACCATGCTCATCGATTTGGCGGCGCACAAACTATTGACAATTTTCCCACAGTGACTTCCTTCATAAACGACTTGATGACCTGTATAAGTACTTGCATCTGAATCTCCTCCTAGACTAATGAATTGGAAAGGCCATTGTAATGCTTTTGCAACTCCATTCTTAATAAGTGAGGTTTTTCCAATCCCTGGGGGGCCAGCTAAACATAAACTAATTCCACGACTTGTTGGATTGGCAATTTTCGTCGCAATGAATTGAAGAATTTGCAACTTGGCTTCGTTTTGGCCATAAATGGCGTCATCTAAATGTTTACGAGCTCGTTCCATGAATGACCCACATGATTCAGACCCATCTGCTAACTTAACAGGAAGTTCCTTGTAGATTCCTAATGGCATACTGGTGAGCTTTTCAAGCCAGTTACGGAGCTTGTAATATTCTGAGGAGCCAGGGTCCAAACTCTGTAAAGAATTGTATTTACTTAATACTAAGCTTTGTGTTTCAGTGGGAAGATTCATTGTTAAGATTTTAAACATGAGACTTTGTTGAATATTTCCTTGTGCAGGATTATGATGTTTTGCTTCCAAGACTTGTAAGAGTTTGGTTCGTTTATCTTCAGGAAGAGCCTTGAATTGGTCGATTTGCCCATCAATCGTATCTTCTTCAGAAGGTTTTGTTAATAATTTGACAAACTTACGAACCTCAGGTGATTCCTTTTTCATATTATGACGTTGTGGAACAAGTCGTTTTGCCATTTCATCTCCTACGCCGAAGCTTAATACAATTCCACCTTGAGGAAGATTGTCTTCATCGTATTCATCATCCTCCTCTTCATCATCATCTTCATCTGTTTCTACAGTTCCATCTTCCTCCTCTTCCTCATCGTCTTCATCATCATAGTCTTCATCAGTTTCCTCTGATGTAGATTCATCTTCCGATTCGATTTGTTTACGAAGACGACGAGACTGTTTTGAGGAACGTTTTGGTTGAACTTCTTCTTCATCCTCTGTATCTTCTTCTAAATCACGAATGCGTCTCTTCAAACGTTGTGTTTCTTTACGGAGTTTCGTCACTAATTTCGATTCACGTGTTTCTTCCTCAGACGATTCAGAGTCAGAAGAAATATAGGTTTTACGACGAGAGTGTTGTTTTAATTGCTTGGATTTTTCTGCACGAGAAGAGGACCGTGTACGGCGTGCAATTGGACTTTTGGGGGTTAATCGAGACCCAGAACTTGAGGTATAGTCTGATGATTCTGTAGAAGTATAGTCTGATGAATCAGTATCATAATCAATAAATCCTTTTAAGTTTCCTTTACTGTCAATACTATCATCATCATGATGATTTCCTCCTGAACGTTTCTTACGAGGGATAAATCCAGATGATTTACCACGTTTGGAATCTTGATTTTGTTTATTTGACATACGGGATTGAGTTGTTTGTTGGGTATCTTGTTTAGGCATTGTATGGAAGTAGTCTTTGTGCGTTGTATCGTTCCAAAACGTCCGTCAATTTTTTAGAAGGTTTTATCAAATCTTCTAAAAGAATAGGATTATTAATTAGTAATCAATAGGATATATAAACGTCATATGAATCTACTTGCGGTTTGCACGACGTTTACGACTGACTACATTACGAACAGCTGCATTGGCATGTCCAGTAACAGAACGACCAATACGATTTAATCCACGGAGACCAGTCTTGGCTACATCACGAACTGTATTGGTGACTGTACCGACAGCTTCTCCAGTGGCCATAACAGCATGGCCAACGGGACTGTAGAGTTTTGAGAAGAGACCCATACCTCCACGCATCTTACGATGGGTCTTGCGGTGAGCCTTGCGGTGGGCCTTACGATGAGACTTGCGATGGGACTTACGATGAGCCTTGCGGTGGGTCTTGCGATGAGTCTTTGCCATTTCTGTGTTCTATTGTGCCGGAAGAATTTTAGTTTACGCATGAGGGCCTATTTTCCAAGTAAAATGTCTTGACAATCCAACAATAAGCATCGGGATTTGGAACCGAGTCCGGGAAAGTCCTTGCCTTGATTGGCAACAAGAAGTTTTATCATAGGTTCACACTCTTTTGCCAAATCATTTCGTTGTTGAATTAATAATTGTTGTTTGGGTGTTCGAAATACTTTTGTCATTTCCAATAAACAAACCACATATTCATCAATTAATTCCTCCTTTTCTTTTCCAGTTTTACCATGTGTCTGAATTTCTTGTAAAATTGTGGAATACAAATCCAAAAGTTGGGTATTGGTCAAAACGCCAAATCGAGTCAGTTCAGCCAAGAATTGACTATATCCACGACGTTGCATGGTTCGACTATTTCGTTCCAGGAACTCGGCATAATTTGTACAACTTGATTCATCCACTTCCTTAAAAATTTGCAAATACGATTGATATAATTTTGTTAATTCTTCATGGAATAATGGATATTGTCCACTCATATTTGAAATAATGGTTGCATAACTCGAACAAAACATAGGTTCATTGGATGCTTTTGTAAACATTAATGCCACAAATTTTTGTAAGAATTCCTTATCATCACTATCTAAAATTTGTTGAAGGAATAACTGGACTTCTTGGAT
>JACCDP010183003.1_pt1 | contig 10178 bp, 13 predicted proteins | sample 7445841 | NCBI WGS metagenome assembly JACCDP01 (sample SAMN15323441, study PRJNA562643) | freshwater metagenome | isolation source: river surface water | place: USA:Blue River Watershed | collected 2017-08-17
AGAATTTTTGCAAGGCGAATTTGATTTCTTCTACACGCAAAAAATTGCGAGTATGGAAGAGAGTTTATCTTTTGGTATTATGAGAGCAGATGCGCTAAACCGTTTTGATTAGCCTAAAATTTAGCTATATTTGAATTATACTAAAAAGGATTTTATATGTACGAAATATTGGTTAATAAGTATTGGGCTTTTGATACACAATACTTTAATAGATTAGCACCGCTTGTAATGGAACGCATTGCAAACGGATTGCCTTTAACGGATTTAGCAGTGCCTAACTTCAAAAACCGCAAACACAATGCAATGCAAAGCAATGCGGAAAAAGAAATGAAGTATGAGAGTGCATACGGTTTAGGGAAAGATAATGCTTTTTACAATTTCAATGCGCCAAAAGAGAACTCTATTGCCGTTATTGAAATTTTTGGTACTATATCTAAGTGGGGTGGGCTATGCTCTTATGGTACTAAGGATTATATAGAGCAAATCCAAACCGCGCTAAATAACCCAAATTACAAGGGTATTTTATTGCACGTGGATACACCAGGAGGCAGTGTAGATGGTACTGAAGAACTCGCAAACTTTCTATACAAAGCCGAAAAGCAAAAACCAATTGTAACGTTTGCAGATGGTTTAATGGCAAGTGCGGGTTATTGGATTGGTAGCCAAAGTAGCTATATTTACGCATCAAGTGCTACAACTTCGTGGGTGGGTAGTATAGGAACGTTAATAATGCACATTGACCAAAGTGCTTATTTAGCCAAAGAAGGGTTAAAAGTAACAATCCTTACGGCTGATAGAAGCACTGAAAAAACAATAGGCAATAGCACAGAGCCATTAACAGAGGAAGCAATAGCCAACTTCAAAATGGATTTGAATAGTGTAAACGATACATTCATAAACGCGGTTAAACGCGGTCGCGGTTCTAAGCTTATTAGTGAGGATAAAAAGGATATTTTCACGGGTGCAACTTTCAAAGGGCAAGATGCACGTACTTATGGCTTAGTGGATAATATTGGTACTATCCAAAACGCGGTAAACAAAGTGAGGGAACTTGCTAAGATTCGAGAAATACAAAACAAATAATTTTTAATTTTTTCCTATATTTGAAGTATGAGAAACTTTTTGAGTAAATTTATTGGAGCAGGCGATAACGCAAGTGCTGTACTTGTAGCAGAAGTTGAACGCTTGCAAGAATTTGAACAAGAGGCTAACGCAAACAAAGCATCTATGGAGGCTAAATTGCAAAGCCTTGAAAACGAAAAACAACAACTTGTTAGCGAATTGAAAGAAGCGCAAAACAAACAAGTTGCAAGTGTAGAACTTGAAACATTGCAAGCTGAGGCTAACGCCCTAAAAGAAGAAAACGAAACGCTTAGCGCGGAAAATGAAGATTTGAAAGCTAAATTGCAAAGCGCAAATAATGAACTTTCAAAACTACAAACCGCAAACGCTGAACTCGCAAAAGCAACGGGCAAAGTTATAGAAACGCCCAAAGCTGAAGAAGATGCAAAAAGCCAAATCAAAGGCGATTCAAAAGAAGCGGTTGCTATGCGTGCTATTGCAAATGCAAACGGCTTTTTCAAAGGCAAGATGCTTAAATAGCATCACAAAAAAACGAATGGTTAAATCTAAAAAAAACTATAATTTACTATGGCAATTCCACAGGGTATTTGCGAGGGAACAGTGGTTATTCAGGGCGAACAGCTCGAAAACCGAAAATATTCCTTAGCTGACGCAACCGAACTAAGAGCTTTATTTTTTGCTGATGCCCCTACTATTCGCGAGGGTTACATCACTATGCACTTTGATGTAAAGGCAGGTTCTTACAAACGCATCTATCGCGAAGAATTTGATAGCGAGTTTGAAAGCTCTGCTACAGGCGGTCGCAACTTTGATGAGTGCGGTGGCTTCGTTTCAAAAGGCGATTACAGCAAGCCCACTGATAAGTACATCAAAGGGCATTACTTGTATCGTGAGTATTCATTATGCTTAAAACAACTTTTGGGCAAATGGAAACAAGGCATTTTGGCGCGTGGTGCAAATCGCATTGAAGAACAAACCACTTCTTTGAATGATTGGCTTATGGAAAAAGATATCCGTAATGCAAACATTCAGATTGAAGAATTGATTTGGAAAGGCGATTACAAATGCGGTGTGAAAAAATTGGCACACTTTGATGGTATCATCAAAAAGCTATTCCAAGCAACAGGCGCGAGTGTAGCCCACGTTGAACGTTGGGTGTTTAGCGGTTTGGCAAGCGGTGATGTTATCGAAGGCTTTGCAGGTGGCGTTCCTATTAACGTTCCTTTCAACACTGATAACGCTACTACTGTAGCTGATTTGGCTACCGCCCTATCTGCTTTGGATAACCCTTACACGGGAAGCCCTATTTACACTGTAACCAACACGCCTGCAGGCACTGTAACCATTACGGCTAACGTAGCGGGTACGCCTAACAATGTTTCTTTAGCGGTTACAGACGGCACTGGTGTTGATAGATGCTACAATTCACTTGTAGCGGGTACGGGTACTTTTGTTTATACAGAGGTAACGGCTAACGTAGAAGGCGACGAGCCTATTATGATACCTTACACTGTTATTACAGCCTCTAACGTTCTTTCAGAAATGGAGAAACTTTATACGGCTGTTGCAAACGTAGATACTCAAAAAGGGCGCGGTTTGTTGCAAAACCCTAATATGCGCTTGTTTGTGCCTACTGCAGTGTTGAAGTTCTATGAATTGGCTGTAAAGAAAATTGCAACCGATACATCAGGTATTCAAGGCATCTTTACAGAAGGAATGGTAGTGGGCTTGCCTTACCTCCCTCCTAACGTAATGATTATGGCTGACCCTGCAAACTTGCACTTTGCTACCGACCTTATCTCTGATATGGAAGATATTGATGTGTGGAGTGAAAAGAAAGAACAGCTTATCTATTTCCGTTCTGAAATGGTGGGTGGTGTTCAAATCGACCGCTTTTCTGAGGTTGCTTGTAACTTTACAGGCGCGCCTTTCTCTTTCCAACCTGCTCAACCAGAAACCCCTCCCGCTTAGAACCTAAAAAAATATGGCTTGTAAACTAACTACGGGTGTTACAGGTATTGCTAATACCTGCGCACGCCGACAAGGTGGTATCAAACGTCTGCTATTAGCCTCAAAAGAGGCTATCCTAAGTGTTACAAAAAACACTTGTGGTACTGTGATTAGCGATATTGAGTTGAACAACCTTACTAACAACCCTACGGGAGGTGATGACGACCACAAATTCTATGAGTTTTTATTGAAAGATAAAACCGCAGGATTTACGGGTACCGAAACCTATAACGAGGAGGAGGATTCGCTAACCTTTACGCCTTCCATTACGGGGCGTTTTATCGCAGACGACCAAGCAAGTATGTGCGCTATTCGTGATTTGCAAGGAAAACCCTTAGTAGCTTTATTCCAAGAGAATGGAGAGAACGGCAGGTGGGAAATCGCGGGCATCGGTGGCGGTGTTACGCGCGGTGTTTTCTTAACCGAACTTGTACGCAATACAGGCGTTGCATTGAACGAAACTACAGAAAAGCTTCCTGGCTTCACCATTACTTCGGTACTTGATGAACCTACGCGCTATGTAGATGCAGGCAGTGTAGCAACCACAGATGCACTCATTACAGATTTATTGGCATAAAACTATGAAAGTAAAAGAAAACATTGCTAAAAGCGGTGGTATCTTTTTGCCAATGGAAAACAAAAGCATTTCGGCTGAGCAATTAGCCGAGATGCCTCGTTTTCACTGCAAAAAATATTCACTTTGGAGTAAATTTGAAATGAGCGAGGCAGAGCGCAAAGAAATAGAAAATGCTTCTATTTCGCAGTGTATTGCAAAAGATAAAGAAGAATTAGCGAAAAAAGAAGCACAACTTTTGGAGGCTATTTCTTTAGCATCAAAACCGAAAAAAGAAAAAGTAAAAGAGGAACCGAAAAACGAATTAGAGTAGTATGCTATACTTAAAATCAAACATTCAATTTCTTGTGGTAGAAGGTAAAAAGATTTACCGAGATGAGCTAATTAAACGCGCCAAAGAACTATCTGAAAAAGGATATGCGCATTATTATTTCACACAAGAAGAAACTGCAAAGCCCGAAGTAAAAGCTGAGGCAAGCGAAAAAACAAGCAAAAAAAAAGCCGAATAAATACAAACTGCCTAAGTTGTGAGTAACATACGCGAAAAATTTGAAAAACTAAAACGCTATATCTACGAAACGGATTTTGAGCAAGCAGTTCAATCATTTGTGGCTTGGTTTTTTCTTGTAGTATTTGCGTATGTACTCTTACTTGGATTATACAACCTATTTCTATGAACCACCACCCCAACTCAAACATAAACCCTTTTCTAATCATTGTGTTAATGGTTACAGAGCCTTATACTTGGCGTGCTATTTTATGGGTTCTTATAACACTTATCGTTATGTGGGTGGGTAGTAATTCTTTAGATGTGCTTTTCAAAAAGCGTTTCAGAATGTTGTTAGCAAACATAAAGCAAAGAATTGCTAACTTAAAAAAAAACAAAAAAGAAAACCTATAAAGTAAAATGAGTGAGATAGAAGCCAAAGTAGAAGAACACAAAATAAGCCAAAAAGAAGCGAATACAAAACGCTTACTTGGTTTCATTTCATTACTTCCCTACATATTCATAGGGTTTATAGAAATGTTTAGGCATTACAGAGCTGATAAGGATTTCAAAACTAATATGCTATGGCTTGGAACTGTTGGGCTTGCCTACTTTTTCAATCGCGAAATCATAATAATTTTCAATTTTATCCTTAAAATGAGAGGCGCGAAATGAGAAAGAACGCAAATTTTAACCTAAAAGAAACAATCCATTGGATAATGATTATTGTTTTCTTTTTGTGTGTGTATTTTTTAGCATCAAGTTGCACCACGTTTAAGCCTATTGGTGTGCGTGCTTTTGGGCTACTTGGTGAAATATCCAAAAAGCAAATAGAACAGCTATTACTTCAAAACGGCTCTATTTGGGCAAAGGATAGCATCAATATTACGGCTAACGTACCACGTTCAAAATGTAGAAAAATTTTAGGAACGCGCTTAAACAAGTGGGTTACAAGCAAAGGGCAGGCAAGTTTAGATAAAAAAGATTTGTATGCGCATTTATCGTGGGAAGTGTTGCAAGATACAAGCAAAGTAAGAATGAATTTTATTAGAGTAGTAAAAAAATAGGCAATGGATAGCTTCAACAAACCGCAAATGTATTCGTTAAGCGACCAATCCTTTGTAAGCGTAAACAAAAACGATTATAGAGAGATAGGCGTAAACCCCACCGTTTTTGCAGAGCAACTGCCATACCAACCCGTTGTAAACAAAAAACAAGATTGGGTGTTGTACGGTTCGGATAACCGCTTTCCTTTCGTACTGATTGATTTGGCACGCAAAGGATTAGTGCATAACTCGCTACTCATTACAAAAACGAATATGGTTACGGGTGAAGGCTTTTCATTTGCACCCACCGAATTAGGAAGCGAACAATCCATTTTAGAGGCTAAGGCGTTGTTTGAAAGAATAGGCATAAACTATTTCAAACACAAACAATTTTGCGCTGACGTGGTGCTATTTGGCGGTACATTTCCACAGCTTGTATATGGCAGGAACGCAAACGGCGAAAGGGAGTTAAAGCAAATTATCAAAAAACGTTTTGAGCAAGTTCGAGTAAACGTGCCTACAATGGAAACGGGCGAATATGAAGAAACAAGCAAATATCATTACTACCATTCAAATTGGGCAAAAGGCAATCTAACGAAAGTTAAACCCGTTTCAATTCCTACCTTTAACGATAAATACCACACATCAAACGAATACGATAATTTTTCGCTATTGGTAGCAGATGAAAGCCCGTTAATGGAATACTACCCACGCCCAGATTATCTAACAGAAAGTGCAATGTTAGCGATTGAAAACGAAAAAGAAATAATGCTTTTTGATAGCAACGATTTGAAAAAAGGGCTAACAGTTGCGGGTATCATTACAATCGTAAGAGAGGATTATACAAACGTTGATGAAGAAAAAGAGGCTGAAATTCGCACCAAAGAAGAAGCCGTAATCAAAGAAAAGATGACGGGTGCAAGTAATAACGGAAACGTTATTGTAACGCGCATGACACCTGATGCAACGGGTTTAGCGGCTGAAAAAGGAAGCGTATTTTATACCCCTATTGCAAACAACAATAACGCGGATAGGCATAAAATCATAACAGAACGCAAAGATGTTGCTATTTTGAGTGCGCACGGCGTTCCAATGGCAGATATAGCAGGCTTGCCTACAATAACAAAAACAGGGTTATCAAGCCAAAGCGAAATGCTTAGAATGGCAATTCAGGTTTTATATTACAACCGCATAAAGCCTATGCAAATGATTGTAGAAGAATTTTACAATCGCATTTTGAAAATTCACAATATACAAGCGATTGCCAAAATACAAAACAATCTGCCTTTGGTGAATTACATTTCTGATGCTATGTGGGTGAGTGCCTTTACAAAAGATGAGTTTAGGCAATCGGTAAATTATGCACCGCTAAATGAAGAACAAAGAACCGAATTATTAGGAACTATAACCGTTTAAGAAAAAAGCTACCTTGTTAGGGTAGCTTTTTTATTTTAGAATAATGATTGAATTGTTTTCTTTCTTACTACAATATCTTTCACGTTTGATACAGCTTGTTTGAAGTAACTTTCTTTCAACTCAAAACCGATTGCTTTTCTATTCATTTCAAGTGCTTTGTAAGCCTCCGAACCTATACCCATAAAAGGAGTTAAAACTGTATCGCCTTCATTTGTATATAGTGTAATCAATCTTTCAATGGTAGGAAGTTGTAAAGGGCAAATATGCCTCTCATCTGATTTATCGCGTGCATTTGTGTATTGTAGTGTATCACCGTAATCAATATCCATCCACACTGGGGAAGCATATTTTTGCCAAATATCAACGGGTATATCACATTTTACGGGTTCGTTTCTTTCGCCATCTTTTCTGAATATAAGCACGTAATCTGGAATACCTACCCTTGTCATAGTGCTATCTTTTTTCACTTGTTTATGAAGCAATCCTAATGCCTTAGTACGTTGCATTTCAGTTACAGGATTTTTCCAAATAGTAACGCGTGAATGGTATATAAAGCCTGCTTGCTCAAAAGCTCGCAAAATCATGCCGCTAAAATCTCTCAAACCAATAAATCCTTCTTTGCCTTTTTGGATAGGCAAATCCATACAATGTACTGCTACATTTCTACCTTGCATCAAAACTCTATGAAGTTCTTTTACAAGAAAATCAAAATGATTGCAAAACTCTTCATAGCTACCACTATTGCCCATATCTCTAATATCATTAGAGTAAGTATATAATGATGCAAATGGAGGGCTAAATACTGAAAAGCCTACACTTTCATTTGGTAGTGTTTGTATCAATTCTACACAATCGCCGTGCATAATTTGATAGTTTTCAGTTTTTACGATTTTAGGATTATCGGTTGTATTATTTTTTTCGTTGTTTGTTTCAACATTCATGGCTTTTTGCATTTCTTGTTTCATAAGTTCAAATTGTTTGTTTTTTTGGTTTATACTTTTTACTACGTTTTGCATTGTATCAGTTGTAATAAGGTGTATGTTTACCTCATTCTTTTGCCCGAAACGATAAGAACGCCTAATACCTTGATACAATGCCTCAAAACTAAAATCTAATGATGCAAATATTTGATTGTGGCAGTTTTGATAATTCATACCAAATGATGCAATCTTAGTTTTAGTTATCAATACCTTGAACTCGTTATTTGCAAATCCAAGTAGTTTTTCTCTTTTGTAGCTATCCTTATCAGAGCCTTTTACTTCAATAGAATTAGGTATTAGCTTTTTAAGCAATTCGCCTTCTTCATTCTGCTTAATCCAAATGATAAAATTTTCGTTAGGATTAGCGTTTACGATTTCAGCAACATTTTCCATTCTTTCTTGCATAGTAGCACGCAATTCAGCATTGAAGTTAGTTGCATTTACACTTGCATCATTGAATAGTTTTTGATTGTTTTTTTGAGGTGTTTTGATTTCGTAATTGAAGTAGTTTAGTTTTGGCAAAACATACTTTGTATCATCAAAACCAATATCGGAAGGCGTGCTAATCATAGTAGCCCAATTACAAATATCTTTGTAGAAAACAGAAACGGCATGACCTTTCAATCTCCATTTGCTTGTTTCGCCTCCATCATGCACAAAGTACATTGCTAACATTTCAGCACGTTTCATAACTCCCAAAAATTCCGCATGGTTTGCAAGTTCCATAGGGTCATTCGGGCTTGGAGTTGCGGTGCAGGCTAATTTATAGGGTGTTTTCTCAAAGGCATCAAAGATAGCCTCTTTTGTTTTGCCTTCAAAGTTTTTGAGTATGGAACTCTCATCAAGTACAACACCAATAAACTTATCAGTATCTACATTTTTCAACTGCTCATAGTTTGTAATATAGATACCATTCAATACAGTGTTTTCTTCATAGGCTTTTATGCTTATGCCAAATTTAACACCTTCTTGAATTGTTTGCTCGCTTACGCAAAGAGGCGCAAGTATTAGCACTGGTTTTTTAGTGTGCTTAACTACCTCATTTGCCCATACAATTTGTTGAAAAGTTTTGCCTAATCCGCACTCTGCAAATATGGCATAACGCCCTTTTTTCAATGCTTTGCGCACAGTGTAGTTTTGGAAATCAAAAAGAGATGGATAGTTACTTGATATGTAGCTTTCTGTTACTTCAAAACCGCTATCTATTACGGCTTTTTGTTTTGAGGCTATGAATTGTTTGTATGCCTCGTTTTGAAGGTTTGATTTGTTACTCATGTTGTTTAGCGATTAAGTATGGCACAAAGTTAGAACGTTTTTTCTAAATATCCAAATTTTTATGAAAAAAATTTTTTTTTGATGTTTTCCCAAAACATTTTACTAAATTTGTATAAAATAAACTCACTAAAAATATGCCTATTATTAGCCAAACCCAATGCGTTGCTATTTCGCCTATTAACGCACTTGTTAAGCCCACAGAGTACAACGTATGCTATAACAACGTTTTGAATTTTATAGCAGTAAACATACTTGGAATTGATTGCCTGAAAGAATTGCAAGATGCAATCACTTTAAGCGAAACCGAGCCTATTCAACCACTTGAAGAACGCTGGGCAAATCTTTTATTAGAAGGCTCGCAGGGTGGCGGAGGCTTTTTGCATACTTTGGCTTGGCATATCTATTTAGAATGGCTTAAAATCTACGGCAGGGGTAGCGTTGTTACAAAGGGGTTTGAAAATCGTACAAGCGAATTTTCAGAGCATACAGAGCAAGATAACTATCACCGCATCATTGCGAATGCGCAAAGCACTGCCAAACAATTTTTGGCTATAACAGAACGATTTTTGAAGGATAACGAAATAGATTATCCTTGTTTGCCCAAACCTGAAAACACGTGCATAGAAAAGAAAATACAGGATTTTCCGAATTTTACGGTTTTGTAGGCAAGTTCTTTCGTAAATCTTTCATAAATAAAAGAACTTAGTAGGCTAATAATCAATGGCTTACATAGCAAGTTCTCTTAAAATACTCTTAAAATACTCTTAATTTTTTTCGTTAAAGAGAGTTTATAATAGAATATTTTTGCTAATTTTGTGAGTAAGAATATTATGTTATATGCTAACAGGAAACGAAATAAGAAGGCAAGTGCAATGTGGAAAAATCGTAATAAGCGATTTTAACGAAAGCAGGCTAAACCCTAACAGCTACAATTTACGCTTATCTAACAAGCTACTCACCTACAAATCTAAATTACTTGATTTGAAAAACATTAGCAAGTTAGAAACTGAAGAAATCATTATTCCTGAAAGCGGTTTAATTTTAGAGCCTAATACGCTTTATTTGGGGCGTACAATGGAATACACCGAAACGCATAATCATATACCTATCTTAGAAGGGCGTAGCTCAATAGGCAGGGTAGGTTTGCAAATACACTTAACGGCTGGTGTGGGAGATATTGGGTTCAAAGGAACTTTCACACTCGAACTAAGTTGCGTTCAACCCGTAAGGATTTATCCTAACATAGAGATATGCCAAATTATGTACTTTGAGCCAAAAGGCATTATAGATAAAACCTACAATGGCAG
>JACCDP010986944.1_pt1 | contig 10178 bp, 12 predicted proteins | sample 7445841 | NCBI WGS metagenome assembly JACCDP01 (sample SAMN15323441, study PRJNA562643) | freshwater metagenome | isolation source: river surface water | place: USA:Blue River Watershed | collected 2017-08-17
GGTCTAGAAAATTGATTCTATCCTTAATACTTGTCAAGGGTAATTGGCATCCTGTAAATAAACTAAACACAAACTCTTTTGATCAATCCGAAATAATTGTTGAGTTAGTAAAAAAAGAAGGTCTGATTGAAAATTTAATACAATCTTCTTCTAATATCAATAATCTAAAAAATTGGTTAATAGATTTTTGTAAAACTAATGACATATTACAACTGATTAAAAAACACAATCTTAAATTAGCTGGTTTTGTTAAATATAATAGGGCTCTATCTGAAAGAGGAGAAAAGGCGGAGGCAGAAGTATGTGAATATCTTCACAATAATGGTTATAAAATATTATATACTGGTGGTGATGGTGACCCAATAGATATGTCCTTTGGAATAGATATAATCGCTGAAAAGGCAGGTATAATTTCAACAATACAAGTAAAGAGAACTCAGTCACAGGCTATAAATGCTTCAAATGAAAAAAGATACAACAGAATAGACCTGTTCTTTTACTCTGATAATGGAACTATTGGATATATTTAAAATCCACCTTTACCAAATCCAGAAAAAATATCCATAACAACACTAAGTCTCTTTGTGATTTCTGGCATACCCAATGGTTCAATAATCGAATTAATAGGAGAAAGAATTGATTTTTCAAACTGCTCATCAAAATCAATTTGTGGTGCAAACTCATGTGGAAAAGAACCCCTGATATATGCAAACATATCAGTTATTGATTTTTCCTTACAAACATAATACTTAATTTTCGCTCCAGATTTGATAAATTCATACTTTTGTTGATATTCTTTATTCTTAGAAAGTAAGTAGTTATAGTGAGCGGCTGATTTAACAGCGAAGTGTGCTCCTGATACGAACTGAAGTGGTAATGTTTTATCATTTAACACCTTTGTTTCATAGTTAGAACAAGACGACTGCATAGAAATATCATCAATATCCGCCAACTCAAACTCTTTTCTAAGTCCTTTTACGAGTTTCAATAAGTCTTTAATATTGAATGTGTCTGGATGTGAAAAAAGATACTTTACAATATGAACAATTTTATCTCTTGCAAAAGCTGGAGTCGATGACCTTACAAGTTCTACGCCTTTCGGATAAATATAATTCAATCTTTCATAAGGAATACCATCTTCAAATAAGATATGTTGAATGTATTTCTTTTTTGCAATATTAATAATAGACTCAGATATTCTTTCCAACTCAAAGTCTTCTTTATTTTCAACTCCAAACGAACCAGCATATTCTTCGAGACACTTTTTAAAGTATCCGCCATATCTGAAGAAGTCCATTCCTTGAATAAAATCTGTTTCATTTGACCAATTCCAATTTATATTGGTTGTGAAAACACCATCTTCCATCATTTTATTTATTTTCCTGTCTTTTATGAAGTGACCATCAAACAAGAGAGCCTCATAGTCAGAATTTAATAACTCAGATAATTCATCTATTGTATTTGCGATTCCGATACAATTAGGATTATCTACAATCATTTCTTCTAGAGATAATAAAATGAATCTTTTTGAAAAACTATTTAAGTAATTTGTGTTGAATATTAGATTCTTCCAAGTACAATGGTCAATAGCTGGTTTGAATGATACAAATAACGAGTCTGTATCTGCATAGATACTAACCTTCTCTGATTTGTCTATCGGGCTGACATCTTTGATACCGAGTAAATAATGAAGTTCGTGGTCATTTTGCCATTGCTTGTACCAATAGTCTTCATTAACCTTGTCCATAGTTCTTGTCAAATCTCTACCCTGTGCTGTGATTGTACCAGCAACATGGTTGTTATATAGAATGAAATAGGAAGTAGCAAACGCTCCATAACTACCATTAAGAACTAACTTAAGAGCTAGTTGTAGCGCATTGTAATAATCTACTTCTTTTTTTAACTCACTTGCTTTCTTTTTAAGTGACTCAATTTTTTTTACCTTATCTTCTTTTGTCATAGTCAATTAGTATTTTAATCGTCGGAAAAATCTTGTTCGAAACTCAACATCAAATTAGACTCTACATCTTTAATTAACATAAAGGTATCAAAAATGTGTATGTTGATGTCTTGTCCGTTATCATTTATACAACTTAAAAATCTTTTATTAAGAATTAGACTGGTATTTCTATCATCTTCTACTTGATCAATCTCTAATTCCCATGCTGATTTTTCTGAAATATTAACTAATCCATTAGAAATATTGATATTAAGAATTCTTTCAGAGTTTATATTTGATAGTTTCTTAATATCAGAGAAATCTGTGTTAGAAATTTTGAACGACCATTTTTTATTTTTTAAGTCTAATCTTTGACTCAACATAGTTTTGTCAATATCTCTGACATCATATGACTCACCGCCTAACCAATTTACCTTGAACTTACCTGATACAATTTGGAAAGACCTGGCCAAGAGTAAGTTTTCGTCATCCGGTGATGGCTTACATTGAATTTCTAGTGTAATGTTTTCATTATCCTTTACAAATTGTAAATTTTTTACGAATTTTTTTGCATTTGGAATTATCAAATCTATTTTGTGGTCAAAATATGTTTTATCCAACAATCGACCAGTGTCAATTGTGAAGTTTTTAAATGCTAGTAAAACAGAACCACCCAACATTGCATACATTAATACATGCTCTGAATCAATTTTCAATTTGATTGTGTCGTGGATTTTAGAAAGGTCATCTAGCTTTTCGATGAAAAGAGCTATTGAACTTTGATTTAACTTAAATTTTATCTTATTTGACATATTATATTTCTATTCTCACATGGTATATTGTTTCATGACCAAATAGTTTAAAAATCGGTATCTGAGATTAATATATAACATATGATAAAAAGTTATGCCCAATTTATTAGAGAATTCATAGAGAGTTCTGAAAGCGTAATAGATTCTAAACTTCAGGAATTAGAAGATTTAGTTTCTAACTTTTCAGATAAAAATCTAATGTACGAATGGGAAAACAAAAATGACCACGAAGTTGTAATTAATTTTAGTTTAGAGGGAGTTGCGATGAGTTATCAATTTGATGTTGATGACTTATTCTTAACTAAAACAGCTGATGGTAAAATTGACTTTCAAACTTCTGTAGAATCAATAGATGAGGGTCTTGATATTATCGAAAAGGATATTTACTTACTTTTAGGTGTTTCTGAAAAATACACTGGAGATTGGGATTCATCAATAAAGTCTGAGGAAGCTGAAATGATTATGAATGATATAATTAGAATCAGTAAAGTGTCTGAAAAATATGAACTTTATGATTCTGAAGATTTGATATCAGAATTAGAAAGTGTTCTAAAGAATTACGATAATATGGTTTCTGAATTTGTAATTGATTCTATTTTATTTTCTGATTATTCTGATGAAAGTCAAGTAGAATCAAGGATAGATGATATAGTTAGACTCGGTGATAAAATTATGAGTAGTTACGGAACTGAACCTTTTCAGGTAATAAATGCATTTACAGACGCTATCAGAGTGATTGATAGATACTACAATGTTGAAGTCGAAATGATGACTGAAGGAAGAAAAGGAAGACCTAAATCTGCGAGATATAAAGGTAGAAAAATACCTGGAAAATATTTAGCAGGTCCTCATCCAAGTAAAATGAAGAAAGAAATTGATACTTACGCTGGAAAAAAATCCTACAAAAAAGAGTGGGATGCTGATTATAAATCAGGAAAAGGTGGAGAAGGTAAAAGAGTTAAAACTAAAAAATCAAAAGCTACGAAAGCTTTCCAAAAAATGTTTGGTGATAAATGAAACCTATGAAAAATTTACTTAAATTTAACGACTATGAAATTTACTTAGAAATGATGTCTGAAGATAATTCAATTATTATTCCTTCAGAATTTCCTGGTCTCATCGCTGAGTTCGGCGAAACTACTTCTGCAAAACAAATCATAGCACTTTATAATGAAATCGTTGAGGAAGGAACACCACTTGTTGATTATTCAGAGTATGGAACTGAGGGTAAATTCTATAATGAGAATGATGAAGAAATTCCTACATATGTGATTCTCGATGAATTAAACTATGCACTAACAGGTGGAGAATTTGGTGAAGATTTATATGAGTCAACTCAAGGTTCAGTTGATAATCCAAACTCAAAAGCTGCTAAATCTCTTAAAAGTAAAGCCAAGAAGACAGGAATTAGTTTCACAACTCTTAAGAAAGTTTATAAAAGAGGAATGGCAGCGTGGAATGCTGGTCATAGACCAGGAACACCACAAAACGCTTGGGCAATGGGAAGAGTTAATTCATTTGTAACGGGTGCTGGTGGTGCAAGAAAGGCAGATGCTGATTTGTGGAAAGGTGCTAAGAAGTCTAAGGCGAAGAAAAAGAAATAAAATATTATGAAATACTTAAAATTATTTGAGAACTTTGAATCTGTAGAATATCCAGATTCAGTAACTGTAAAACTTACAGATGAGTGGAAAATTGAGAAGGATATACACAATATGCCATCTGAAATTAGTCTAGCTAATGATGATGAGTTGTATAGTTACATAGGTAATACAAAATTAGATGGATTTTCTGGAATTATTTATTTTGCTTCACGTAGAGATAATTTAGTATTTATAACTGGATTAGATTTAAAGGATAAACAACACAGAGATTATGACTTAAAATCTTTAACTAATCTATATTCTAAATCAAAAAGAGAATTAGATAATTCAGGATTAAGAAAATTTAGTGTAGGAACTTGTACTTTAGGTGAATTAAATAATCCTGACTATACTGGTCCATTAGAAATTGGTATGACAGATCATAGAGGATATTTTGAGATAGTTGCTTTAAAATAATTAAAAAAATTAAAATTATGAAATACTTAAAGATTTTTGAAGAGTTTACACAACAGACCGCCAACCTACAAAAGGTTAAGATAACATCTACAGATTCTAATGTGAAAATAATAATGACTGGTCATATTTTACAAAAGGGAGATAGGTATTATTTTATTCCAGAAGAAGGTGGATTTAATTTTATAGAAAAAGAACATATGCCTTATATCAATTCAATTAGAAAAAAATTTAATGATAACATCGGTAAAGAATTATTAATTGATGCGGGTAATTATCGATCAATTAAATTTGGAAGTCACACTCATAATACCGATGTGTCCATTGGTGATTTAATATTTCATGAAGAAGGTGTTACTTTTGAATACATCTAAAAGTTATTTTTAGTAGCGATATACCGAACTCTTAATCCTGATAATCCAACTGATTTTTATTTCAATATTGGTTTTACTTGTTCTTCTATAATTCTTTGAACTTCTTTTAATTTTTTCCTAGTTGTTTTTACATCTAATTGAATTCTCCAATTTCTAACTAAGTTTTCGTCATCATCAGAAATTTCTTCAATGATAATTTCATATTGTGGTTGAGTTTCTAAAACTTCTTCAATAAAATCAAATCTTGATAGTTCTTCACCAGTAAGTTCAATAATATTACCATCAGGTGAAGTTATTTCAAATTTACCATTATCATTCGTTTCAAAGATATGACCTTTCGAATAAATTATTTTTGTAATGGTTTTCCCTAAAAAATAAGTTTCGTTTTTCCAATCCTCTTTTAATATAAACTTCATACTTATACTTATATTTCTTTGGAAGGATATGTTTTAGTTTTATAAATTAATATATAGTTTTATGATCACGAAGTATCAAAATTTTATTACTGAAAAGAAACTATTTGAATCTTTTGAACTTTTATTAGAAACTTACTTATCAAGTAGTTCAGATTTTCTAAATAAATTAAGAGAGATTTCTAAATCTAAAGGAATATCAGGTGAAATTGCCAAGATTATAGTAGAATTCATTGTAGGAGAAAATTGGATTGAGGGTGAAAATGTAAAACAAAACTATTTTGATGTTACCGACAAAGACAATATGGTTTCTTTTATAATGCAAAGTAAATTGTCAGAAATCGATGCAGATGATTGGGATGAAGAAATGGACCCATCTCTACCCTACAATATGAGAGGCAGAGGTGAAATTAGTGTTGGTAGATTAGTTAGATACATTCTAACTTTAATTGATAAGACAAATGGTCTATCAATAAAACCAAAAGACAAAGACATAGAAGAGTTTGTAAATCTTTATAAATCAACTTCAGTAGATACAAATTTTAAGTTTGAATTAGTTAAAGGATCAGATATTAGTAAATATTACAATCAGAAAAACTATTTTAGCATGCAAGGAAGTTTAGGAGGTTCTTGTATGTCAGATGAAACTAAGAAAATCTTCAAAATTTACACCGAAAATGAGTCAAAAGTTAGCCTTTTAATTTATAGAGATGAAAAAACTGATAAAATATCAGGAAGAGCTTTGGTGTGGAAATTGAAAGATTCTCCTTGTAGTGCTAAATATTTCATGGATAGAGTTTATACTAATCATGATTCTGATTTTTTCAGGTTTAGGCAATACGCAGAAGAAAATGGATTTCTTTATAAACAAAAAATGAACAGTTATTTCGAAGACAATGTGTCTTTTAAATATAAAGGTGGAGATGTATTTGGAGAAATAAGAGTAAAATTAGATGGTGACTTTAAGAATTATCCTTTTGTCGATACACTTTGTTTTCTTAGTAAAGATAAAAAATATCTTTCTAACCTACCAACAGAGGATTGTGAAATTTTACACACTGTTTTCGGAGATTCTTCCAAGTGTGAGGGTTGTGAGGGAGAAGTGTTCTTAGATCGAAAAAAAACAATAATATGTGATGAATGTTCAGTTGGTCACAAAAAACTAAAAAGATTAGGTGTTAGAACTGACATTAATAAAAATATCTAATTACTTTCCTAAATAATTTAGTAATTCTATCATATTCTTAATAGAGTAAGAAAAACTTTCTAAGTTCTTAACTGTGTCTCTCAAAAACTCAATATAAGACTCTATGAGTTCCATAGTTCTGTCATTCTCAGCTAAATGTCCGTCGATTAAAATACCCTTTTCTCCTAAATTCGTTTTAACACCAAATCCTGTAGCATAAAAGATAAACTTATCTTGTCTCAATTTCTTAATCTTAGTAGTTTCTTTACTTCTTTTATTTAAGAAAAAATTAATTTGTTCATTTATTTGTTGTCTATGTGTAAGAGCTAATGATTGAGCATCTAATATGCTTTTTGAACTTATACTTTGTGATAGATCTAAAGAAAGTACTTTAAATAGAGGTTCTACAATTTTGTTCCATTCAGTCCTTTTATCATTAAAGAACTCTTCTAATTTGTCATTTGTTTCTTTAACCTTATTTATTCTATCTACTTCTTCTTGACTATATACATTCATAGTATTTTTTTCATTTTGTAGTCTCTATGTAGAGACTTATTAGAACATTTTGAGAGAGAATCCTCAAAATATTTAGTAATTCTACCTTCAATATCTTTATTTAAATAGTTTTCTATAATTGGATTCCATTTATCTAAAAGTTCTCCATCCTCTACTACTAAGGTTTCTTCTGACAAGGATATAATCTCTAAACATCTATTTCTATTATCAAAAATAATTTCAAAAGTTTCTCTAAATGCAAAACCAGAATTATTTTTGTTTGATTTATCTTCATCAATATTAAGAGTTAGGTAGTAATATCTATAACCATACTTCATTTTCTTTTCTAGTGTGATTCTATCATCTTTATCAATGGATTCCATCAAAAATGATATAGTTTTGTCTAGACTGTCAGTCATTATTTAATAATAGGTTTTAATCGAGCAATTTTTATATAATTCGATAATACTTTTATTCATCATTATCAACTTTGTTTATTTGGCATAAAAAAACCCCCAAATTAAATTTGGGGGTTTTTGATTTTTTATCAGATTATTTAATATCTGATGTCTCAATTAGTGTATAAGTGAATGAATTACCATGAGTGTCTCTAGCCTTTCTACAAATTTTCATAAATTCTTCAAAATCAGCTGCTCTCTTAAATACTTGACATCCTTCTGACCAGTTTTCAACATAAGTTGAATCAGCTCCTGCTTTGTGAATATTAATTCCGAAAACTCCTTCTTGTACTTTGTTCTCATCATATTGTAAGTCTTTATTTGCATCTCTATATACTTTTACATTCTTTGCTTGTTTAAGAGCTTCATATTTTCCTTGATGCAATCCAATACCATGTGATCCTCTATACTGACCCTCTACTAGTCTAGCAACACCATTTACATTGTGATACTCTAAAACACCTTTCTTACCTGGGTCAGTTGTTGCTGGCCAGATATGAAATTTCCACTCACCATTTTCTTTATAGGAGATTGTTAAGAAATCATCGAATGCATTAGTTACTTTTTGACCAGTTGATGAATTACGAAGACCCACGATATTTACATCGAATCCTTTATTATTGGCGTCTTCAAACCATACATATCCTTTTGATTTAACTGCTGCTTCTACTTGTTCTCTTGTATAACTCATAATTTATTCTTATTTTTTAAAAGTTGCAAAGCTTTTAATTCCACTTTTCATTTCTTGTTCTAAATCTTTATTAGCCAAGTGACCTTCTGTTTCTTCGTGAGATGGTTCATTATGTACTGATTGATTCATTGAATTGAAATGGTCTGATTTTCTTGTGTGACTATGTAGAAAGTTAAAAACTTCTTCAACATCATCTTTTGATGTTGCAATGTGATCAACTGCCCAACCATGACCATCGTGTAAGATATGGTCAATTTCGTTTTTATCCATACTTAGGATTTCTCCACACATTCTAATCATATTTTCTAAATTTGCAAAAAACATATAATGTTCGTGTTCTTGATGCTCTTTTAGACCTTTAAGTGTTTTTGCTAAGTTAAGTCTTCTGAATTTTGTTAAATCCTTTTTAGATAGACCTTGAACTCCTGCTTTAGACTTATCTTTATCTTTTGATTTAAGTTCTTTCAGTTCTGCATTGATTTCAGACTTTGAAAGTTTTTCACCTTCTTTTTTACCCATCTGTTTTCTCAATGAACCTGGTTTTTTGATTGCATCTTGTATCCACTTTTCAGACTTGTTAGCTTCGGATGTCATACGTGGCTCCATCATATTGCACATTTCTTGTAATTCTTCATCAGATTTTTCTTCTAATTCATACATATTACAACCACACACATTACAAAGGTAGTCACACATCTCTTCTCTCATCGATTGGTTTTCGTATTTTTTAGACATTGAATTTGACATCATGTCACACATTTCTTGTAACTCTTCGTCAGACTTCTCTTCTAATTCAACCATATTGCAACCACAAACATTACAGAGGTAATCACACATCTCTTCTCTATTCTTGTAGCTTTCAAATTTTTTTATTAGTTTCATAGTTAAACTTTTTTTTTGTATATATTAATTTATTAATTTAAAACATTTACAACCTCTGTGTAGTATTTTGTCATTTCTGGATTTTTACCATCATAGTTTATTCTTGATAGCACATATCTAATTGCGTTCAATCTACCAATCTTCTTGTCATTTGAATTTATAATAACCCAAGGTGACATTTTAGATGAAGTTTTATTAAACATTTGGTTTTTGTAATTTGAAATTATTTCCCATTTATCCATTACTTTGGCATCATTTGGTGAGAATTTCCAATATTTAAGTGGACTTGATTGTCTCAATTCGAATCTTAGTTGTTGTTTTTCTTTCGTTATTGAAAACCAAAATTTTATTAGTGTCATTCCTGACCTAATTAAGTTTTCTTCCCATTTGACTACATTATCCATGAAGTCTTCATATTGTTCTTCGGTGCAATATCCCATCGCTGGTTCAACTACCGCTCTGTTATACCAACTTCTATCAAAGAATACTATTTCTCCTGGTTTTGGTAGTTGTTTTTCGTATCTAGAGAACCAATTATTTTTTTCTTCTTCTGTTGGAACACCTAAAGCAACCACCCTGAATCCTTTTGGATTTAAATATTCTATAAATCTTTTAATTGTCGAACCTTTACCAGCAGCGTCTCTGCCTTCAAAAACAATCGCAACTCTTTCACCATTTGCTATAACCCACTCTTGAAGTTTTAGTAATTCGGCTTGTAAGTAATATTTTTCAAATTCATATTGTTTTCTACTAATCAAAGAACCTTCACCCTCAAAAGGATCTATTTCACCAAATGTCTTATCAGGGTCTGATTTTAGTTGTTCAATTCTATTTCCAATAGAATTGTAATAATTATCAAATTCTTCTCTAA
>JACCDP010718293.1_pt1 | contig 10177 bp, 2 predicted proteins | sample 7445841 | NCBI WGS metagenome assembly JACCDP01 (sample SAMN15323441, study PRJNA562643) | freshwater metagenome | isolation source: river surface water | place: USA:Blue River Watershed | collected 2017-08-17
GCTGTAGGTCAGTTGGGTCAGACACAGTTCGGTCAGCAGAAAGACATCTTGCAAGGACAGCTTGCAGCCGGAGCGCAGCAGCGCGATCTTGAGCAGCAACGTCTAACACAAGCACTGCAAGACTTCCAAACGCAGCGGCAATATCCGTATCAGCAGTTGGCGTTTATGTCGGACATGCTACGTGGCTTGCCTTTGGCGCAATACTCGCAGACGATGTAACAACCACCACCTTCAGCTCTTCGTCAACTCCCAGGTGCTGGGGCGATGTATCTTGGCGCACAGAAAGCCGGATTGTTTGGGGCTGAAGGTGGAGCGGTACCGGGCGGGTTGGCTTCCGTTGCCGCAAACAAATTGATGCAGGGGTAAATCATGCAAAGACAACTCCAAGAAATCCAAGCATTAGCTACTAAGTACTCTAAGGCTGATCTCGGTCGCATGGTGCAATTAGGTTTGCTTGAGCCGCAAAAAGCGATGATGGCTGGCATGATGATCCAGCGTATCGAACAACAGAACGCCAAACCACCCCAAAGTACTGTTGCACAAGAAGTTCTTGGGTTGCCTGTTTTGGCTTCTGGCCCGATGAATCCTGAACCTACACTTCGTAAACCTCCACAGTTAGGCGCTCCCCCTGCTCCTCCACTCATGATGGCTGCATCAGGTGGGGTCACAAGCATTCCTGCTGATAACGTAGGTGAGTACGCAGGTGGTGGGATTGTTGCGTTTGATGATGGTGGTGAAGTACCGGGCTATGCTACGGGCGGTGTCCCACCGGGGTTGTTTGAAGCACTTGTTGAAGCTGAGAGTCGTGGTAAACAAAGTGCCATTAGTTCTAAAGGCGCACGAGGTGTAGCCCAGTTAATGCCCGGCACCATGCGCGATCCGGGTTACGGTATTAAACCAGTAAGAGATGACAGCGAGGAAGAGAACCGTCGTGTCGGTCGCGAGTATTTAAGCGCGATGCTGAAGAAATACAAAGGCAATATCGACAACGCCCTCGCAGCGTACAACTGGGGGCCGGGTAATGTAGATAAGCATTTGAAGAAGTACGGAGAACTAACTCCAGAAAAACTTCCTAAAGAAACGCGAAACTACATTCCAAAAGTTAAGAACTTCATGGCGCAACAAGAGCCGCGCCGCCCAGAACCTGTACGTGTTGCCGAAAGACCGCCGGTTGATGACATGTCTGGTGGCATTCCTGCTGGGCAGCTTATGCCTGTACAAGATCGGGTGGGTATGCCTACGTTGCTACGTAGACCGTTAGAAAGAGTTGCTAGACTACTTCCATCGGCAGAAGCATCGGGTCTCGAAGAACTTCCAGCAGGTATGCAAGCTCGTGCCGAGTATGCTGGTGGTGGAATTGCATCGTTTAGAACAGGTGGCGATGCGGAAGAAGAATTTGGATATTACGGCTTGCCATTTGGTGGTGTATCTGGCTCTCCTGAATTCTGGGAGCGACCTGTAATGCCTTATGGCGAACAAATGCGGAACGTAGGTGAAGCTTTATGGAGCGGCACAAAGCGTTTATTTAGCGTTCCTGAAACCGATGTCAAAAAAGATAAGCGTAAGAAAGAAGACAAAGCTGCACCTGTACCCGCAGCGGGTATAGATAAAGCACAAAGAACCGGTCAGTTCGGAGCGTATAACACGCCTGAAGATCAGTTCCCCCTGCAAAGTTATCAGGAGATGTTGGCTCGTCGTCAACAAGGCGTTGGGTATACCGAAGACGGCAGAATAGTTAACCCCGACGCACCGCCGCCTCCATCAGCAGGTGAATCAAAGCCAGCAGTACCGGAGTTCCAGTTAAACGTACCGGAAAGACGTGCCGTAGAACGTCCAGAGTTAGACCTGCCCGGTACAAAAATTGATGCTACTTACTACGAAGGCCCAACAGTGCCAGAGCTTTCGGAGCTAGGTAGAGAGCGTACTGAGTATCTAAAAGCGCAGGGTGTAGACCCAGAGATGTACGACAAGATGATAAAAGCCGTTGAAGATAAGAAGAGCAAGTTGGCTGCACGTAAAGGCGAATCCCAAGGCGAGGCATTGATGCGTGTTGGTCTTGGATTAATTGGTTCTCGTCAAGGTAGAGAGTTTGAAGACCTACGAGAGCATGGGGTGGCTGCACTCGGACAGTACAAACAAGATGTCAAAGATTTACGTGCCGCAGAAGAAAAACTTGATGATCGGGCAGATGCACTACGGGTTGCTGATCAGCAAGCTAAACAGACTGGCGCTTTGGCTGACATCGCTCGTAGAAACCAGTTGTCTGATGCTTATGAAACTGCACAACAAAATAAAGCTAGAGCTATGAATGAAGTAGCGCTGGGCGAAGCTAATCTCAGCCTGACCGCTGCGCAAATAGCAACAGCCCACAAAGATAGGATATATGGTTATGACGTTCAAGCTGCCACAGAAGAACGTAGACTGGCGTTTGAAGCTCCGGTAAAGCAAGAAGAACTTCGGCTAAGACGTGAAGATATTTTGCAACGCGGAAAATACTACGATAAGTCACTCTCTATTGCTGAACAACGCCTCAGAGCATTAGACGCCAATACACAGGCGCGATATATGGCGACTAAGCAAAAACTTCTAGAGGGGATGCAGACTTCTCCAGAATACATTGATTTAGTAAAAGGTCTAAAAGACAAGTACGGCGATAGGTACGCATCCATACCAGAAGCACAAGGCATACTCAGAACCTTTGAGAAGGGGTATGTGGGAAGTAAACTTGACAGTATGGGTATGTTAGATTCTGGTATACCGAATGCTTCAGCACTGCTTGATTAATAAGGTTCTCCACTATGATTATCAATCTGCCGAAGCTTGGGCCGGTACGGTTTGATGACAACCTGTCGCAAGATCAGTTCAACGCACAGCTTAATGCGTTAGCTAAGAAGTACGACTTTCAAATCCCAAAACCTGAATTCGGTCTAGGGGAGACTTTTACCCGTGGTGTATCGCGTGGTGCCAAGCAGCTTGGCGTCATCGGTGGGGATGTTATCCCTGCAATGTTTGGTAAAGCACTGGGTTTTGAGGACTATGCTCAGGCTCAGATGGAAGAAGCTGCGGAGTCCCAGCGCCGAATCGCTTCCGAACGTCCCGCTGTATTTGAGTCCTACAAACAAGTTGAGTCGCCTTACCAAGCGTTGCAGTTTGGCCTTGAAGTAATTGGCGAACAAATCCCCAACATTGCTACATCCCTTATCCCCGGTGTCGGGGGCGGTGTAATCGCAGGCCGTGCCGCATTATCTTCAGTAGGTAAGTCACTGGCGGCTCAAGCTGCTGAACGTGGTCTAGCTGGCGAAGCCGCTACTGCATTTGTGACAGAAGGTATGAAGCGTGCTGCCCCTGAGATTGCGGCTAAAGCTTCAATGGGACAAAACGTCGGTGTGTTTTTAGGGTCGTATGCCCAGAACGCCCCAGAGATTTTCCAAAACATCGTACGGGAAACCGGTCAGATGGAAGTTGGTACGTCCCTGCTCTTCGGCGCGGGTGCTGCTGCTTTAGATTCTGTACTCCCTGCCTCGTTAGCCAAGCAGCTTTCCGGCCCACTTAAGATGGGTATCGTAGAAAAAGTGCTGGAGAAATCTGGCATGGATCGTAGCCTGCTGCGTAGCGTTACGTCTGGACTAATCAAAGGCACTACCGTTGAAGGTCTTACTGAAGGTGCGCAGGAAGCCCTTAGTATTACCGCAGAGAAGTTTGTAGCTGATAACCCACAGGTCTTTCAAAGTAAAGAGTGGGATCGGATTATGGAAGCCAGCGTTCGCGGTGCGATTGCTGGTGGCGGGTTCGGTGTTGCCGGTGGGTCAGTCGAGCGCATGCGGGAAGCCTCACAACGCAAAGCCCAGTTAGCTGATGCGTACGAGCGCCGTGGACAACGGCAAGAAGCTGCGCGTTTGCGAAAAGAAGTCGCTGAAGCCGAACAGCAGATAGCTGAGCTAGAGTCTAAAAAAGAACAGATGGAGTTGCCCGGACTCGAAACCGGGGTGTACACCACACAATACAAACCTGAAGAAGTTGCTACGAAATCTGAAGAAGCGGCTAAAAAGAAGTTGTCGCCAGAAGCGCGTAAGCAGCTAAAAGAACTTGGTGTTAGCGGCCCGCAGTTAGAAATATTTGGGCCAGAAGGTGAGTTGTCCAAAGAAGCGGAGAAGGCAGCTACCGCTGATGAGAAGCGTGCTGCAAATGTTGCCCGTCTAGAAGAAAAGCGGGAAGCCGCCGCAATCCAAGAAGATCGTAACAAGCTAAAAGAGTTTTTTAAGAAAGCCAAACAGATGACGCTGCCCGGTACGACACCGGAAGAAATTGCAGCGGCTCAGAAACAACAAGCTGACTTAGACGAACAGATTAAGACCACCGGTCAGGGTGACTTATTTTCAGGAATGCCTCCGGCAACCACTGCGCCCGCCGAACAGATATTTGAGCCTACTACCGAAGCTGCCGCACCTGCAACCGAAGTTGCGCCTGTAGAGGAAGCGGTAGTTGAGCCAGTTAAGGTAGAGGCACCTTCTGGAGTAGAAGGAACTATCATCAGCAATACCAAGGAAGGTCTAGCCGCTCTTGGTAAACAACTTGGCATAGGACGCACCGCTAAGATTCTGCGCCCTGATGGGCCGCTGGCTGGCAAAGATTTATCTGATCCGGCACAGGCTGCTGAAGTTAGACGTGTGCTGGAGGCATATGCTTCAGGCAAACCCGCCGAAGGAGCCGCTTCTAAGATCGAGGAATTTTTACTACGCCCTGAGTTCCAAACTGCTCCTACGGAGGTGCCAAGTGAGCCAACTGCACAATTTGACATCGGAAGAGGTGAGCTTGGCGTTCCAAGTACTGACGTTACTGGAGAAGCAGCAGATAGAGGTCGAGGTGCCGGAGAAATTACAGAGCCTGTCGGCGGAAGATTGGATGAGGCTGGAGTTCCTGCTGGAGACGTTGTTGTCGGAGAAGAAGCTGCTGGGCGTCCACTAGGCGTCAGAGAAACAAAAGACATCAGTAAAGCAGAAGCTGCTACCGAAGAAGCGGTGCGTCAGCAGGCTAACTTTGTCGAACAAAATGACGAGCGCACTAATAACATACTGACTGGCAGGCTACGCGAAGCTGCGTCGGCTGCTGGCATTAACCCAGAACTTATACCGTCTGAAGACTTACGTGGTACGCCAGAACATTCTTACCTACGCCTACCAAGTCTAATCAACGAGTACTTCAGGCTACGTGACATCCTGAGCATCCCGCCTACAGATGCGGCTGATCGTGCGCGTGTAGCACGCAATCAAAGAGAGTTTGAAACAATCCGTGAGGCGATTGGGAAATCTGATCCCGATGCAGATACGCTCTTACAGGCGATGGAAAGTGCTACGCCGCAACAACGTGAGCAGGTACTGTCTGAAATCAACCGCGAAGCCGTTGCTAAATTTGACCCAATAGTCAAAAAGCGAATTGAGAATCTAAGGTTAGAAGAAGAAGCTAAGGCTGAAGCCGAAGCTAAACCCGGCGTTAAACCAAAACAAAAATCAAAACAAAAACCAAAACAAGTTAGTGAAGAAGATCGTCTATCAAAAATTAGAGCCGCTAGTGAAAGAATTTATGCGGACGTGCCATCTTCAATAAAAACTGCGGAAAGCACTTCACAAGAATTTGCCGATTGGTACGAAAAAGAATTTGGAGAGAAGTTGTTCCTACCGGTGCATCGTGGCGCTAACCTAACCGATGCTGGTCGGGCGCTGGTTGAGGCTGGTGATCTAAAAGGAGTTATTGACTACCTAAGAAACGCTACCAAAAACAAACAGGTGCAAGCGATCTTGAACAAGATTAAGACGCTCAATCTAAAGACTAAGATCGTAGTGGGCAACCCTGAAGGCCCGATGGCACTACCTGCGAGTGATAGAGAGAAAATTTTTGAGCTTGGGCGTACACGCCCTGAACCCAGTCAGGGAGATGTAATTCGGTTCAATCTCCCGCATGTTCCGGGTGGATATGAAGTAGACGCTGTTGTTGGCAAATCCGTTTACATGGATCAGAACGGACGAGAAGTATCGCCTGACACCCCAAATGCAGAACGGTACGTATATCTGTCTTATAAGGTCGATGGGCAGCAAATCAACAACTACTTTTCATCAGAACAATTACGGCTAAATACTCTTGGAAATATCCAAGTTCCAAAACTGTATCAAGGCAAAGCCGGGTCATTTGACCCACGCACCAACACCATAACCATCAACCCGGAGATGGGGATGAACGAGCATACGCTGCTGCATGAACTCATGCACGCTGCTATCTCACATGTGTTGCGTAACCCAAGTCTACCGGTTACTAAACAACTAACGTCGCTGTTTAATCAGATACAGAATCAAATGGGCACCGCCTACGGTGCGCAGGACTTACAGGAGTTTGCTGCCGAACTAGTCAGTAACCCTGAGTTCCAAGCCTTACTGAAAACAATCAAGACTCCGAAGAGCCAGAACATGTTTGTACGCTTCATGCAAACACTGGCGGAGTTCTTTGGGTTCCGAAAAGGCACCGACGCATACACGAAGGGCTTGCAATTAGTTAGCGATGCAGTTGATATTTCTGCTGATGTACAGCCATCAATCAGTGATGTACTGTTCTTAGGTACACCCAACGGCGCGATCATGGGGTTTGGTGCGGTAGGTCGTGTAGGTCAAACGATGCCAGCTCTTACCGGGCGAACTGTAGAGGCTACTAAAAACTTCTTGTCTAATGTTCCTAGTGACTTTAAGTCCGTGGCTATGGGGCTGCTGCGTCTGGATAACATAAACACTATTTATAGCAAAGAGCTGCCATCAGTACAAAAACTTTTAAATGCTTTGGAGCGTCGTAGTGGTGAAGAAGAACAACGTATTAAACAGATCAATACCAACTACAAGAGATTTTTAGGTGTAGCAAAACGTCATCCACAGGCTATGGATCGTATGACCAACATGGGCTACGACGCTCGTTTAAGTCAAGTCGATCTGCTTGATCCTAAATTTAAACCGGCACCTGCGCAGCAAGCTGAATACCGGCGCTTAAAAAACATATACGACGGATTACCTGCCGAGGTACAGCAAGTTTATAAGGACATCCGCAACGCTTACGATTCTGCTATCAACGAATACGAGGACATATTAATTAACTCGGTTCAAGACCCGTCAGCACGTAGAAAGCTAAAAGCCCAATACGAAGCGCGTAAACGTCAAATTAGCTACATTCCGTTTCTGCGTCGAGGAGATTTTTGGGTTGAGTATGACGAGAACGGTGAGCGTGCGACACAGGCGTTTCAATCAAAACGTGAGCGCGACATATTTATTGAGTCACAACTCAAAGGTAAACAACATACGGTTTATAAAAATATAAACGAAGCCACGTTTAATCAAAATACGTTACCCTCTTCATCGTTCATTGTGGGGTTAATGAACGAACTAAACAAGCAGGGTGCCAGCCAAGAACTAAAGAACAACATATATCAGTCGTATCTTGCATTATTTCCCGCTGAGTCTTTAGCAAAAAACTTCATGAAGTCCGACAATGTTCGGGGCATGGAGCGCGATATTGTGCGTGGTTACGGCGAAACCATGATTAAGTGGGCACGTAAACTATCGGCAAGTAAATACAATCCCGAAATTGACCGCGCACTTAATGAGATTGCTGTTCAAGGTAGGGCTGCTTCAAACAAGCCGGACGGTGAAGGGGCTTATGCTGCTGCGCAGAACATACTAAGTCAAGCAGCGTTTCTTCATAACCCAACTTACGGTGGGCTTACTAGCGCAGCAACAACAGTTAGTTATTTTGCTTACATAGCAGGTAACGTGTCGTCGGCGCTTGTTAACTTGACTACGCTACCGATGTTTTCGTATTCAATTCTTGGTGCAAAGTTTGGTTTTGACAAATCTTTCAGTGCGTTGCTATCCGCATCTAGGACAACAATCGACTACATTTTTAACAATAAAGTATCGCCTAAGTACGCAAAGCTGTTTGATACCCTGAATGACCATGCGCAGTTAGAACACACGATGGCAAGAGAAGTGTTGGAGGGGCGGCGTCAGTCCACCTCAGACTTCACCGGCACTAAAGCAAAGATCATGGACTTTCTGTCCGTGCCATTTCACAAAACGGAAGTCTTGAACCGTGGTGCCACTGCTATCGCTGCATATGATCTAGCTCGTGGTAGTGGGATGAATGAGCGAGATGCTATCGAATATGCTCTACGTACTGTGAAGGAAATTAACACGTCGGGGCTGTCTTCTACGGCACCTAGTTACATGCAGCATCCTGTCGGGCGGGTGTTCTTCACGTTTAAATCTTTTGTATGGAATACCGCTTTTGTTGTGGGTCGTGCGTTCCATCAAGCGGTTAAAGGTCAAACCGATGCGGTGCGCAAGGAAGCTTTCCGGCAACTTATTGGTATTTACGGTATGGCGATGGCTTTTGCCGGTATCAAGGGTTTGCCGTTCATGGGGGCCACCTCCACTTTAGCTACGATAATCAACTCGTTGCTGGGTGACGATGACGAACCGTACGACTTTGATGTGATGATGCGGGAATGGACAAACGAGTTGTTCTACAAAGGTCTAATTAACTACGCTACAAACTTAGAAGTTGCTAACCGTGTTGGTGTGGCAAACGATCTTATCTTCCGTGACGATCCCCAAAGTGTTGCCGAACATGGGTATGTGTTGACCGCCATGAAGCAAGCATTTGGCCCTGCCGGATCATTTGCAGCCAGCATAGGTAATGGCTACAAGCTGCTGTCAGAAGGACATACTTATCGTGGCATTGAAGCTATGCTACCTACCTTTGCAAAAAATGCCTTCAAAGGTATTCGGTATCTTAATGAAGGTGTTACTAACCTTAAAGGCGAACCAATAATTGAAGATATTTCTGCTTATAACGCAGTTATGCAAATAATTGGATTCTCTCCGGCAAACTTGTCGAACGTGTACGAAGAGATCGGCATGAAGAAAGACTTTGAGCGCAAAGTCATGGGGCAACGTACCAAACTGCTTAACAAATATGACATGGCACGTAAGGCGGGGGACTCTGATCTGATGATGGAAGCTTTGGAGGAGATCGGGGAGTTCAATGAGAAGCGCAAAGACCCCAAGGCTAAGATCACCCCAGACACCTTACGCCGGTCAGTTAAGGCTAGGGAGGCGGCAGAAAAAGATTCCGTCAACGGCATCCGGTTCAACAAGAACCTGAGATCAGAGATCGACGACCTGTTGGAAGAGTACGAGGAGTAAAAAAGACCCCCGGCGTACCGGGGGTTAATTCTTCTCGCGCAAGGGTGGAGGAGAAGAAGAGTGCGAGGGCATTATATCCTCAACTCTCCAGACTCGTAAACCATACTTCCCTTTCTCCACAACTTGCTTACAGATGACGGTTAGCTTCATGCGCCGGGCCTCCGTTTCGACGAACCGTTGCGTGAGTTTGCGATCTATGCAGGGCACGAAGAATGACGTACCCGGCTTAAACTTCTCCCACTCAATCAATAGCGGTAGACCCAATATCTTCATTTTTTAGCAACACTGTTTCGCTGAAATACTCCAGCTTGGCTGTGTCGAAGCAGATGGCACTCACGGGGGCTTGCATGTTGGCAACGGTTCCTGCTGTCATGCGCTTTTTCTTAATCTCTACAAAGGCTTTGTTCTTACGGTAAGGGATCAGGGATTCCTCAAAGTTCATGAACAGCTTGGCGCAGTCGTCCCGATAGACCTTTGTGACAACAAACAATAGCTTGGTGTCTGGCTCGTACCGTATGGTCAATGCCCCGCGAGGCTCACGAATCGGGCCGTATTCCACACCTGTACGCTTGTCACGGTTGCCGTTGATAACCAAGATTTCGTGGAAATGCCGCTGCAAAAAGCCACCAAGAAAGTCATCTGCATCCAGCATAAGTTCTTTGGTACGGTCGCGTGTCTCCTTGACCAAGTTCACACCAAAGTCAAACACCGGTTTGATCGGGATGTCGTGCAGTCCAAGCGTTTTGGCGATTGCGCCGCCGGTAATACCAAGCGTGACCATAGCTGACCAGTAGCGTTCCGTGCTTCTGATGCCAGCACCTGCGTCTACTTTGGCCTCAAACTCCTTCATCTTCTGCTGCACCATAGGCAACTGACTCAGAATGGCTTTGGAGTATGGCTCGATAGCATGCCCATAGTTAGTTAGCAGTCTGCCAAAATGA
>JACCDP011088810.1_pt1 | contig 10176 bp, 7 predicted proteins | sample 7445841 | NCBI WGS metagenome assembly JACCDP01 (sample SAMN15323441, study PRJNA562643) | freshwater metagenome | isolation source: river surface water | place: USA:Blue River Watershed | collected 2017-08-17
ACGCTGAACACCGCAGTTGCAGATATTGCAACCAACAAAGGTGCTGTTGATGCCGCAATTTTGGCTATTGAGGGTCGTTTAACAGCCCTTGAAACAGAGAATGCTTCCCAGCAAGCATCCATTGACGACCACGAGACTCGCCTAACTAGCGTTGAGTCGGTTTTGGGTGTAGGTGCGGGTGGTACGCCAACCTTTACTGACTTGACCATAACTGGCAATTTGGTCGTTAATGGCACGACTACCGAAGTTAATTCGGAAGTCACTACACTCAAAGATCCTGTCATCGCACTCGCGTCAGATACGCAACACGACGATGGTCTAGACCGTGGTGTTAGCTTTAAGCACTTTTCTGGTGGTGGTGTTAAAACCGGCTTCTTCGGTATGGATGCTACTGATGGCAAGTTCAAGTTCATCCCAGATGCGACTGAATCAACCAGCGGTAACGTTTTTACAGGTGATACAGGCGTAATTGTTGCAGACATTGAAGGTTCTGCTACCAAATTAGCTACTGCCCGCAGTATTTCGCTTGAAGGTGAAGTAACTGGCTCCGTTAAATTTGACGGTACCCAGGATAAAGCGATTCAAGTAACTGTTGCCGCTGAAAGCAAAGCTGTTGCTGAGTCGCTGGTACGCCGTGACGCAACTGGTGGCGTGAAGTTTGCGGAAGTTGCAGCATCTAGTCTGGTTGGTAGTGGCTCTAGTCCTATCAAGGGCTATGTCATCAACGGCGGCACGTTCTAAAGTTATGAACAAGATCATCGTCAAACATACGGGAGTTGATGGTAGAGAACCCAAGCCTAACAATTTGGCTTTAGGTGAGATCGCCATTAACACCGCTGATGGGGTCTTGTTCTTTAGAGCGCCCTCTGGTGAGTTGCATCGGATTCATGCCACGCCGCCAGAGGTGCCTCCTAATTTTCTTGACCAGTTCAATCGCTATTTGTTCTTTTTCTTGTTGATTCACTGGTTGGTGGCTACTGTCATTATTCTTTGGGGGGCTGCATGAAACTTACCATATCTGGCTTTAACGGTGCAAACCGTGCATTGCACCCAAAGCTACTACCCGATGGTGTTGGTACAGAGTCCATGAACCAAAAGCCGGGGCGTGGTGATTTACGCCCTTGGAAAACACCCGTTACGGTTACAACCGTACCTGCGGGTGCAAAAGCGCTCTACCGCATGGGGCGCGACGTGGCTTCGGATAGTTTGTACTGGTTGAGCTGGGACAAGGATGTTCACGTATCGCAAGGTTTTGAATCAGAGGATACGACTGAGCGCACCTATTACACAGGTGATGGTGCCCCTAAAGTCACGGACACTACACTGGCCCTCGCAGGGACGCCTTACCCAATGGCCGCAAGGGGCTTAGGTGTTCCTAAACCGGATGCTTCCCTTACAGCGGGAATAACTAGCGTGACCGTAGATTCTGCTTCGGCGGACTCATTACAGGAAACGGTGTTCTACGTTTACACCTTTGTGAGCGACTGGGGTTCTGAAAGTATGCCTAGCCCCGTCAGCGCCCAAGTGAATAAGAAGCGCGCCGACACTGTTACTTTGACTGGGTTCTCGACACCCTTAGCGGGCAACTATGGCATCAATCGAGTGCGCGTTTATCGCACTCAAGCAAATTCCGGCGGCGCTGATTTTTACTTTTTGCAAGAGGTCGCCCTAGGTACTGCCGAGGTTGTTGATGCTGGGCAGGATTTGGGCGAGCTGCTGCCTACGGCTAACTGGGCTATGCCTCCTGCAGATTTGAAATGCTTAACCTCGCTATGGAATGGGATGTTGGCGGGTATCAGTGGCACCTCAGTGCGTTTTTGTGAGGCGTATGTCCCATATGCATGGCCTCCCGAATACGATGCCATACCGCCCGATGGTACGCCTGTGGCGCTGGGTGTGTTTGGCCAGAGCTTGTTAGTGCTGACAACGGGTAGGCCTTTGCTTTTAGCAGGTTCTTCGCCCGACTCGATGGACCAGCAGCCGCTAGAGATTCCACAGGGGTGTGTGGCTCCACGGTCCGTGGTGAGTATGGGTAGCGGCGTTGCGTGGTCCAGCAATGATGGCTTGTGCTGGTATGGGGCGGGCGGTGCCCGTGTATTGACTGCGGGCATTATGACCCGCGAGGACTGGCAAGCGTTGAATCCATCCAGTATTGTGGGCTGTATGTACGAGGGTTTGTACTTTGGCAGCTATGACAATGGGCATGGGCGCAAGGGTTTCATGATTGACCCAAGCAATCCGCAAGGTGTTTACTTTCTAAGCCTTGGTTACGAGGCGATGTACTTTGACGAACTGCAAGACCAGTTATATGTGGTGTACGGTGCGTCAGTGCAGCGCTGGGACGCCGGTATGCCCATGACGACTACGTTTAAGAGCAAGGTTTTTCGTACGCCGTACCCGACGAATTTTTCCTGCGGCGAAGTAGTGGCGGACGCTTATCCACTAGAGGTTAAGGTTTTTGCGGATGACCGATTGGTACACACCCAGTCCGTAGCTAGCAGAGGTACGTTTCGTCTGCCTTCTGGGTTCATGGCGCTGGATTGGCAGGTTCAAGTGACGACCAGTGGGGCAGTGCAGGGTGTAGTTCTGGCTAACAACATGAATGAATTGAGGGAAGCATGAGCGATACACGCAACGATTTGCCGAGTCCTTCCGCGCCTAATTATGATCAGCGGGTGCGTGAAACCTTGATGACGTACATGGGTAGGCAAGGCGACCCTATGGATAGGGGTTTGACGCTGCGGGATTTGGTGGATTCTGGGTTGGTGGCCATAAAGGATGGGGTGACGTTAAAGCCTGGCCAGCGCGTAGTCCCTATCAAGTCAGGCCCAGCAGCTGGCGGTTCTGTGATTCCTGACTTAACCCCGCCTCCTACACCTACGGGGTTTGAAGTTCACCCCGGTATGGCGTTTGTTATGGTGGAGCACGACGCCGCTGTATTCACGCAAGGCCACGGATACTTGCGCACAGTTTTGTACGGCAAGGTGCGTAATGGTGGCGAAGCTGCGCCTGTGTTTGCTGAGGCGGTGAAGTTGGCCGAGTTTACGGGGTCGGTGTTCTCCATGCCGAGCGAGCCTGCTACAACGTGGCACTTATGGATTAAGTGGCAGACTAATGATGGAGTTCTATCGGTGGACCCTGCTGGCGGCACCAATGGCTTGGTGGCGACTACCGGCCAAGACGTAGCTAAGTTGTTGGAAGCGTTAACGGGGGAGATTACATCCTCGCAGTTGTATGCAGACTTGAGCAGCCGGATTGATCTGATTGACGGGCCGGCTACGATGATAGGCTCCGTCGCAGCGCGACTGCGGGCACAGGCTGAGGCGGGGTCGCAAGAGCTAAACGATACCGCTAAGGCACTGCGGGATGAAGCTGATAAGTTGGCCGACGATTTCGCCTCGGAGCTGGGTAAAGAGTCTGAGGCTCGGATTCAGGGCTTCATTGATGAGTCTACCGAAAGAAACACTGCGCTACTGGCTCAGGCCAACACCCTTGGGGCAGCAATAACAAGCGTTGATACCGCAAGGCAGACAGACAAAGAGTCCTTTGCACAGCAGATTAATACCCTGACAGGCAGCTTGAATAGCGCAGTGGGGGCTATATCCAGTGAGCAGTCGCTTCGCATACAAGCAGATAATGTGTTGGCGCAAGACATATCCACTATGGCCGGTCGGGTTGGTAGCGTAGAAGGTTGGATTACGTCTAAAACGGAGTTGGACTTGCAGAGTGATACTGCAGCCGCAGCTAAGATTGAGGCGCTTGACCTTGCCGTTAAAGACCCTGTAACTGGGTTGCCAGCAACCCGTAGCTTGTTGGTTAATTCGTACTCCACGACGGTGACGGCGAACAGCTATGTGGCTGACAAAATTGCAGAGGTTAAAGGCGAACTGACTAATGCCCAAACAGGCATCATTGCTTCGGCCATCAGCTCAGAAAAGATTTACAGTAGGCTTGAAGCCGATAAAGCAATAAGTACCAAGATTACCTCTTTTGGTACCGAGCTTCGAGACCCCGCTACTGGGCTGATCGGTGCAGCTACAAGTGCCAAAACTATCTACAGTAAGACCGATGCCGATAGCGCTATCTCATCCGAAGTTAACAAGCTGCGCGCTGAATTTACGGGACCAGAAGGTGCGTCTTCTATAGCGGATTACACACAACGAGTTGTAGCTAAGTCCGACCCTGCGGGTGCTGCAATATTGGCGGCGAATGCGCTGAAAGCGGAATTGCTTACCGGCAAGGATGGTCAACCCCCACTGGTGCTTAGCAAGGCGGCTATTGAGCAGGAATACTCCACAAAGGCCAATGCTACGTCTGCCGCTGGAACTGCCGCGACCGAGTTAAAAACGGAACTTGTTGACCCCAATACCGGGCTGGTTGCAAACGCAGTCAATAGCGGCACCATCTATAGCAAGTCTGGTGCTGATGGTGCTATCTCCACTGAAATCAAAAAAGTGTTTGCTAAGTACGTGGACCCTGCGACGCAGAATGTATCCACCGCAAAAATGGAAACGGAGTTGTTCGCCTCCACCACGGCGACCAATGCTATCGTTGAGGAAATTAAGAAGGTAGCGAGCGATTTCTACGACCCTGCATCTGGCAAGATGACCACTGCAAAGGTGGAAAGCGCCATACTTACCTCGACTACTGCAACTGATGCTATTGCAACAGCGGTAACCAACTACAAGTCTGAAAGTGGTAAGTCGATTAGTCAGATTGAGGTGGCAGCAACTACAGCGGCATCGGACACGTCGAGTTTAAAGAATCAGTACACGGTGAAGCTACACACCTCCCAGCACAATGGGGCTGTGAGCGTAGCCGGTTTTGGTTTAGCTAGTGAACCAAATGAGGCGGGGGAGAACACTTCGCAATTTATAGTAAGCGCTGATAGGTTCGCCATAATGGGGGAGCCGATGGGTGGGTTTGGTGAGCCTTACATACCCTTCATTGTCCAGACTAGACGTGGCATGACCCGCAGAGGGGACACGGTTGAGCCGGGCGTATACATTGATGCTGCGTTTATAAAGAACGGAGAGATTGGGTCCGCCAAAATTGGTTACGCCGCGATTGACGATGCGCACATATCAAATCTTAGTGCTACCAAACTAACAGCGGGTGATGGCACTATTGGTGATACCCTCAAGAGTGAGTCCTACACCGAGACTGACGGCTGGATACTCCAACGCAACGGCAATGCGGTGTTCAACAATGCCACAGTGCGCGGCACGGTTTACGCCACCAACGGGCAGTTCAGCGGGGAGATTATCGCCCCCGGTGCAAATGGTGAAATGGCACGGATGTATTCGGGCAACGTTGAGATTCACAAAAACGTCCCGAGCGTAGGTGTTGTAGTTTACAAGGCACTGTCCCGCATGGAGGTGGGCGTGGGGGCGAACGGAACCAGAGTGACAATTCCAGGGTACTTCAAAGCGCAGCCGAAGATCATTGTCTCGCCTGCAAATATTGTGCTTTACAACAAGAACTACGCTAGCCAAGACCAGTCGATACAGTGCGAAGCACTTAATATTTCGGAATCCTCGCCGGGGTCTATGGTGTGGGGGTTCACCCCAAAAGCGACTTTGAGCCTCGCGTCTAACGTTGGCTTGGCTGTTATCAATCAGGAAAGTGGGATTACCCCCGGTGCATGGTATAGCGCCGAGTACACCACCCAACCGAATGTTTCAGCCGTAACGCCCACCGTGATAGTTGGGTCTAACCGTGGCAATGGTGTGTCGCAGTTTTTTTACCGTTCCGTGCGCTGGAGGGTGGAATACTTTGACGGTGCAAACTGGATTACGTCCATGGCATTCACCAATGTGAACCTTGGAGCCGACACCACTGCTACCGCTAACAGTAATGCCACATACACTTTTCCCTCTGCGGGCACTTGGACCTTTAGAATTTACTTTGAGGCATACGACACAAACGGGTCTGTGTTTGGTTCGGCTGCGTACTCATACACAACGTTTACAGCTTCAAATGGCGGGTCTGCCGGTGTAACTACCGACAGCTTGGAGTATCAGAAAGGCGGTACAGTCTCTGGTTCGTTGTCGGTATCTAATCCGGCACAGGCTGGGTGGGAAATTACTGGCGGCACAATGCAGTACAGCTACAGTGGCTGGGTTTCCAAGATAAGCTTGGCAGGGGGTTATGCCTCGGCTCCGGGTTTTTACAGAGCTGCATCTGGCCAGTATGAGACCTTCTCCGGTTCGACATCGTACTCCACAACGAGCACAACAATAGCGTTTAGTGCAACTAGGGAGTCTAATATCAGTGGAACCGGAGGTGCAGGTATTACTGTAAGTGCTGCTACGCTTACGCTTAATGCACGTAAAGCTATTGCCAACTCCACCACGGCAAACAACAAGTACAGCTTTCAGTCCTACAGTTATGCGTTAGCTAGTGCACAGATTCTTGCTACAGGAACTCTTAATTGGGTTGCCGTTGGGGATTGATTGTGTAAGCATGTTAGCGCATAATATGGCATTTCCAACTTAGGTGATGCCATGACGCCAGAACAACGCTTTTTGAACGAGGGTGCCGCTTATTTCGGTGCCCGTCTTATTTACCGCAACCAAGACGTAGGCTTATTTAGCGCAAACGGACTTGCACTTAACTCGCTCGGTGACGACATCCTCGCCAAGCTGGAGCAAATTACGGACGTGGAGCCTAAACCTACCAAGAAACCGAAGGCGAAGGCCGACGCCATCTCGCCTATCACAACTGCGGATATTGATAAGTTACTAGCCGTCTGAGATGCACCGCCTCGTGTTTGACAACCCTGCACGGGTGTTTTCATTCGTCAACGCTAGAGAGCCGCTTATGGCTTGTGAAGGGCTGCAAGCCATTGGGCTTGAAAACGCCGGCGCGTTGGTTGGCGGGGTTTTGTATGAGCGGATCAATGCCTGTAATGCGTGGATACACATAGCCCTTGAATCTGGCTGGCTCCACGGCTCTCGCCAGTTTCTACGTGCCTGTTTTGCATACCCGTTCCTGCAGCTCAAGCTCCAACGGCTCAGTGGGTACGTCGAGGCTAGAAACACCCGCGCCCGCACTCTTGACGAACATCTAGGGTTTAAACAAGAAGCCGTACTGCATGGTGCAGCACATGACGGCGGCGATATTTTGATTTACGTGATGCACCGAGAGGATTGCCGTTATGTCTAGGTTCCACAAAACCGAATTTGATTTTTACCCTGAACACGCTTTTAAACCCTGCGGTAGCCGCATGACCCTTGAAGGGGGTGGTGGTACAAGTAACGCCCCGCCGCCAGACCCGGCCCTAGTTGCCGCGCAGATTAAGTCTCTAGGTGTCCAAGACAGGTCTATGGAGCAGTTAATGCGTATTACAGACCAGATGATGCCCACCATGATGGAGCAGCAGAAGTTTGGTCTTGACACCGCAAAAACGTCTTATGAGCAGGCTCAAGCTGACCGTGAGTGGAGCTTGGGCAAACGCGCCATGCTCGATGAGATGCAGACACCACTTTTGGACGAAGCTAGAAAATTTGACGAGGGTGCGCGACGTGCGCAGATGATGGATGAGGCTGACGCTGACGTTACTGCGTCGTTCAATGCGGCTCAACAGCAACAACAGCGCGGGCTGGAGCGTCGGGGCATCAACCCCAACAGCATGAAGGCGCTGATGGCGGGCAACCAAGCGTCGCTTGCGCAGGCTACCGCTAGAGCTTCTGCTGGGGCTAAGGTGAGTCAAGCGGCTAAGGCCGAGGGGTTAGCGCTCAAGTCTAACGCTGTGAATATGTTGAGTGGTTTTCCAGCTATGGCGTCGGCTAACACAGGTAGCGGCTTCGGCTTTGGTACTGCGGGTATTGGGTTGGCGAACAACTCTATGGCGGGGTTGACCAGTGGCGTTAACCAAGCCGGTGCCATGGCGGGGCAGATGGGTAGTAATGCGACCAATATGTGGAACGCTCAGGCGAGCTACAAAAACGGGCAAGACCAGATTGCAGCATCTAAAAAGAGCGCATTGGGTTCCTTAGCAGGTATGGCTGCTGGAGCCGCCGCAACTGCATTTGCGGGGCCTATGGGGGCTGCTGCTGCTGGGGCGATGCTAAAAGATTAAACATAACGTGGAGTAGCCATGAGTATATTTGCCGGTTTTGAAAACAGCTTCTCGGAAGCGTTACCTATGGGTGCGCGGGCGCACAACGACTACTTAGCAAACAAACGCGCCGACGCGCAGCTAAAAATGCAGCAGGCTGCAGAAGCTCGTAACCAGACTGAGTTTGACCAAAAGCAAGATACCTACAACAAACTACAGAGCTTGCAGAAGCAGCTCACCAACCCTAACGCTGACAACTACAGCTTAGGCAATAGCGCTACAGAGTTTGCACCGGGTCCGGCGATTGACGCGCCGATGAACATCAATGACAAACTGCCGGAAGTGCCGCAGTTAGGACTTACTACTGGGGTTAAGCTAGGCGGCGAAGGCATGAAGGCGCAGAGTGGCGGTGAAGGTATGCAGCCTAAGCAGCAGTTGGGTCTTGCACCCGCTAAAAAGCTGACGGCTAACAAAACTCCAGAGCGCGGTGCAGCTTCCAACATTCTGGCTGAAATGGCGATACTCAAGGGCGATACAGAAGGGTTTGCCCGACACAAACAAGCCGCTGCAGACTTCGACTATGAGGACGGGTTCAACGGCCACATGAAAACTGCGCTTAGTGCAGACGACAAGCAGCGGGCGGCTTTGTTTGACCCACTGGTAGGGTACCTCAACGACAACAATAAGCAGATAACGATGGGCGACCCAGACGCTAAAGGGTTCCGTGACTTAGCTATCACGACCGCAGGCGGCAAGGCTATGTTTGCGCGTTTGTCTAGGCAAGACCAAGCCAAGCTCTACGCAGCGCACATGATGATGGAGTCAAACCCAACGAAGGCTATGGCAGTCATGCAGTCGGTAAACAAAGACCTTGCAGCCGCTATTGCAGCGGATAACAATCTTTATGGGGACCTAACCAAGACTAACAACGACACCGCAGGTAAACGGCATACAGCACAGCACCAAGACGACAAGCTGGCAGCGGATATTAATTTTGATAACGGGCGGCTGGGTATCATGCGGCAGCAACAAAAAGCTGCTGAGAAACGTGCGGATAACGAAAGCTGGGAAGTTATAGGCACTGACCCCGCTACTGGCCGGCCAGTGCTGATGAATAGGCACAACGGGACCCAGAAGTTCGGGGATGGTAATGTGATTCTAAAAGGGGGTAGAGGCGCTGGAACCGGCGACGGTAAGTTTCATAAAGACCTCGAACCCGGCACCACAGGGGTAATAAACGGACAGCGTGTGAAAGTCCTTAAAGATGGTAGCTACGGGCACCCAGATGCCTCCGATGACCCTATGGGCACATTGACCTTAAATCACCCGCGTCTGGTGCAGGAGTTCAAAGATAAGATCAGCATTACACCTGATGGGCGTGGGGTGTTTATCGGTACAGCCGAGGACTACGAACGTATGGGTGGGCGGGTTACTGCCTTTGACTACAAGAACCCCAAAGACCTCAAAGAGCTGTATAACTCGCTGCGCTCCGAAAGTGAGGGTAGCAGACTGGCCGACGAGTCGGCGCTTAAATTACAGAAGTCCGGTGGGCTTAGCATCCCCCCTAGAGCAACGCGGGGCCAGACCCGATACAACGACAAGGGTGAAGCTTTTGGTACCGGCATTCGTGCGTCTGGGGTTACACCCAGCATATACGACGGCGGTGCGGCATGGGGTCAATACCGTCAGGAAAAGCCCGCCAGTCGCCCTACACCCACTCCAGTAGTGCGTCAAGATGCGCCGCAGCAGCTTGCGCTTAACGTTCCGTACAGATACAGCACAGTAGGCGCTTCCCGATAAATAAAGGACGATAAAAACATGCCATACGAATATAACCCGGAAGGTTTTCTAGCATCGACAGACCCTATGCAGGTGCGCGACAATACACAAGGCGGCGGCGCGATGGATAAGCTGTCTGCTGCAACCGACCGTATGCAGGGCGGTCTGTATGGGCTGGGCGAGGCAGTAGCGGGCAACACTGGCCTAGGCGGGTACTTCCGCGATGCGCGTATTTCTAACACGCTGGATGCCGATGTCACAGACCGCAAGATTGATGAATCCGGCGCTATCCGCAGCTACAAAGACGTTGACGGGGCGACGGATGCCGCCGGCTA
>JACCDP011476217.1_pt1 | contig 10176 bp, 12 predicted proteins | sample 7445841 | NCBI WGS metagenome assembly JACCDP01 (sample SAMN15323441, study PRJNA562643) | freshwater metagenome | isolation source: river surface water | place: USA:Blue River Watershed | collected 2017-08-17
ACGAAGAACTTTCTGTAAATATTTGAACGCCTTGATATAAACCAGAAGCAACTTCTTGTGGCCATATGCCAGCAAGTTTTGCCACTTGCGCTTCATTTAATGACCATATCCCAGTAGCCGTACCCTGTCCGATACCACCGCCAGTAGTTAAATTACGTGAACCAATAATACCGCCGTTAAAACGAACACCCATTAGCTAATCTCTTCAAATGAAGTAATAAGATGTAAGCGATTATTTGAATCTGCTTTTGCTTTTAATTGGTCACCTTCTTCAAGATAAAGTGACTTAGACATGATATCAAGTGATGATTTAGCTGGCACAGTAACAACATTTGCCAGTGAATATACTGAATTACCTGTGCCAGTTGCAACGTTTTGTGCGCCAAATTTAAATAACTCAACAGTCACGTTTCCTGAATTCGTACCATCAACATTTGAAACAATAATTGTGTTAAGTTTGAAAACTTGTCCCGAGTTTACAGGATTAACCACAACGCTCGATGAAGTCGTAGTGAGATTGGCAACGTTTGATTTGCCTCGAATAGTTGTGACTGCGACTATATTAGGTGCTGCCATTTAATTTTTTCTCCAAATTATTCTTACTTAACTCTTATGTGAATTGAATCATGACTATTCCGGAACCACCAGAAGCACCAGATGTGTATGGTGGACTACCAAAATCGCCACCGCCACCACCGCCTTTAGTTGCTGCACCAGAAAGTCCCGCATTTGCACCACCATATACTGGATTACCTCCACCCCCAAGACCGTTTACTGTTGCTGGACTACCATAACCACCCCCACCACCACCAGCGTATCCAGTATTCGAACCCGAAAATGATGAAAATACACCCAAACCACCATTGCCGCCACCACTCGTTGGCGTACCTCCAGCTATTGCATCCTGTCCGGTTCCACCGGCACCACCACCTCCACCGGAACCACCACCGCCTTGTGCTGGATACTGATTACCAAAACCTCCATTGTTACCCTCTGATGGATTATAACCGCCAGCATTTCCTGAGCCGCCTGGTTTATTTGAGCTTCCATCAAATCCTGACAATGCTCCACCGCCACCAGAACCCCCATTACCTCCAGCAGTTAAAGTAAGAGAATTTATACCACCCCTACCTCCGCCAGTTGACCATATGCTTCCTAAACCACTAGAAGCTATAAACAAACCACTATTAGAACCCTGTGATGCTGTACTGCCACCCCCACCAACAGCAACAGTGTAAGTCGCTAATGGTGTTACTGGAAAACCGGAACCCTGTCTAAAACCACCGGCACCACCACCACCACTACTTGCCCCACCACCACCCGCAAGTATAAGATAATTTATAATTTTAACATTTTCAGGAACAACAAACGATGATGAACTTGTGTATACAACTACAGGGGATGGCAGCGTTCGTTTTTTTCCAGCTAAAATAGATGATGCTGACATCAATGATGATAATCGAGTCATTTTATCCTATTTGTGCTGTAGTATTTGACATAAACACTGTATATGTATTCGCTGCTCGTTTGAATACGCTAATATTAAACATATTCATTTCAAATTCAGTGCCGGGAATAGTAGTCGCATATAAAGGAACAACATTACCTACATAGAAAATATTATTTGCTCCAGCTAAGTCTGGATTAGTTCTATTTGTTGTGATTAATCCACCATCAATATAAACATTTGCTGCGTGTCTTCCACCACTTGTTGTTGAGTGACGAAGCATAATTGTCACAGTTACAGTTTCACCAACTCCAACAACAGAGTCTAACGTATTTTGCGTATTTGCTCTTAAGTTGAATGTTACATTCGCTGTTGTATTTGATGTGAAATAATATAAAGTAGTATTTGCAACATCTATGTTTATATTTCCTGATGGTGCGATAGAAAATACATTAGTTGTTTCATTAGTTCTTGTTAGTGTCAATGTTAAGTTTGATGCAAGAACATTAGATGTAATTGCACCTCCCGGAAAATCGGCAGCACTGATTGAACCGTTTTCGATACTATCGCCATTTATTCTTGTTAATGCCATTTAATTTCCTTAGCTAATTAGTACTTAATAACAACGATTCCAGAGCCACCCCTACCACCCGTACCACCAGTTGCGCCAGCACCACCGTTTCCGGAATTTGATGGTCCGTTATACCAGTTAGAGCCTACGCTACCACCACCAGCAGCACGAGTAACTGGTGAACCAGTAATCGATGAAGATAAACCGACACCGGTGCCCCCTACTGGTGTGTTATATGGAACTCCAGCAGAACCTGCACCACCACCACCAGCAGCACCTCTTTGTCCATCGTCTACGGCATTACCACCGTTATTACCCTGACCCGGTGTACCGGCACCACCCGACTGACTTCCGCCACCGCCGCCACCACCACCGGAACCACCGGCACCACCACCTTCACTATCATTAGCGCCGTAACCACCACCCGTTGACCAGATTGCTGAGAATGGTGATGGTGCCCAAATTCCAGAATTTGAACCGCTTGTTCTTGCTGCACCACCCGCACCGATAGTAATGCCGTATGTTACTCCCTCGGATACAGAAACTCCGGTGCCAGTTCTATATCCACCTGCACCACCACCGCCGCCACCATAAGAACCAAGACCACTACCACCACCACCACCACCGGCGACAATCAAATATTCAATAGATGTTATACCAGCAGGAGGAACCCATGAAGTAGTATTTGCAAAAACAATTATCCCATTTGAAAGTGGGGTGTTGGGGTCAATTATGGTAGGAAGGGAATATTTGATAATCAAAGCACCACCACTACCATTTCCTCCCGGCTGCTCTGTATTTGAGCCCCCATTATCGTCACCAGCGCCACCACCACCAGCACCACGTCCTTCTAATCCTGATGTTCCTGTGATGCCACTTCCAATGTAACCAACGCCACCTCTTCCGCCAACTGGACTGTTGCCACCAGTGCCCGCACCGCCAAAAGAATTGAACTGTGCTCCACCACCGCCACCACTTCCATAAAATTCTTCAACATTATTGAACAGTGTCGTTGATAAACCAGAACCACCTGCGCCCGATGCTGTTCCAGTAGAACCTACCGCCCCTGCGCCGCCGCCACCCCCACCACGACCGAGTTGCGACAGCGGACCACCCAATCCACCAGCACCACCATTAAAACCTTGTGTTGGTGTTGATGCTCCACCCGGTTGATATGAGCCACCGGAACCGCCACCACCACCGCATCCATAAGAATTGAGTCCACCAATTCCTACTACGTTACCAGCACCACCACCACCACCCCTCAGTGCCTTGAATCCAACTTCTTGTGTTACGAATGGTGATGCAGTTACTTCAGATGTACCAAACCAAGTATTTGAACCACTGGTTCCAGAAGATGAACCCACACCCACGGCACCACCAGCGCCGATTGAAACTGTGTATGTGGCACCCGGAACAACTTGAAAATCATTTCCAGATAAAACGCCACCGCCGCCTCCACCGCCACCGCTATTTTTACCACCTCCACCGCCGCCGCCACCAACGATGAAATAAGAAATTTGCGTCAAACCATCAGGACAAACCCAAGTACCGGAGCCTTGAAATCTTAAACTATACTCAATTAGTTTTTGTCCAAAACGACCGGGCACGGTCATTCTATCCAACGACAATCTATCATTAGATATAGGTAATCTTTTTCTTGCGGTTATTCCACCAACTTGAAGTCTACGCAGACTCATTATCTACCTTAATAAACTTCTGTGCCAAATGCAGTAAATGTCATCAATGCATTGTTTGAGTTTACTGAAATTATACTTCCCGCATTTAGCGTCATGCCTAGAGTAAGAGTAACTGTATCTCTTACAGGACAATTCACTCTATATGCAAGATAGTTTGTGTTTGAAACTGCAACACCCGAAACATTGACAGCAATACTAAAAGAATTGCCCGTTCCAGCACCCTCATTCAAATTGGCTATGACTAACGAAGAAATTACTGCCGAATTTGACGCTGGCACTTGATATAATGTAGTGAGAGTATTTGCTGCTGGATTTTGTTGCCCAAGTATTCTGTATCTGCGTGACATTTATTTTCCTTTTGTTTTACATTCCACCAAATAAAAATCCATCATCGAAAAAATCTGAAGGCTCTGAAACGTTGTTAGCACTAATTGCACCGGTTCCAATATTATTACCAGAAACGGCGTAAGCACCAATTTGATTTCCACTTACAGCACCCGCAGCGATTTGATTACCACTTATAGCACCAGCAGCAATCAAGTTACCTGTAATCGTGCCCGCAACAATATTGTTGCCACGAATTGAGTTGGGTGCCATTTTAGTTCCAGTTACGGAACCATCAGATGGTACCTGTGTAGTTGTACCATTTCCTAAATGATGAACAACGATAGTTGTACCATTCAAAGGTGCAACTGAAAAAACAATAACATCACCATTTAATGTGTAATCTGTACCGGGCGTTTGATAAAAGCCTTGAATAAAAACTGCAACGGCGGCTGTTCCGGCAGGTGCTCTTGTAAGAGGACCAAATGTTGTTTGTGCGCCGGTACCATTGAATGTATCAATAACGTGTGGTACAGTGGTAACTTGATTGCCAATATATGACATTTAATTTCCTATTATTCGTATGTCGGTCTTACTGGTGGTTCACCAGCAGGTTTGGGAAACTTATCATTGACTTCTTTGATTGAATCATAAAATGCTGTGCCCTTACCAGGAATAGCACCAGAGTCAATCGCTTCCCATAAATTGTTGATAAGAACTACAATATCAGGATAGTTAGCAGCACGGTCTACAAAGTGTTGCCAATATTCAATGAACTTATTCTGATATTCTAACTCTTTAAAAATTTCTTCTTTTGTTGGTGGTTTAGTTCCAGTCTCGTCTTCCCAACGTGTAAATTCAAAATGTCCGCCCGATGCAGACATATCATATCTTGCGTGTGGTCGTAATGTTTTGATTGCAGTATCAATACCACATACAAGTTTATTGTTGCTACCAATTAAATATTGCGCATAAGCAATTTGTTCGTTATTCATTCACTCACCTCAAATAAAAATATTTATACTGTAGTTTTAAGTCCATTTAAGAACGACGATGCCCGAACCGCCAGATGCACCTCTATTTCCTGCCGGGTCGTTCAACCATCCACCAGCACCACCACCACCGGTCGCAACAGTCCCATTAGCAGTGATTGTTGCTCCACCACCACCACCACCTAACCCACCAACGCCTCTTCCTGGTGCGGACGGTGAACCAGTGCCCCCACCACCCCCACCTGCGTAATATGTGTTTATTCCTGTTATGCTATTTTGTATTCCATCTCCACCGTTTCCACCTCCAGGTGAACCAGAAGTACCGATTGCACCATTAGCAGAAGCTCCGCCACCGCCACCAGAAGCATATGGCGCAGCAACGGTAGCATATGCAGTTCCGCCTCCGGTTCCTTGTGCGGGTGAAACATTTGGTATGTTTCCTCTTCCACCCGGTTTACCAACCGGAGCAAAGGAATTTCCGCCAGAACCACCACCACCAGAACCACCGTCAGCGCCAGCATAAGCATCACCCGGTGTTGCGACACTACCACCACCACCACCTCCAGCAGACCATAACGATGTCCCCGAAGTGTAAATTCCAGAATTTGTTCCATTTGATTGAATGACTGATGGCTCAATGCCACCAGCGCCACCAGAACCAATAACCACTGTCCATGTTTGTGCGGTTGATACACCAAAACCACTACCCGCACGATATCCTCCCGCACCACCACCGCCACCATATCTTGCACCACCACCGCCACCACCAGCAACAATCATGTAATCAATAGATGAAACTCCGGACGGAACATTCCATGTAGCAGTGTTAGAGAATACTGCAATCTTATTTTGCACTGCTGATATTTTGATGATTGCTATACCCATTTGTCCGGAAGCTCCACCCGTGACCGCCCCACCCCCTTGTCCACCACCACCACCACCACTGCCCGAATGCGTGTTCGCTGCCGATGCTGTTGGTGGCGAATTATCATTTTGGCCACTCATTCCACCAGTAGCATAATAGGTATTTGAACCTGTTATTGAGGAATATATTCCAATTCCTCCACCAACTTTAACAAAAGACGGTGCGCTGTTTGACCCGGCACCACCTGCGCCACCGCCACCCGCACCACTTGCATTACCACCACCACTGCCATTACCGCCGTTAAAACCTTGATTTAATGTACCCAAACCACCAGTTCCAGTTGGTCCCGAGGAACCACCTCCGGAACCCCCACTATATCCCCTACCTGTTGGTGATGTATAACCTCCGCCACCACCACCTCCTATTGCACTAAAAAGGATAGCATTAGACGTATTACCCGCAGAAAAAATTGTATTTGTGCCGTTAGAACCATATGAGGCGGACGATACGCCACCCGTACCGCCAGCGCCAACTTGAACGGTATATAATTGATTTGGCGCAACTGGATATCCAGTGCCTTGAAGAACTCCACCAGCACCACCACCACCACCCGCACCGGTTGCACTGACACCAGCACCACCACCGCCACCACCGGCAACTAAAAGATAGTCAATTGTTGTGATACCATCTGGTACTCTAAACTGTCCTGTGTTTGCAAAGACGTATGTTTGATTAGTTGAATCACCAAATGTATATTTGAGAATTACTACACCTGAGCCACCGGAACCACCAGTTGCAGCAGGATATGTTCCACCGCCACCACCTCCAGATGCAAATGAACCGTTTGCACTAATTATGACTGGAGAATGAACACCATCACCACCTCCACCAGCACCACCTCTGCTGTTACCATTACCACCACCACCGGCATATGCAGTATTTGAACCCGAGATTGTATTGTATAATCCTACGCCACCAATTGCACTGTTAGCAGGAGAGTTTGTACAATCTGCTCCAGCAGCACCAGCACCACCTCCACCACCTCCACCATCAACTGCTGCTTGTGAGTTTCCTCTACCACCATTGTTGCCCTGTCCTGGAGTTCCTAAAGCGTTAAGTGCGCCATTACCTCCAGGTTGTGGAGGATTTCCTCCTGACCAACCAGAAGAACCACCCGCAGAACCACCACTCATTCCAGCAAAACCAGTTGTGCCGCCCGGTGGATTAGAAGCGCCACCACCTCCGCCTATAGACCATAAAGCGGAAAATGGTGCACTGCTATAAACTCCTGAATTTGAACCGTTGCCGCCATAACCGGGACTGCCCGGTGCACCACCAGTGCCGCCCGCACCAACTACAATCGTATATGATTGATTTGGCGTGACAAACAATCCCGTGCCTGTTATATAACCACCTGCTCCACCGCCACCACCCATACGTGCACCACCACCACCTCCGCCAGCAACAACAAGATAATCTACTGACGTTACACCAGTAGGTGCTACCCAAGCAGAACTTTCAGTGAAAATACGTACTGCAACATTCGGTGTAGCGGGCGTGACAGGTCCAACTGCACCACCGCCTGTGCCGGGCACAGACATACGCTTTAGCGATACTTTATTGAGATTGACTCTATTCAGTGCCATTTTTAATAAATTTCAGTACCAAAAGCAGAGAATGCTAATAATGAACTATTTGAGTTTACGGATACCATTGAGCCAGCATTAAGAGTAATACCAAGCGTCAATGTAATTGCGTCACGTCCTGGAACATTAACTCCATATGAAAGATAATTTGCGTTGGCAACGGGAATCGCAGAATTATTTGCAGCAATTCTAAATGCGGCACCATTAGCAGCATTCTCATCAAGATTTGCAATTGTGATTGATGAAATAATCGCTGAGTTGCTTGATGGTACAACATAAAGTGTAGTTAGCACATTTGCTGCCGGATTGTTTTGTCCTAAAATTTTATATGCTCTTGCCATTTATTTTCCTAATTTATGCTGTTCCTATTACAACTTCGCCAGAACTTGTAAATTGATACACCCAGTCACTTCCTACTTGTGTTTCAGTCGGACTGCCTACTGTATTCGAAGCTCTTGCAACACTACGAACAATAACAATGCCACTGCCACCATTTAAATTGTTAGGTAAGGTTCCATTGGGCATACTCATTCCACCACCACCACCGCCACCATTTGCAGGTGCGGGTGAATTGACTGCACCACCCGGTGCGGTTGCTGTGCCATTTCCACCCGGTGCGCCACCAGCAGCACCACCAGCAGCATAATTTACAGGCGTTCCACTAATAGGAGATGCTAATCCAGCACCACCATTACCACCACGCATTCCCGGAAAAGAACCACTTTGTCCCGCACCACCCGCACCACCACCACCGCCACCGGCAGAATTTATTCCAGATGGCGCTGCTGCACCACCTCCACCAGAATTCCCTTGAGGTGGATATCCAGCAGCACCACCGACTACACCAAACCACTGCTCAGTAGCAGCACTTCCGCCACCAGAGCCTCCAGGTCTTTCGCCAATAGAAGGATATCCGGGTCCACTACCACCCGGATTGCCAATCATTCCTCCATTGCCACCACCATCACTTACGACATTCGCCCAAACACCCTCACCCGCAGTAATTGATGAATTTGAACCGGGTGAACACCCCGAACCACCAGCACCGACTATTACAGATAATCGAACTCCACCAGATGTGTCGATTGTTCCTGTTCTTAGACCACCAGCACCGCCGCCGCCACATCTTCCAAACGAAGCAATACCAGCATCATATGTGCCACCACCACCAGCAACAACAAGATATTGAACAGCAACATTAGCACCAATTCTTCTTCTTGTTGCTCCTAGACCAAACGTTCTTAAAGAACCATTTCCGAATGTTGCTTGAAAAGGCATTATGTCAATCCAAATAATGTATTAGACACAAATACTACGTATGAGTTTGCAGCTTTCTTCATCACAGTCAGACCAATAATATTCGATTCAATTGCATTTATGATAGAGTGTGACGGTAGTGTATTACCCGAATACATAATCAAATTACCTGAATCTGGATTTGCTAATGTTGTTCTAATCAGTCCACCGTCAATCATCACATTTACACCGGAACGATACGCTGCTGTATTATGTCTCAGTGTAACTACAGCAGAAACAGTGTTACCAACTTGAACAGCATCATCAAATCGAGTTGTATTATTTCCACGTAAGTTGAATGTTACATTACCACTAGTATTTGAACTGAAGTAATAAACAGTTGTATTCAAAATATCGATGTTTACATTTGTGCCACTGACACTGTTTGAGCCAATAACAGTCGTATTGATGTTTAGTGTCTCAGATATACGTGAAACTGAAATACTCAAATTTGATGCAAGAACGTTCGATGTAATACCACCGCCAGCAAAGTTATTTGCACTAATTGCACCCAGACCAATATTATTTCCACTGACGGAGTAAGTTCCTAATTTGTCTCCAGTTACGGCAAAATTTTGTATTTTATCTGTGGAAATAGAATTTTCAGCTATCGCACCATACGTTACTGCATTTGCTTGAATTTGAGATTGTGTTACTTGATTGAACGTAACTACAATTGGTGCACGATAAGTTACGATAATATTATTTGCACCGGAAGATGGCGCTTCACTAAATGTTATTAACCCATTTAGTACAGTATATGAATTATCTGGGTCTTGCTGAACACCATTGACAATGACTTCAATTGCTTTTGCATCATCAATATCTCTAGTTAAAGTAAATTGCGTACAGGCACCAGTTCCATTGAAACGTTCAACGCCAATAGTAAAGGCATTTACATCGGGGTTATTGCCAATATATGACATTAGGTAATCTCCAGAACCGAAGTGATAACATCAGCCGAAGATGCTACGGATGTGTTTACTTGTAAGTAATCTCCAGCTTCTAAAACTAGTTTTTGGTCACCACCCACCGGTACCAAAGCACCGCCGGGAGCAATCGTCGCATCTTTAACCAGATAAACATCGGGTGGTGAGGCACCAGCAGTCTTCAAAATAACGTTTGCTGAAATTGGTGAAGCAGTAATGTTAGCAATCGTCATTCCAATAACTGTTGCTTGTGTTCCTAAAGCAGCAGCATATGCATTCTGTGCTGTAGTGCCAGCAGCTTTAAGTGTAAAATTTTTAAAAGTATTAGCCATTGAATCCTCTGTTTTTCGTCAGTATTTATTTAACCAAGAGCAATCGCAAATGCAATTGAAGAATCAATCGCTGC
>JACCDP011461889.1_pt1 | contig 10175 bp, 18 predicted proteins | sample 7445841 | NCBI WGS metagenome assembly JACCDP01 (sample SAMN15323441, study PRJNA562643) | freshwater metagenome | isolation source: river surface water | place: USA:Blue River Watershed | collected 2017-08-17
GATACTAATAGTAATGGAGAACTAGCATGAGTGCCAACCTAGACGTAGTGACCAAAATCAAGAAAGCACGCCTGTGGCTGTTGTTCAACAATCCCTTTTTCGGCACGCTGGTGATGCAGCTACCGCTACAGGAGGAAAACACATGGTGTCAAACAGCAGCAGTGGATGGGCGCTGGATCTACTGGAATCGCAAGTTTTTTGAAGGGCTGTCTCTGGATGAGACCATTTTTGTGCTGGCTCACGAAGTGATGCATGTGGTGTACGACCACTTTGGGCGGCGCAGCCACCGAGATCCTGGCTACTGGAACATGGCTGGCGACTATGTGATCAACGCCATGCTGATCAACGAAAAGATCGGTGCCATGCCCACCAAGCCTGTGCCCGTAAAGGATGGCGAGGGCAACACCAGCCAGCGAGTGGGTCTCTACGACAAGCGGTATGAGGGCTGGACCAGCGAGGCAGTGTACGACGACCTCCAGCGTCGCAAGGTCAAGAAGCAGCTCACCCTTGACGTGCATATTGAAATGGGCAAGGATGCACAAAACAGCGAGGGCAAAAAGGGCAACCAAGGCATTCCCATCGAAATTGACGAAGAAGCTCTCAAGGGCATCCGAGAAGAGCTCAAGACCAAGGTGCTGCAAGCTGCACAAGCTGGGCAGGGCCGGCTGCCGGCTGCCATTGCACGTTTGGTTGACAGCCTAGTTGAAGCCAAGATCAATTGGCGTGACTATATTCAGCAGAGCATTCAAAGCCAACTCACCAGCGACTACAGCTGGCATCGTCCCAATCGCCGGCACATGGGAGAGGATGTGATCTTTCCCACGCTGATCAAAGAAGACACCATCGACGTGGAAATCACCATCGACCAAAGTGGTTCAATCAGTGCTGAAATGGCTCGTGACTTCCTCAGCGAGGTGCATGGCATCGCTCAGCAATACAACAACTTTACTATTGCTGTGAGCACCTTTGACACACGGCTCTACAATCGTCAAGAGTTCAACAGCGAGAACATCGACGAACTACTGGACTATGAGCCCAAGGGCGGTGGTGGCACCAACATCAACTGTGTGTGGGATTGGCTCAAAAAGAACAGCATCGAACCCAAGCTGCTGATAGTATTCACTGATCTTGAAGATGACAACCACGGTGATCCCAACTACTGTGACACCCTCTTTTTGATCAACAATCCCTACAACAAAAAAATACTCCCTCAGCATGGTACATGGGTGCGGTACGAACGAGACGAAGGTGTGATTGAATCAGGGGTGGTGTGAGCAATCACACCACTACCTTCCTTGTCTTTTAAGACAAGAGATAATGTGTCGTTGAAGCACATGCATCCCAAAAGATGCACTGCAATGATTACAGGTGCCTCTCTTAGATTTTCTAGACACATGGCTAGGATTGCTACGGCATGCAGCCATGTGATTTTTTATCACTATCTCTCCTATGAGGCGATTGCAAAAAATGCAAGGTACTTTACCGAATGTTTTTTGAACTCTATCTGGATTTTGAATGCAGTTGTTTTGGTGTCGTTCGATAGCACAACTTCCTATCAATTTCTTGCAAAATCTACATGGTAGTTTATACTGCCTTGAGCCCAAAAGTCGTATCACACCTACACAAGATTTTGTATGTTTAGACCGCTTTCTACTCGCAATAGTCTGCTCGCATTGAACGCATTTGAATGTTTTGGTAGTCCATTCTAAATTGAAATCGCATTTTCTCTCATGTTTTTTCAATCCGATAAGATTGAAATGCTGGCTGCAGAATTGACATTGACCTGTTCCCGCCTTCTTATTGATATTTTTTACCGGGCAAGGATTTGCAGCACATGATCTTTCGTGCGAGGTCAAGCTGCCAGGGATTCTCAACTCACCGCAATATTTGCAAGGAAATCTATCTCTAGTCTTAGAGACTCTGTTGGGGTTTGATTTACATGCAACTTGATGTTTGAGAATATTACCGCTGCCTATTTCTTTTTGACAGTAGTCGCACGGTTGGCTTGACGCGACAAAAACTTTGTGTCCTTTATCTCTATCATGATAAGTTTTGTTGATACACAAGGGATCAGCTAGATTTGTTTTGATCAAATCTTGTTCGACCCAAAAACAGTCATCTGCATCAAACCCCTTAAATACAATTGCAGCATCGAAATCATTTCTTGAGTATCGATCTATCAATCTTTTGATGTCAGTTGATGAGGTATAATAATGGATCCACAAATCGTCTTCGGGCTGACGATTCTTACGGACATGACGTTTCCTATAACCAAAATAATACTGCCCGGTTGATCTACAGGTAATTTTGTATACATAAAAAGGAATAGGGTTGTCGCATTGAAATTTTGACATAGCTGAATGCTCCTGAATAGCGTTTAGAGCGGCTGGGGATGGCAGTCCCGCGAGTCGCATTTTATTTATCACCGATATTGGTGTTTTTTGAATTTACCGAGTAGTTGACAACCTCTGCATGCTATCTGCTACACTAGCGGATGACAGATCCTTCAGTAGCAGACAACCTAGCCGAATTGGCCACCACCATCACATTACGTGTGGCTGAAACTCTCAGCGCAGCCAGCAAGAACATGCAGCCCTCTCAGCGCGATGCAATCGATCAAATGATCCAGGAGCAGTTGCCCGATGTGGTGCTCAACACCATCTTCAAGACCACAGTGCTGCACACTCCCAAAGGAGTAGACCACCTACGAGAAAATATTGATTACTATGTGCAGCAGTTCTCCGAACGATTCGTCAAGAACGACATGTAGCATTAAATAGCTGTGTGAGCGCCTGCACAGCAAAAATAGTTCTTGATCTTAGAGATCCTCTCTTAGACCTCAAATTGGCAGTGTGGCAAACCCAGCTAGAAGAAGTCTATCCCGGCGCTAGAATTTCTTGCAGTTTTGATCAAGTGACTCTACGCGCCTCTGTGGAGATTGAGTTTGCCAACAGTGACGAACAACTGCATTGGCAAATGAGTTGGTCAAATCCAGAGTCACACGCCAACAGTTGGTTGACATATGGATATGGAGTGCTATCATGCACCCATGAGCAGCAAAACAACCACCTACTTTAGTGTAGATATTGAAGCGGATGGGCCCTGTCCAGGCTTGAACAGCATGCTCAGTTTGGGCTGTGTTGCCTTTGATGAGCAGGGTGAGAATCTTGACACCTACTATGTGAATCTTGATCTACTACCTGAAGCCACGCAGGACCCAAAAACAATGGAGTTTTGGGCCCAGCATCAAAAGTATTACGACCAAACAAGAGTTTGGTGTCAAAGCCCAAATGAGGCCATCCCTCACTTCTCACGTTGGGTTGAAAGTTTTCCTGGCAGCCCTGTGGCTGTGTGCATGCCCAGTGGTTTTGATTTTACCTGGGTCTACTACTATCTCATGAGATTCAATGGCCACAGTGTGTTCAGTTTCAGCGTGCTGGACATGAAGACCATGGCCATGTGCATGCTGCGGCTGCCCTACAGGGAGAGCACCAAAAAGCGTTGGCCACGGCATTGGTTCAGTAGGCTACCTCACACTCATTCGGCCATAGACGACGCCCTAGAGCAGGCAGAGACTTTCAAACTTATGCTCAAGGATTTGATGGGAGAGGGCAATGACAAAGTTTGAACAGTGGCGGGTGATCAACGAACCTGGCTCCTGCAGATACCAGTTGGCCCATCAGTTGACACCCCCGGAACTGGAGATGATTACCTCTGGACAAGCCAGTTTCAAAACGCTGTTTCAGTTGAATTTCCCAGAGTTGCATTGCTGGCTTCTGCTGAACCTCGATGAGTGTGATTGGGCATTGGGGTATCGCTGGAAAAAACATCTCAGCAACTCAAGAATTGAGCTTTGTTTGACAAAAGATGCCAGTCAACAGTTCAACGAGGCTTGGAAGGACTGCATCGTTGAAAAAGTTTGAAAAGTGGATCAAAATTGATGATGGTGGTGCCACTCGATATCCCTTGTGTGGTGAAATCACCATTCGAGACATCCGAGAGATGGCATGGGTGCATGGAGATCGGCGTGAGTGGTTCCGTCACCATTTTCCTGAATTGTGGTGCTGGCTTCAGCTAAATGCCAGTTGGGATCAATGGGAGGTAGGCTATAGCCGAAGGCCCATCTTCACCATTGACTTGCTGTTGGTCACGAGTCTAGCAGAGGTGTTCGAAAGTGCTTGGCAGGACAGCATAGATGAGACGGTTTAGCCCCATCACTTGGTATGGCCAGGGCAGAGGCATATTTGTGTATCGCTTGGCCGACACGCTCACCACCACAGAGAAAATTCAGCTCACTAGAAGCATGAGTTCAGCCTATCAATTGTTTCAAGAATCGTTTCCCGATCTCTACACCTGGATCGCATTCAGTCTTGAACCCTTCGAGCACACCCTAGATTGGAGCTTGGGCACAATCGTGCCGGACAACTGGACATTTGATCTGCTGTTGGAGGAAAGTGCTCACGTCAAATTTCAACAGGCGTGGGGAGAAGAACTGTGACACGATGCAAGCCCATTCCTGCATGGCCCAGATGGAAAAATGTTTATTTCTATGCATTGGCAGAAAACCTCAATGCAGAAGAACAAGCCTCAATTGATGGAGAAGAAGAAGGCCGAGTGGAGTTCTTCAAACAGCACTGGCCAGAGATCTATGTGTGGCTTTGTTTGAATATCAGCAGCCACAATTGGAGTGTGTATTTTCAGAGAGAGCTACATGAAACGAGATTTGTATTGGCTATCTATTTTGATGAGAACGTGCTGTTTCAATCTGCGTTTGATTGTGAGTTGATGATTTTTGAAACTTGCCCAATTGGCACATGATTTCCTGGTTGGAGTAGAGAACATACTCTCCCTGAAGATTTCAGGGAGATAAAAGCTTTCCCGGCAGTGTGCAGAGACTGGGTTTTGATGTGTCACGTGGAGTGAGAGAGTGGTTGCTCGGTGCTCTCTGGTGTTGGCCCACATCCTATCTCGAACAAAATTGTTCAGCAGCGGCAAAAAACCGGAGGAGACCCAATCAACCTCCAGCTTTCCTGATCGTTGTCAATGCACAGACAGAGCGATCCATGGTTGTGCAATGCCTCACATTGCAGAGATCATTTGGGGCCTATTCTCACACTGGGCCTCTTATTCCGGGTTCGCACTGGAGAGTTCTATTGCATGAGAGACAGCGGGGCATCCCGGTCCGGTGGGCAGAATCCACCGATTTGTTTGCGTTCCTGACAGATCACCTGTCCCTTCCGCCAGCGGATGCCATTTACCGCCATGTTGATTCTGCTGTTTGTGTAGAATTGTAGCGGCGGATTACTGTTTGTGCCAACAGAACACACCATTAATTTTGGCCAAACAGTGTTTGACACAATGTTGGCGTGTGCTATAACACAGTAGGTAGAAAGAGAAAACAGTTGACCGCATTTCTTGTAGCCTTTGGTGCTATCAACTTGCTCACCCCGGTGGTGTTGCTCAGCAATGATTCTGTGGCTCAAAGCTTTAGTGGGAGCCAACGATTGATCATGAGACGCATGGTGCAAACTGGAGTTTGTGTGCTGTTTATTGGTTTGATCATGTTGGTGGTATAGATGTTGGCTTGGTTGTGGTGGTCATTTCAGCTGACTCAGTTTGCTGTTTTAGTTTTGGGTGTAGCCTTCTTGCTGTGGACCATTTGGCGAGAATATCACCTAGGAAATGATCTCACCTACTGGCAGTTGGGTCGATTGGTGGGCATGATAGCAATCTCTAGCAGCCTAGGAGTTCTGCTGCCGTTGCTGTTGTGGGTGGTCTATCGCACAGGAGATGTTGAAATTGAACGCGGTGTTGAGTTTCAAAACTCAAGTGTTTATGAGAAGGTTGGCACCGAAAGAGTACTGCTAAGTGGCAGCAAGAGTGCCAAAGTTTTGAGAAATTTGACAGCTGATTGGGAGAAAGAGTGGTGACACCGTTGTTGTGGATAGCTGCGTATTTGGCCACAGGATTATGCCTTAGCCTAGCAGTGGTTGTGTTTGATATTGTCTCCGAGTGGCGAGAAGGAAATGACATCACCTTGGGTCAACTGGGCATGCTCTCTGGATTTTTACTGTTGATGATCTTGATATGGCCAGTATGGATTGTGTGGGCCTGTTTAGAATGGATACGAGAGCACTGGCGTTTGGGCAAGGACACAGTGATCCTACGAGGCAGCCGGAGCGCCAAGGTCTACAGAGCATTGAGAAACGATCCATAAATAATGAATGAGAATTGCGGAAATAGCCCAACGAGTTGTGTGGCATGCCAGCTATACTAAAGGAATCAAACAGTTTCGATTTTTGACTCATTTGGGAACCTGGACTGCGGCAGCTGAACGTGCCTTAGGCAAGGAATTTTACCCAACTGCTACTGATCTATTCTATTTGCCTGTGTATATGTATCAAGTGGACATGAGTGGGTGCAGACAGGGCATTCAAATCCAGGACGACAGCAACGCAACTGAACCATTGGATCACATCACAGACAACTGGGAACGGTTGCCCCAGGCAGTGCGAGCCAAGTTTAAGGATTCTGCCAGTCCATCAACTTTGAAGAAACGCTTGCCCAATGCCTTTGCTGAATTGGGCATAGATTATCTTTGGTACTACAACCGAGTGGAAAGTCCCGGTAGCAAAAGTTTTGTGGTGTTAAATCCCTCGTGCTTTGTGATCACAGGCGTGCAAAAAGTCACTCCGGCAGATCTCATTAAAGGAGATCCCTCTATCGTCACCAACATGGTGAGACGTAATCAATGGCCCTCTAACTACAAGACCGTCATCACACAACTGCTGCAAAAATCATAAGTTGACACGTAGATGTGATGTGCTATTTTATGCAACACAAAGGGAGTGTTGACTATGCTGCTACACAAACTGGTTGAACGCAATCAAATTCACCCACCCAAGTGGCTACCTGACAACACACAGTTCCTGGGCTATGCTGGAAGTGCTGCCTACGGTGTCAGCGGTGACACCAGCGACATGGACTGTTTTGGCTTTGTGATCCCGCCACGTGAGATTGTGTTTCCCTTCTCTGACGGTGGGAGAATCTACGGCTTTGGCACTCAAGAACAGAGATTCCGTGTGTGGAGCGAGCATCATGTCAAGCTTCCTGATGAAGGTAAGGAATTTGATTTTTCAATCTACAACATTGTGGACTTTTTCCATCTGGCCATGGAGAACAACGCTAATATTTTAGATGTACTATTTTTGCCAAGACGGTGCATCCTACACACCACCAAGATCGCAGAGCATGTGCGAGCCCACAGGCGACTCTTCTTGCATAAAGGCGCTATGCACCGCCTGCGAGGATACGCATTTTCTCAAATGAGCAAGATCCGCAACAAAACCAACAGCAGCAATCCCAAGAGGGCGGCTGTGATTGAAGAGTATGGGTTCGATCTTAAGTTCTCATATCATGTGGTGCGCTTGATGCTGCAAAGCGAGCAGATCCTTGTGGAGCATGACCTTGACATCGAGCGCAACAGCGAGGTGCTCAAGAGCGTGCGTCGCGGTGAGTGGAGTCTAGAGCAACTGGACGAGTGGTTCACTGCTAAGGAAAAAAGCTTGGAGACAGTGTATGCCAACAGCACGTTGCGTCACAGTCCAGACGAGAAGAGGATCAAGGACCTACTCATTGAAAGTTTGGAGATGCATTATGGTCCGCTCACCACCACTCTCAAGCGAGAAACAGGTGTTGATCAACTGGTCTCTGAGCTGCAATCAGTACTGGACAGATATCGATAAGGTATAGGTTGACAAGATTATCAACCCTGCTATATTCCCTACACAAACAAGGAGTCACACACATGAGTTACCTTCGCAAGCAGATGATGGAGCAAACCGAACTTTTGCTTACTGTGGACTTCAGCCAGGTGGCCAATTACCAGGTGATGAAACGAGTGTATCACCAGCTGGTGAGCCAACACCATTTCCCCGGAGATCTAGCCGCCGAAATCTCCTCGGGCATGCAGATCAACGTAAGTGATGCTGCACTACAGGATGAGGAGTTTATTTCAGCCATGATCACCGGCACATGTGTGGCAGCGAGCCGACTGTATCGCCAGCTGGAGATTGACTTTGGGGTCAATCGTGCCAACTTGATGCTGAAAAGCCTCACGAGTCAGTTCAGCATCACTTACGACGTGCCATGATCCTAGACCTTGCTCTATTGGTGATCTGTGGGGGATTCTGGTACACTGGGTATCAGATGTGGCAGATGCGGGATGAATTCTCGCAGGCCTTGCCAGTGGCACTGATTTGCGCCTTCTTCAGCTTCCTGGCCTTTTGGTCCTTGCTGGATTGGTTTCTGTTGGCCTTCTCTCTTTTCTCTCTCTTCACCCTGGTTATGTTGAGTTGAAGTATGGACGACAAGTTTCGCAAGATCCTGGAACGTGCCCTGCATCCTACTACTCCGGAGGGAGAGTGGGACTCTGCATTCCGTGCTGCACGGCGGATGGCTGGAGCCAGCAGCCTGGACAAACTGCTGGCCGCGTCCTCTCAGCCGCAGGTGCGAGAGGTCATCAAGGAACGTGTGGTTTATCGTGAACCTCGCTATACACACAGCACCGAGGTAACATTCAAGATCTCGGCACGCTGGCAGCACAGCTTTATGGAAATGATCTGGAAGGATGCCCAAACTGCTGGGCTGAAGATCGAAATCCTGCATCTACGCTGCCGAGACAAAAGCGTAAACAGTGGGCTAGACCTGCGAGTCAAGATCCATGGTGGACCCAGTGGCTTGGCCTGGTGGGATCGGCAGGTGGATGGTTATCTCCTCGAGATGAACAGCAAGAACAAGAGCAGCAACAAGCCATTGGGTCCAGATGTTACTGGTGAAACTGTTCCCAAACGAGCAGGATTTTGGCAGCGTTTGGCTGCTGTGTTCCGAGGATAACCGAGTGAGACGCTACACTCCAGAAACGGCTGTACCTCGCAAGAGATTTCCTTACTTTGTGCGAGTGAGTCCTGTTCCCACATTCGCTCGCTATTCTGAAATATGCAGCTGGTCCAAGCAGCGTTGGGGAATGCCCAGTCGTTTGCACACCGACTCGCTTTGGGCATGTCAATACGAACACGGAGCCAATGATCAGGGAGAGATGTGGGCCTGGTTTCGCAATGAGGAAGACATGACCTTGTTTGCACTCAGCTGGTGTTGAAGTGATCAATGTAGACACAACACCCCACCCAGAGCGCCCAATCTTGTTTGCAGATTTTCATCAGTGCCCCTATCAAGTTCATCACACTCAATTTGAGAGCATGATCAAATGGTTGAACGAGACACCAGGTGGCTACTATTGGTGGAGTGTGCCGAAAGTGTTTTTTGAACGAGAAGAGGATATGATACTCTTTCAACTCACTTGGTGTTGAGCGATGCACGACATTGACAACGACTATCTCACCAAAGGCCATAACCAGCGACCCGATTGGAGCATGCTGGATAGTTGGCACCATATACAAGTGGATAGCTGGGCAGGAAAATCTCTCAAAATACTAGAGTGGCTTGATGAGGCACAAGGCGAGCGCTTCTACTGGACTCGAAGTGGCAACATTTGGTTTGAGAGAGAAGAGGACTGGCTATTTTTCAAGCTCACTTGGTGCTGAGGTATGGGATCTCACAAAGAATGTTGGGTATGGGTGCCCAATGATCAACTGTCTACAATAAAACAGTGGTGCCAGCACACGCTGGGCAATAGAGCGATAGGCGAGCATCCGTGGGAAATCAACGGCTACGATTCAGTTAAATCAGTGTTCAAGTTTCACACACCGGAAGGCTACAGCTTGTTCATGATGGTATGGAACGATCGAGTCGTGGATGTCGCGATTTTTGATTGACACAACCGCAATCCCTGCTATTGTGGGCATCATGCAAAGGAGATTGTGATGGGCTGCTGGAACGAAACCTGTGGGGTAACGCAACTGCCAATCTTCAATGGAGATCCTGTGCGATTGTTCTTTCTCAATTATGTGGGCAACCCAGAAGAAGATCACGCAGGTCATTGCTACAGCAACGGCATCTGGAGCCCTCAATATCTGCCTGTGGCTGCACGCTACAACGACTATGGTGGTGTGGAAGATGTGGTGGAAAACAGCCTCACTCGATATATCATCAACAGCGTGCGTGATGACTTGATAGCCATGCGACTTAGGACCGGCGGCGGCGAACTCGGTGAGCGC
>JACCDP010634342.1_pt1 | contig 10174 bp, 9 predicted proteins | sample 7445841 | NCBI WGS metagenome assembly JACCDP01 (sample SAMN15323441, study PRJNA562643) | freshwater metagenome | isolation source: river surface water | place: USA:Blue River Watershed | collected 2017-08-17
ACTGGATTGACACTAGGCGGCAATCTAGCAATGGGCAACTATAACATTACAGGTCTAGCAGAGCCAGTCAATTCAACTGACGCGGCTACTAAGAATTATGTTGATAGCGTTGCTGAAGGTCTACATACTCACGATAGTTGTAATGCTGCTACAACAGTCACATTGGCAACAAGCTCAGGTGGCACAGTAACTTACAACAATGGTACATCAGGTGTTGGTGCAACATTGACAACGACAGGTACATATACAACTATCGATGGTGTAACACTATCAGATGGTATGCGTATCCTTGTCAAGAACGAAGCAAACGCAGCACATAACGGTATCTATACTAGAACAAGTTCAACTGTTCTAACAAGAGCAACTGACTTTGACACACCAGCAGAAATGGCAGGTGGTGACTTTACATTCGTCACAGCAGGTACACAATACGATAGTACTGGTTGGGTAATGACTGATGCTGTGACAACTGTTGGTACAAGTGATGTAAACTGGACACAGTTCTCAGGTGCAGGCACATATACTGCTGGTACAGGTTTGACATTGACTGGTAGTCAGTTTAGTGTAAACGCAAGTCAGACACAAATTACTAGCGTAGGTACATTGACTGGTCTATCAGTAAACGGTAATATCACCGCTGCCAATATCACAGCAAACACTGGTGTGTTTACAGGTAATGGTAGTGGATTGTCAGCACTTGACGCAAGCAACATTTCAAGTGGTACGCTTGCACAGGCAAGATTGGCAAACGCAAGTTTGACACTTGGTAATACTTCACTAACATTAGGTGGTACAACTACTACAGTTGCAGGACTCACAAGCGTAACATCAACAACATTTGTTGGTGCATTGACTGGTGCTGCAACTACAGCAGGTACTGTAACAACTGCGGCACAACCTAACATCACTAGCGTAGGTTCATTAAGTTCATTAGTTGTTGTAGGTAATATATCTAGTGACGGTACTATCGGTGGTGCAAACGCTGATTTATATGGACATGTACTCACTACAGGCGGTAACGCAAGTGCAGGTACTATAACAGGTACTTGGACATTAACTGCAGGTTCAACACTGAATGCAACATACGCTGACTTGGCAGAAAAATATGTTGCAGACGCAAATTATGAGCCTGGCACTGTTCTAGTATTCGGTGGCGCAGAAGAAGTCACCAAGTCAGTATTTGCTGATGATCATAAAGTAGCAGGTGTAGTAACAACCAATCCTGCATACGTGATGAATCAAGCATGTGCTGGAGAATATGTAGCAACAATCGCATTGCAAGGTCGTACACCATGTAAGGTTGTTGGAGCAGTAGTGAAGGGTGACTTACTAGTAGCAGCAGCTAATGGTTTCGCACAAGCTAATAATCAAGCAAGAGCAGGTACTATAATCGGTAAAGCATTATCAAACTTTCACGGTACAGACGTTGATGAGTTTGGTATAGGCGGTTATGGTATTGTTGAAATAGCAGTCGGCAGATTCTAATATCTGCCGGCTTATTTCAAAGCATAAGTAAAGCGTGACGAACGTTTTTACTCTTGATTATGAAACTCGGTTAAGATCCTGGGCTACGCTCAGAGATAAAATCCCAGAACTAACACTAGACCAGATATGCATCGAAGTTGATGCATTCTGGCAACGTGTGCCTTTGATGAACCATTATCTGCATGTTGATTACATCAAAGATTGGCCTGATCCATGGTTGCTTATCAGCGATAACTTATATTGTTACTATGCTAGAGCATTGGGTATGATTTACACCCTTATACTTACGGGTACCAAAAACATTGAACTTGTCGAAGCAATAGACGATAATAATAACGAAGTGGTATTAGTCTTAGTGGATAACGCAAAATATGTGCTGAATTACTGGCCTGGTACGGTAGTAAATAATCTCATCACTGACTTTAAGATAACTAGAACACTAGATATTACCCCGCTATACAATAAGATAGGTTAACAATGAAATTAAACGTAATAAAACGATCAGGCGCACAAGAACCTCTAGCCGTAGAGAAATGGCAGGCACAAGTAGCAAAAGTATGTAGTGGTATAGCAGATGTTTCTCAGAGTATGATTGAGATCAAAGCACAACCACATTTCTACGACGGCATAACAACAAGAACAATTGATGAGATCACATTACGTGCTATTGTCGACCTTATTGATGTTGAACACAATCCAGACGTTGGACATACTAATTATCAATATGTAGCAGGCAAGCAACGCTTGAGCATGTTGCGTAAAGATGTTTATGGTAATTACACACCACCTAAGCTATACGAGATCGTGAAGAAAAATGTTACATCAGGACTTTACACGCATGAATTGCTAGAATGGTACACTGAAGAAGAGTGGAACAAAATGGATGAGTTCATCGATCATGAAAAAGATGAACAATACAGTTATGCCGCTATTGAGCAATTGATTGAAAAATATTTGGTACGTAATCGTGCTACGAAAGAAATATATGAAACTCCACAAGTTCGCTATATGGTTGCTGCCGCAACCGTTATGCACAAAGAAGAACCACAAAGCGCAAGAATGCGCCTCATCAAAGAATATTATCAAGCAGCAAGCGATGGCTTATTTACCCTCGCTACTCCTGTACTTGCTGGCCTTGGTACTTCTACTAAGCAGTTTAGTTCTTGTGTTCTCATCCGAAGCGATGATGACCTCGATAGTATATTTGCCAGTGGGGAGATGATAGCTAAGTATGCTAGCAAACGTGCTGGCATTGGTCTAGAGATAGGACGTTTGCGCCCACTAGGTAGTCCTATTCGTGGCGGCGAAGTTATGCACACGGGAATGATACCTTTTTTGAAGAAATGGTTCGGTGATTTGCGTAGTTGCAGTCAAGGAGGCATTCGTAATGCAAGTGCTACAGTATTTTATCCTATTTGGCATTATCAGTTTGATGATCTTATTGTTCTCAAGAATAATCAGGGAACCGAAGAAACAAGAGTCCGCCATATGGATTATGGGGTAGTGCTTAGTAGTTTCTTCTGGAGAAGATTCAAGAAGAGAGAAAATATAACATTTTTTGATCCCAACGAAGTTCCTGATTTATATGAGGCTTTCTACTCAGATTCTCAGAAGTTTGAAGAACTTTACGTCAAATATGAGAAACGTAAAGATTTGCGTAAAAAGACCATGAATGCAGAAGATGTATTCAAGGGTGGAATATTAAAGGAGCGTACTGACACAGGTCGTATCTATCTTGTCTTTATCGACAACGTTATGAATCAAGGTCCGTTCGACCCTGAATATCATACGATCTATCAGTCAAATTTATGTCTTGAGATACTTTTACCTACTAAACCTTTTAAGCGCCTCGATGATGATAATGGTCGCATCGCTCTATGTACTCTTGGATCGATCAACTGGGGAGCGTTCCGCAATCCTGAGGATATGCGTAGGGCTTGTCGTGTCCTTCAGCGCAGCCTCTGTAATATTCTTGACTACCAAGACTTTTTAAGCATTCAAAGTAAACTAAGCAACGATGAAATTCAACCATTGGGTATTGGTGTTACTAATCTTGCTTACTGGCATGCAAAGCGTGGCTATAAGTATGGTGAGAAAGACAGTCTGCAAGAAGTCAAGAGTTGGATGGAACATCAAGCATATTATCTCACGGAAGCCACAGTAGAACTTGCCAAAGAAAGAGGTAAATGTCTGCACAGCGATAAGACACGTTATGGTCAAGGTATCTTCCCCTGGGAGTTGCGTAGTAAAGGCGTAGATCAACTTGCTAACTTCAAGCCTGAACTTGATTGGGAACCATTACGCAAGGATATGAAAGAATATGGCGTACGAAATGCAACACTCATGGCTATCGCACCTGTAGAAAGTTCTAGTGTAGTTATCAATAGCACTAATGGCATAGAGATGCCTATGTCTCTAATCAGTACCAAAGAAAGTAAAGCAGGCAGCTTCACACAGGTAGTACCAGAATATATAAAACTCAAAAATAAATATGAATTGATGTGGGATCAAAAAGATTGCACCAGCTATCTTAAAACAGCAGCCGTTCTCGCAGCCTATGTTGATCAAAGTATAAGCACAAATACTTTCTATAATCCTGCGCATTTTCCAGATAGAAAAGTTCCAACTACATTGATTGCAAAAAATTTAATGTTAGCACATCAATGGGGAATCAAGACTTTCTATTACAGTCTTATCAATAAAGCAGGATCAAAAGTAGTAGAAGATATAGAATTACCACAATCACAATATATCGAAGAAGATGGTGATTGTGAGTCTTGCAAACTTTAATAAGGAATGATATCATGGCTTATAGTACACAGGTAATTGACCATTATGAAAATCCCCGAAATGTGGGTAGTTTTGATAAGTCCGATACTAGTATTGGTACTGGTATGGTCGGTGCACCTGCTTGCGGCGATGTGATGAAGTTACAGATAAAGGTAAATGATAAAGGTATAATTACAGATGCTAAGTTTAAGACTTACGGTTGCGGTAGTGCTATTGCAAGTAGTTCTTTGGTTACTGAGTGGGTTAAAGGTAAAACACTTGACGAGGCTGCAACGATTAAGAATACAGCAATTGCAGAGGAGCTTGCGCTCCCTCCGGTTAAAATACATTGCTCTATCCTAGCGGAAGATGCGATCAAAGCAGCGATAGATGATTATAAGGCGAAACACTAATGAGCAAACAACAATACAATTTAAAAACTAAGACAGACTATGTAAATCGTAAGATGTTTTTGGATGCAGAAGGTCCAGTAACTATCCAGCGTTTCGAAGAAGTCAAGTATCCCAAGATACAAAAGATGGAACAAACTGCTAGAGGTTTTTTCTGGGTACCAGAAGAAGTTAGCCTTAGTAAAGACGCAAATGATTTCAAAGATGCGACAGACGCTATCAAGCACATCTTTACAAGCAATCTGTTGCGCCAGACTGCATTAGATAGTTTACAAGGTCGCGGCCCTAGCCAAATATTCACTCCGGTAGTCAGCCTTCCTGAACTAGAAGCATTGATGTACAACTGGAGCTTTTTTGAGACGAATATTCATAGTCGCAGTTACAGTCATATCATTCGCAACATTTACAATGTGCCAAAAGAAGTATTCAATACTATCCATGATACTAAAGAAATTGTAGATATGGCAAGCAGTGTCGGTAAGTATTATGATGACTTACACCAACTAAACTGCTTTAAAGAAACAGGTACTGATGTGACTGAAAGTAATCACATTAAAGCAATTTGGTTAGCACTCAACGCAAGTTATGCACTTGAAGCATTTAGATTTATGGTCAGTTTTGCTACTAGCCTAGCAATGGTTGAGAATAAAATCTTTATCGGTAATGGCAACATCATCAGTTTGATTCTGCAAGACGAGATCATGCATAAAGAATGGACAGCATATCTGATCAATCAAGTAGTCAAAGAGGATAATAGATTCGCAGTAGCCAAACAAGAATGTGAACAAGAGGTTTACGCTTTATACATGGATGTCATCCGTGAAGAAAAAGAATGGGCAGACTATCTTTTTAAGAAAGGTTCAGTGATCGGTCTCAATGCTAATATCTTAAAAGATTTTGTTGACTACACAGCTAACACTGCGCTCAAAGAGATCGGTATTAAGTATAATCATCCAGCACCAAAAAACACACCTATCCCGTGGTTCAACAAACATAGCGATACAAGCAAGAAGCAGACTGCCTTGCAAGAAAATGAAAGTACTAACTATGTTATCGGTGTCATGAGCGATCAACTAAATTACGATGATCTTCCTGAACTATGAGAATAGCCGTATATGGAGATTCATTTGCTGCCAGATGGGCTTTTAGCGATATAGAAACACATTGGTGGCATATCTTAGGAAAATTTCTTAACGCAGAAGTTGAATGTTTTGGTATATCAGGAACTTCAACATTCTTTAGCTACAAGCGTTTTATAGAAAACCACAATAAGTTTGATGTCAATATCTTTTTTGTGACTAATTCTTTTAGGTACACAAAACTAATTAAACTAAGTAATCAAATGTATGAACACCTCGCCACAATTGATCAAGTTGACATAATAGAAAATAGGTATAAAAAAGAATTATCTAGCACCGATCTATCTACATTAGATAATATCCGAGGTTGGTTTCTAGCGTCAGACGATGAATTTAACGATGTATGTCAATCATTAATCATAAAGGATATAGTATCCAAAGATCCTAATGTTATAATATACCCTTCATTCCATGATAGCATTGATTCTAAAACAATGAAAGATTTGAAATTACAGCTAGAGTCATCGGCTATCAATTGGATGGATAAAGTAGACGAATGGTTCAAGATACCTGTGAGATTAGATCATGACGAAATCTTGTCAGTCATAGCCTGCCATTTTACGCCCGAAATAAATGTTAGGTTCGCAGAAGCGATGTATAACTATATAGTGAGTAAGGAACCCATAAAAGTTCCTAAAGAACCTATCGAACACAAACACGATTTAGAATATTATTTTAAGAGGAAATAAAGATGGAAGCATTAGTATGGAGCAAAGACTTTTGCGGGTTTTGTGACCGCGCCAAAAGACTATTAGAACAAAAAGGCATCAAGTACGAAGAGCGTAAAATTGGACATGGTTGGACTAAAGAACAACTATTAGAAAGCGTACCTACAGCACGAACAGTACCTCAGATATTCCTAGATGGAGCATACATCGGGGGTCATGATGACTTAGTAAAACATTTAAACGGGATAAAATAATGCAAATTCAGAGTAACGAGACATATACATTCAAATTAAACAGCGGAGAAGAGATGGTCGCTAAAGTAGTTGAAGTAGAAGACAACTACTTAATCGTAACTACCCCAGTTTCAATCGCTCCCGGTCCACAAGGCATGGGTTTGATGCCCAGCTTGTTTACCAACGATCAGCGTGAAAATGTACGACTAAATACTAATAGCATTAGTCTAGTGGCGCCAACCGAAGACCAAGTCAAGATGAAATACATCGAAGCGACTACAGGTATTCAGGTCCCCACTAAGAAAATGATATTAGGATAAATTATGCCAAAATTAAGCCGCAAGGGCGACAAGAACACTACAGGTGGTAAGATCATAAGGGGAGCAGGAACAGTATACGCTAACGGTATACAAGTTGGTTTGCATGTTAGCGAAATAACTCCCCACGAACCTTTCGGTAAAAAGCCGCATCCACCACACAGAGCAGCAAAGACTACAGAAGGTAGCCCTACAGTATTTGCTGAAGGTGATCCTGTATTGCGTGTAGGTAGCGGTAACACTTGCGGACATAAGATTGTAGAAGGTAGCGAGAACGTTTTCGTTCCATAAGTCATGGCAGATTCAGGTAAACAAAGTCCATTAGGCGTTAACGTATTAGGCTCACTATTAGCAGGGCATAATATTCTCAATCCTGACGGCACTACGTTCTTTATCAATCCTGTAGCACAAAGCTACATGGGTGTAAGTAAAAGCAATGCTGACTATACACCAGGTAAGATAGTTAATGATACATGTCTCAAGTGGATGACATATGCGCTAAAAGAAGCATGGGCACGAACACCCATGAATTGTGTATCTGAAGAGATATTTGCAACAACCTATGATGCTATGTTAAACATAGGTCAAAGCCGTATACCTGCACTGGCTAATAGTAAACCTCCTTCATATCAGATAGATGATCCAACTGGATTCTGGCAAGTCACTGGTGCAGCTAATACAGGATTAGCTATAGAAGGAAATATAGATCATGGTCAAGAAGCTAGTTGGGATCCATGGGATAGCGGTGATCCTGCAGGCAGTAATCCCAATAGCGAAGTCACTAAATGGGGTTGGATACGTGCTATCGCATTACAAGCCTACAATGAATTTTGGTATAATGCACCTATTACTTATCAATCGGTTAGTGCCTCTTCTTTGATCAAAGGAAAAACCTACACGATAACAAATTTAGGCACCACAGATTTTACATTAGTAGGAGCAAGTAGTAATGAAGTTGGTGTTACTTTTAAAGCATGCGGCTCTACAACCGGGACCGGAACAGTAACATTAGCAGTTATCGACGATAACCCATCATACAAAGATTTCACAGCATCATATCTAACAGCAGATGCCTTTATTAAGTATAGCAATCAAGCAATATTTGCTGTACAGAATGCACAGACGTTCTTGCAAGGTACGTTTAGTAACCAAGATGATTTAGTAACAGCAGATATCTCAGGTGTTTCATTATCTAGTAGAGCATTAGGTCAAGACTTGATCAATCTGGGTAATGCGATTGACTTCACATATATTAAAACGTTTGGTATGCCATCCACTGTGGTACAGATATTACAAAAGAATAATGCATTGACACAATCTGTTATACTAGCATTATTAACTTCTGGCTTATCACAGAATGAAATCAATAATATATCAACAGGCAACATAACTCCCACAAAAGATCAAGAACAAAAAATTTACGGAGCATTGTTAGTCATCGTAGCCGCTGATTTAGCAGAAGTGCTTGTTATATTAAATTGTAAAACAAAAAATCTTACATCACTTGCGGATTTAGTTAGCGTTAAAAAAATGTTCCCTATCAGTTATAGAACATTGACTGTGCCTATATACAATACAGCACCAGGTCCAACTAACGCTAAAACTTATTATCTATTATTCATCAATGATGAGTTGAATCCACAGTTAGTGTTGCCGAGAATTAAAAATATTATAGGTACAATAGTACCAGCAGCGAGTCCTCCGGTCGAAGAACCTCCACTGCCTCCTCCGCCCCCGCCTCCTGCGGTCATACCTCCACCACAGCAACCACCTGCTCCACCCCCTCCGCCTCCTCCTCCACCGCCCCCAACGGTGCCGGCACCGAATCCACGACCCCCACTACAAGGTGGTGGCGGTTGCGTAGCACTAGAATCATTTGTGCCAATGGTAGAAACAGAACAGAAGCACAATGGCAGAGAAATCACAAAGGCATGGATGTTAGAAAGTGGTATGAAGATCAGTCTAGGTACAGAAGATTTGAGTATTGTAGACGGACAAGTAGTCAAGACATTAAACGACTATCAGCCTTGTGTACGTATTAGTACGTCAGAAGGTATCACATTAGTGTGTTCAACATCTGCTCCTATATTGACAAAAGACAACGGGTTTATTCCAGCAACAGAAGTACACGGTAAACGTGTAGCAGTAATGCGTGATGGTATTACATGGTATGATGAAGTTGTTGGATTAGAAGATGTAGGTATGAAGTTTGTGCGTGTAGTTGACGCAGGTAATAATAGTTTTTGGGCAGGAGAATGCTCGGGGTCATACATACTACACCATAACGTACCAATCAACGAACGCAATTTAGATTACGATAAGAAATAATTATGGCAGACGAACTAAATTTTCAAATACCGCAACAAGGGTTTGACAGTTATTTGTACGGGATTATACCGGACGATCAGGCTGTGCTAGCAGGTGCATTTAGTGTTAGTATACAGCAGATAAGAAATATTGAAAAAGTGAGGGCAACAGATTTTGCTCAAGTAGTTTATAACATAGAAAATATGGCTGGATTGCCATTCACTAGTGGGACAGATATACCTACTGATTTGCAATTAGCTGTTTTTGCAAAGTCAAAAACTGCTTTAGGAAGCGGGGTATACGGGACATTCACACACTCAAATTTCTTTGGATGTATGAGTGGATTGCCTTACCCGTTAGAAGCCATATATAAAGGTATTAAGCAATTACAGACAGCATCATTGGCTAGCATATATCAAAATCTTTATCTTGCAGTCACATGGAATCAAGCAGGTCCGTTAAGCTGCTCATATAGTAATGATGGATTTGGAAATTACACGTTAACAGGGGTGTCACTTTCTAATAATGGTGGAGGTTATGGACGAGAGAATACATCTGCACCTACAGTTTCTATTAATGGTGGCACAGTTACATTGAGAATAGGTCAAGATCCTGATGATTTCTCTACTTTTGGAAAAATTTATGTTGATAGCTATTCAGTAGTAGGTACTACAACATCACCTACAACTTCTGTAGCTGTTCCTGAACCCACTACTGTTCACGGTGGTTCAGGGTGGGGCCCAGGAATGAATACTGCTATACTGTATTATGTCACAGCCGCTAATAATGAAATCCAATCTATTAAACAAGCATCTGCGAGTAACTTTACAGCATCACAAGTATTAG
>JACCDP010369382.1_pt1 | contig 10173 bp, 8 predicted proteins | sample 7445841 | NCBI WGS metagenome assembly JACCDP01 (sample SAMN15323441, study PRJNA562643) | freshwater metagenome | isolation source: river surface water | place: USA:Blue River Watershed | collected 2017-08-17
CCCGCCGGTCGCGGCTACTTCGCGGCGCCGACGCTGCTCGCGGTGGCGGATGGCGCCGCGGCGGGCCCCGTGCACGATCACGAGGTGTTCGGCCCCGTCGCGACGATCCTTCCGTACGACGGCTCGGCGGGCGCGGCGGCGTGCATCCTCTCGATGGGCCAGGGAAGCCTCGTGAGCACCGTCGCCTCTGACGATCGCGCGTGGTTGGAGCACGTGGTGCTCGGGGCGGCGCCGTGGCTCGGACGGCTCATGCTCGTCTCGTCGAAGGTGGCGGATCAGCCGATCGGGCCGGGCATGGTCCTGCCGTCGCTGGTGCACGGGGGGCCGGGACGGGCGGGCGGTGGCGAGGAGCTCGGCGGCGAGCGTGGCCTGTCGTTCTACTTGCAGCGCACCGCGTTGCAGGGCGATCGCGTGATCGTCGGCAAGCTCTTCGGCAGCGACACCGGCGAGGGCTGATTGGACATCCGGCACGGCGAGCCGCTCGCGCGCCACGCATGGTGGCGCGTCGGCGGCCCCGTGGACCGCCTCGTCGTCATCGACACGCCCGCGGAGCTGGACGCGGAGTGGCAGGCCCACGGGCCGCCCGCCCTGGTCCTCGGCAACGGCAGCAACCTGCTTGCGCCGGATGCGGGCCTGCGCGGCACCGTCCTCAAGCTCGGCGCGGGCTTCCGCGAGACGTCGATCGTGGACGAGCACGACGGGCGGGTGCGGGTGCGCGTCGGGGCCGGGCTGCCGAACGCCGTCCTCCTCGCGCGGTTGGCGAAGCTCGGCGTGGGCGGAGCCGGCTGCCTGGCCGGCGTTCCCGGCACGGTGGGGGGCGCGGTCGCCATGAACGCCGGCACGGCCCTCGGCGAGATCGAGGCACGTCTGGTGGCCGTGGAGGGCGTGGACGCGACGGGGCGTCACATCACCCTGACGCGCGACTCGCTGCCGATGGGCTACCGCGAGGGGGGCGTCCCCGACGGCGTGCTCCTCACCGCCGCGATCCTCGACCTCTCGCGCGCGGGCTTCGAGGCGGAGCAGGCGGCCATCGCGCATCACCTCTCGCGGCGCAAGGCGACGCAGCCGTTGGACCTCCCGTCCTGCGGCTCCACGTTCCGCAATCCGCCGGGCGACCATGCGGGGCGTCTCGTCGAGGCGGCGGGCCTGAAGGGCCACCGGGTCGGCGGCGCGGAGATCTCCACGCGTCACGCCAACTTCATCGTCAACCTCGGCGGCGCCACCGCCACCGACGTGATGGCCTGCATCCGGGACGCGTGGGAGGGGGTGCGCGCGCACGCGGGGGTGTCCCTGGTGCCGGAGGTGCACGTCGTGGGAGTCTGGCCGGCCGGGACGTGGCCGCTGGAACCGGCACACGCGGGGGCGCCGGGATACCCGGGGGCCCCATGAACGCCCCGATCGAGCTGTACAGCACCCTCTCGCGCACCGTCGAGCCCCTGCGGACCCAGGAGCCCGGCCACGTCCGCATGTACGTCTGCGGCATGACGGTCTACGACTACTGCCACATCGGCCACGCGCGGGCGCTCATCACCTTCGACGTCGTGGTGCGTCACCTCCGTCATCGCGGTCTTCGGGTGACGTTTGTGCGCAACCACACCGACGTGGACGACAAGATCATCCACCGCGCGGCGGAGGAGGGCGTGGACCCCCTCGCGCTCGCGCAGCGCTTCATCGACGCGCTGGACGAGGACGCCGCGGGGCTGGGCCTCGTGCGGCCGGACCACGAGCCGCGCGTCAGCGGGCACATCGACGACATCGTCCGCATGATCGGCGAGCTGGTGGAGCGCGGCCACGCGTACCGCGCCGACAACGGGGACGTCTACTTCGCCGTCGAGTCCTTCCCGGCGTACGGTCGCCTCTCCGGAAAGCGCCTGGAGGACCTGCGCGCCGGTGAGCGCGTGGCGGTCGAGGCCGCCAAGCGTCATCCCGCCGATTTCGCGCTCTGGAAGGCCTGGGGCGGCGACGCGACGGAGCCTCGCTGGGAGAGCCCCTGGGGACCGGGGCGTCCGGGCTGGCACATCGAGTGCTCGGCGATGTCGCGGCATCACCTCGGGGATGCCTTCGACATCCACGGTGGCGGCATCGACCTGGTGTTTCCGCACCACGAGAACGAGGTCGCGCAGAGCGAATGCGCCACCGGCCACGCCCCGTACGCCCGCTACTGGATGCACAACGGGCACCTGACGCTCGATCGCGAGAAGATGAGCAAGTCGCTCGGCAACGTCGTACGCATCCGCGACATCCTCGCGGAGCTTCCCGGCGAGTGCCTGCGCCTGCTGTACCTGGAGACGCACTACCGCAGCCCGCTGCCGTACAGCACGGAGCGGCTCGCGAACACGCTCGTCGCGCTGGACCGCCTCTACACGGCGCGCGAGACGGTCGAGGAGCTCGCGACCTCCGCGCTGGACGTCCCGGTGACGCAACTCGGCCAGGATGCCCAGGAGGCCTACCGCCTCGCGTCCGGATTCTCCGCCGGCTTCGACGCGGCGATGGACCGGGACTTCAACACCGCCGAGGCTGTCGCCCACCTCATGGAGCTGGTGCGCGCGGTGAACCGCTTCGGCAACGACCGGAAGCAGCGTGCCCGTGGGCGCGGCGTGGCGCTCGCCGCGCGCGCCGCGTTCGCGCTCGCCGCCGAGGTGCTGGGCATCGGGGCCATGGCCCCCCAGGCCTTCTTCGACGACGTGAAGGCCAAGCGCCTGCGGGCGCTCGGGCGCTCGGTGGAGGAGGTCGAGGCGACGCTCGCGGCCCGTGCGGATGCGCGCGCGCGCAAGGACTGGGCCGCCGCCGACGCGATCCGCGAGCAGCTCGACGCCCAGGCGATCGTCGTGATGGACACGCCGTCCGGGAGCACCTGGCGCATGCGCGTGGACGGCTGACCGTCCGGGTGTATGCGCTGGGCAAACAGGGGCGCGCACGCTAGGTCACGTACAGGGAGGCGAGCATGCCGCGTCACGCCGGGTTGTGGGTCGTGTGGATCGCGGGCCTGCTCGAGGGCTGTGCGCCGGAGGCGGTGGAGTCCGGCGAGGACGAGGCTCCCGTCGACGTACGCGACCCGCTCGCGCTCATCGACGACGCGCGGGAGGTCCTCGACAGCGACGATTCGCTCGTGGTCCGCTCCGTGCGCGAGGACGCCTACGGCGGCCACCACGTGCGGCTCGACCAGTACCATCGCGGCGTGCGCGTCTTCGAAGGCGAGGCGATCGCGCATTACGACGCCGAGGGCTGGCGTGCGGGCGTGACCGATGCGCTGGCGCGTGCGCTCGACGTGGACGTGGACCCGGCCTACGACGCCGACGAGGCCGTGGAGCTCGCGGTCGAGGCCGCGCATCCGGAAGGCTGGGCCGTCGTCTCCGACAAGCCCGGGACCGAGCTCGTGATCCTGCGTCGCGACGGGCGCGATCGTCTCGCGTGGAAGGTGCAGCTGCGTCACCTCGGCGGAACGACCGCGCCGGCCATGCCGCTCGTGTTCATCGACGCCCACGAGGGCGACGTGGCGGCGTCGTTCGACAACCTCCAGTCCCTCGGGGCCGCCGCCTGCACGGGCCCGACCCTGCGCTACGGGGACCAGCCGGTCGATTGCCTTGAGGATGGCGGTACGTACTACCTCGAGGACCTCGACCAGCACCTCGGCACGTACTCCTGGAACGGCACGACGACCGACCTTGCCTTCGTGACGGGCGGCGGGACCTACATCGCCGACCCGACCGCCGTCGAGTCGCACTGGGGCATGCAGCGGACCTACGACTACTACGCGGTCTACCATGGGCGCGTCGGCATCGACGGGGCCGCGGGCCCGCAGTCGGTCGGCGCGCACGGCGTCGGGTTCATGGGCATCGCCACGCGCTACGACCAAGCATACGTGAATGCGCATTGGGACGGCGCCATGATCGCCATCGGCGATGGCGACGGGACCTCGGCCGGCCCGTTCTCTGCGCTCGACGTCGTCGCGCACGAATACACGCACGGGGTCACGCAGTTCGAGGCGGGCCTCACCTACGAGGGCGAGAGCGGCGCGCTCAACGAGTCGATGTCGGACGTGTTCGCCTCCGCCGTCGACCGTGTCATCCTCGGCGCGAACGCCGATCCGTGGCTCATCGGCGAGACCGTCGCGACGCCTGGCATCGACGGCGACGCGTTCCGGTCCATGTCCAACCCCGCGCTCGACGGCGTGAGCCTCGACTGGTACGACGCCGCGACCGTGGCGGCCGCCGACGTCCATTACAGCTCCGGCATCGGAAACCTGGCGTTCTACCTGGCATCGGTCGGCGGGACGCACCCGCGGAGCATGAACACGGTGCGGGTCACGCCGCTCGGGGCGGACGCGGCCGCCGCCGTGTGGTACCTCGCGCTCACGAACTACATGACGGCATCGACGAACTACGCCGGCGCGCGTGCGGCGACGCTGTCCGCGACAGCCCAGATCTACGGTGCCGGCACCGATCCGATGCGCAACGTCGGCGAGGCGTGGAGCGCGGTCGGCGTGAAGAGCAGCTGTCGCCAGACCTCGGCGAGCTCCCGCGTCTCGAGCACCGGCGCCTCCGTGTACCTTCCCAACAGCACCGGCGGCTCGGCGCTCCACAGCGGCGACACCGTCGTGACGCTGAGCGGTCCGTCGCGCGCGAACTTCGACATCTACCTGCAGAAGAAGAACTCGAGTGGAGGCTGGACCACGGTGGCCTCGTCGCGTGGGACGCGGTCCTCCGAGACCATCCGCTACACCTCGCGGGTCGGCGCCTACCGCGTGCGCATCAAGAGCGTGAGCGGCACCGGCAACTTCACCATGGGCTGGTGCAAGCCCAACTGACGCACGCCGCGGTTGCGGGGGGCGCATCCGCCGTGGCATGGTGGGGACACGGAGGCTCACGGTGCGCGGCTTGACGGGGTTGCTGATGCTGTGGGGCGTCGCAGGGTGCACGTCCGCCGAAACGCTCGTTCCGGTGGAGAAGGGGGTCGTGCCCGCCGAGGGCATCGATTCCGGCGTCGCCGACACCGCGTCCGGCGCGGAGGACGGGGGGCGCCGCGCGTTTCCCGACGGAGAGGCCTGGAGCGGCACGCGGCGGTTCGCCTACGAATCGTTCGACGCCGGCTATGTCTGCGAGGCGACGGTCGCCGAGCAGGGGGAGCGCGTCGATGCGGGCGAGGACCCGTGGGACGCGCTCGTCGAGGCCTGTCCGCGCTGCGACGCCTTTCATCGGGTTCAGAGCGAGCGGCACGAGGTCTGCGACTGGCTGGTGCTCCCGGAGTCCGCCTGGCGCGGTCTGCATCGCGGCAGCGACGGTCTGGAGGTCGTGGTGATCGAGGGCGACGCCGACGCCCCGGTCGTGCGCGCCACGGCACCCGCCACGGTCGACGGCGCGACCGTCCGCTACGCCTACGCGCTGCGTGGCCCCGAGGGGCTCGAGGTGGAGGTCGTCGGGGACATGACCTTCCGCGATGGGGCGGTCGACGGTGGTTCCGAGGAGGCGCGCGAACGATGAGCCGTCGTGAATGGGTGAACGGGCGCGTCGGCAGCTACGGTGTCGAGGACGTCGTGCTTCCGAACGGCCTCGCGGTCACGCTGGAGGTGCTGCGGCACCCCGGCGCCTCGGCCGTGCTCCCCGTGCACGACGACGGCAGCGTGACGCTCATCCGCCAGTTCCGTCACGCCACCGGCGGGTGGATCCTCGAGGTCCCCGCCGGTCGACGCGAGGCAGGCGAGACGCCGGAGGCCTGCGCGGCGCGCGAGCTCGCGGAGGAGGTCGGCCTCGCGGGGGAGCTGACTCTCCTCTCGCCGATCTGGCCGGCGCCGGCCTACACCGACGAGCAGATCCACCTTTACGTCGCGACCGGTCTCCGGGAGGTTCCGCGCGCGCTCGACGCCGACGAGGTGCTCGAGGTCGTGCGGCTCACGCCCGCGGAGCTGCACGTGCACCTGGCGACGGGTGCGATCACGGACGCGAAGACGCTCTGCGCGCTCTACTTGGCGTCCCAGCGGTAGAAGCCCTCGCCGGACTTCTTCCCGAGACGCCCCTCCGCGACCATCCGGCGCATGAGTTCAGGCGGCTCGAATGCCGGGTTGGACAGCTCCCGCGCGAGGTACGCGCCGATCGCCATCCGGACGTCGAGGCCGACCATGTCGCTGAGTTTGAGCGGCCCGACGGGGAAGCCGTACCCGAGCACCATCGCCTTGTCGATGTCCTCGGCGGTCGCGACGCCCTGCTCGACCATGCGGATGGCCTCCATGCCGATGCAGACGCCGAGGCGGGAGGTCGCAAAACCCGGCGCGTCCCGGACGACGATGCAGTCCTTGCCGAGCTCCGCGCCCCAGGCGAGCACCCGGTCGCGCACGTCCGGCGCGGTCCCGTCGTGGACGACGACCTCGAGCAGCTTCATGAGGTGCACGGGGTTGAAGAAGTGCGTGCCGATGACCCGCGAGGCGTCCGGCGCGGCGCTGGCGATCGCGCCCACCGACAGGCTGGACGTGTTCGTCGCGAGGATCGCGCCCGGCGCGATGCGGCCGAGCGAGGCGAAGAGCTCCTGCTTCCAGTCGAGGCGCTCCGGGATCGCCTCCACGAGCAGTTCGGCGCCCGCCATGTCCGACAGCGACGTCGTCGTGAGGATGCGGGAGAGCGTCGCGTCGCGCTGCTCGGCCGTCAGCTTGCCCTTCTCGACGCCGCGCTCGAGGTTGCCGCGCACCGCCGCGAGTCCGCGCGCGACGATCGCCTCGTCCCGGTCGTGGAGGAACACCGTCGCGCCGGCCATCGCCGCGACGTGCGCGATGCCGTGTCCCATGGTCCCGGCGCCCAGGACGCCGATGCGAGCGAAGGTCATGTCCGGTCTCTCCTGGCGCGTCGCGTACCGCGCCGCGGGAGCATCCGCCACGCGACAGCGATGTCTCGCTGCCGCCCGGGCGCGCGGGGCCTCGGCGCCGGTCGAGGTCGATCCGTGCTAGATTTTCGGGGCGCGGCCGGTCGTTGGCACGCTTCGTGCATCCTTGTCTGGCATCCCTCCCGGAGGTCGTCCATGCATCTCGTGCTCCTGCCCCTGCCGCTCGCCCTCTTCGGCTGCGCCACCTTGGACGCCGCCATGAAGTCCGAGAGCGACGCCGCCTACGACACCGCCGGCATGGCCCCCGGCGCGGGGGACGGCGACGTGGGCGGCGGCACCGACGAGGGCGACGTCCCGCCGGAGGAGGAGGCCGACGCGCTCCGCCTCCTCCCGGCCAGCACCGCGACGTACGTGTTCGTCGCGAACCCCGATCGCGACACGGTCACCCGCATCTCGGTGCCGTCGCTCGCGGTCACGACCGCCGCCGTCGGGGACACGCCGACCGTCGTGCGCACCACCGCGGACGCGCGGCGGGCGGTCACGCTCAACGAGGGCGACGACACGCTGTCCATCGTCGACGCGGAGAGCATGGAGGTCGCGAGCGTGCCGCTGCGGCCGAACTTCAACGCCCTGTCGCTGTCCGAGGACGGGCTGTGGGCGCTCGCCTGGCACGACCCCGATGCCGAGAGCCGCGGGGCGTCCGGCGGCGTGCAGTCGTTCAACGAGGTGTCCCTCGTCCACCTGCCGAGCCGCACGCATTTTCCGATGGCGGTCGGCTTCAACCCGCGCGGGGTGCGATGGAGCGAGGACGGCACGCTCGCGGTCATCGTGAGCGACGCCGCGCTCGCGTCGCTCGATCTGACCGTGGCGACACCGCGTCCGGTGCTCATCGACCTCGCGGAGGACGCCGCGGCGGCCCCGCCCGCCGAAGAGGTCGAGCTGGCGCCCGACGGGGGCTATGCCTTCGTGCGGCAGTTCGGCAGCGACGCGATCCTGGCGGTCGACCTCGCCACCCGCCAGGTGGAGTCCATCCCGGTCGGGGAGAATCCTACCGACCTGGACCTGGCGCCGGATGGGCGCACGCTCGCGGTGGTGAGCCGAGGGGCCCGGGAGCTCTGGGTGTTCGACACGGTGAATCCCTTCGATCCCGCCGACGTCGTCGACCTTCCCGAGGCCTACGGCTCGCTCCGGTTCGCCGGGGACCGCGCGGTCCTGACGACCAACGCCGCGGCCCTCCCGCGCTTCGGCGTGTGGGACCGCCTCACCGGGGAGGTGGTCGAGCGCACGCTGGTGAAGCCCGTGGCGAGCGTCGGCGTGAGCGGCGACGGCGAGCGGCTGCTCGTGTTCCATACCCGCGGGGATGCCGTCGGGGCCGATGCGACGAGCCCCTTCGCCAACCGGTGGGCGCTCACCCTGGTCGACCTGTCCGACTTCCGGCAGAACCCGATGGTCCTGCCCGCCGAGCCCAGTGGCTATGCCGTGTCCGACGACGGGAACTACGGTTTCTTCGTGATGGAGGGTCGACGCCTGCTGGAAGTCCTCGACTTCGACACGCTCCTCTACGAGGAGATCGACCTCCCGTCGGAGCCGGTGCACCTGGGCGTGCTGCCCGGGTCGCGGACCGCATGGGTCAGCCAGACCCACGCCCTCGGACGCCTCTCGTTCTACGACGCGGCGACCGGCGGTCTCGACACCCTCACCGGGTTCGAGCTCAACGCCGGCATCCAGCACTAGTCGCCTCCATCCGCACCACCGGAGTTCCCATGCTGCTCCTCGCCCTTCTCGGCTGTTCCTACGACTGGGACCTTCCCGGCGGCCCTTCCGGCACGCTGGGCGTCCCCACCTGGGACCGCGCCGTCGTGGCTGCCGCCGACGGCGTGTACGTGCGCCTTCCCGCGGGTGGCGCGCTCGTCCGGGTGGAACCGGACGGGACGGTGGACCGCGTCGACCTCGACGGCGCCGCACCCGATCGCGTCGTCGCCTCGCCCGACGGGGACACGCTGCTCGTGTTCACGAGCTGGCCGGTGTGCGACGACCCCGACGTCGTCACCGCCGAGGACTGCGAGCCCGACGACCTCGGCACGGGCCATGCGCTCGCCGTGGTGCGCGACGGCGCCGTGCGCGCGACGGCGGACGTGCCTCCGCAGTACAACGCGTTGGCGTTCAGCGCCGACGGAGGGCTCGCGGTCGCGTACCTCGACCTCACCCAGGCGCCCTCCATCGACGTCGACGGCGTGCTGAACCTCGCCGAGGCGGTGTTCCTGGAGGTCGCGACCGGCGAGGTCCACCGCGTGCCGGTCGGGTTCGCGGCCGAGCACGTCCTCTTCACCGAGGACGGGACCGCGGCCGTCGTCCTCTCCCGCAACGAGGTGGCCGTCGTCGATCTCGCGGGCTGGACGGTGCGCGTGCGGTTCCCGCTCACGCTCGATGTGGACGCGGATGTCACCCCGCGGGACGTGGCGCTCGTCCGCTCCGGGGACACCGACTACGCGCTCGTCACCCTCGCCGGGGGCGAGGACCTCTACGTGCTCGACCTCACCCACGAGAGCATCGATCTGGTCGAGCTGGGCGGCGAGGCGCGCTCCATGGTGGTCGACGACACCGCAGGCCGCACCTTCCTCGGGCTGGCAGGCCGCTCCGCCATCGTGTCGGTGGACCACGAGGCCTTCGAGTTGGAGCGCGTGGCGCTCGACGCACCGGCGCCGATGCTCCTCGGCGGCGACGGCATGGTGCTCGGCTACGCGCCGGACAGCGCCACCACCGACGTGGTGCTGGTCGACACGCGCACGGGGGCGACGACGGAGTTCCGGGCGGAGAACCCCATCGCGTCGATGGATCTCCTGCCGTCGCACGACTACGCGGTCGCGACGCTCTCCCCGGGGGGAGGCGGCACGCTCGGGAGCTACCACGCGCTCGAATTGTTCGACCTCGTCGCGAAGGACGCCCCGCTGACGCTGGCGCTGGAAGCCGCCCCGGTCGGCGTGGAGGTCGTCGAGTCCGACGCGGGTGCCTGGGTGTTCCTGTTGCAGGACGGCGTCGACACCTTGCTTCGCGTCGACGTCGCCACGGGTGCCGCGACCGACATCGCGCTGGCGGCGCCGCCGACGGGCCTCGCGTCGATGCCGGACGGCACGTTCGTCGTCGTGCACGACGGCGCCATGGGCATGCTGAGCTTCCTGGCGCCGGGCGCCACCACGCCGTCCGCGGTGGGCGGCTTTGCGGCCATCGGCCTGCTCCACGACACCACCCTCCCGCGTCGCGCGGCCTCGGAGTGACCATGACCCCGCTCGTTTCCCTGGTGTCCCTCGCGCTCTCCGCCCACGCCGCGGATGCTGCGCCCGCGCCGACGTCCGCTTCGCCCGC
>JACCDP010571884.1_pt1 | contig 10171 bp, 4 predicted proteins | sample 7445841 | NCBI WGS metagenome assembly JACCDP01 (sample SAMN15323441, study PRJNA562643) | freshwater metagenome | isolation source: river surface water | place: USA:Blue River Watershed | collected 2017-08-17
CGCTACGATGACTTGTTGCCCCAAATTTGCCAAAACGGGGCCCTACCGGTTGCGCTGGATGAATCCCTGCTGGTTCGTTACCCCGACGAAAGCAGCCGAGACTGGCTGGCCCAAAGCGGGGTGGCTTTTTTGGTCCTCAAGCCCGGTCTTCTGGGCGGATTTCGAGTGGCCGAATCTTGGATCCAAACAGCGGAATCCTTGGGCCTGGGCTGGTGGATCACCTCGGCACTGGAATCCAATATCGGACTGCAAGCCTTGGCCCTTTGGACCTTGGATCAGACCCGTCGCTCCCAAAATCCGCTAGCCCAAGGGCTGGGAACGGGTTCCTTGTTCACCAACAATTTTCCTTCAACCTTGCACGTTCAAAGCGGCATCCTGTCTTGGGGCTCTCTTTCCTAACATGCTTTACCTCCTCCCTGAATTACCCGCTGCGGCCCAAGCCTTCTTGGCGGATTGGGAGGATAAGGACCGGAACGTCTTTGAATTTCAAACATCCGGAACCACCGGACCTGCACGGATTTGCCAACTTAGCCGCCAACAAATTCTACATGCTGCGGCGTCCAGCCAGGCCACCTTGGGCTGGGCGGCCGGTCAACGCGTGGGATTGGTTCTCCCTGCCACCGGCATGGGCGGTCGGATGAGCCTGGTCCGGGCCTCGGTTTACGGGATGCACCTCGTCCCCCTCGCCTTGGACCTCGGGAGGCTATCCAACAAACCCGCACCACCGACCGAACACCCCCCCTACACCCGCTACCTGGACCATTTGTCCTTGGTCCCCTCCCAGGCCCTGGCTCTGCTCCAACATTGGTTGGACCAAGGAATGGACCCCGGTGAACGCATCGGAACCCTGCTGCTGGGAGGTGGGCCGGAGGTGTCCGATCTTCGGAAAATGCTGGAGCGGGTCCCTGCAGAGGGTCGACCCTGGCGGGTTTTTTTGGGCTTTGGCATGACCGAAACCGCCGGCCACTTTGCCTTGCGACGACTGTTTCCCCATCCCGAACCTTCCTACACCCCCTCGCCGGGTCTTGAAATCAGCATCGAATCCAGCTCAGATTCTGACCGGGCATCAAGCCCTGAATCCAACCCTGAATCCCAAGAACAGCCCCAAAAATTCCATAAACAGTCCCAAAAATCCCCGGAACGGCTCCAAGAATCCCAAGAACCCCCCACCGGTCCCTTGATAATTCGAGGTCCCGTCACCAACCAGGAACCCCTGCGAACCCGCGAGATCGTGCGCCTCAACCCCCTCAACGGGACCTTTGAATGGCTTGGAAGGGCCGATTTGACCATCCAAAGCGGGGGTCATACCCTCCTCATTGATGATTTAGAGGCCCAAATCCGTCAAAAAGCGGGAGATTATCCTGAATTATCCTGGCTTTTGAGCCCTCATTGGTACCTCGCACCGCTCCAAGACCCGGTTTGGGGGGAGCAAGTAGCCCTTTGCTTGCCCAAGAGTCTCTTGGAGACCCTTCCCGAAGGCCCCCTTCAGCCCGATACCTTCGCCCCTTGCCTTCCCAAAGCGGCCTATCCCCGCTACCTCGTGGTCGTCCCCGAAGACGCCTTCGTCATAGCCGGCAAGGTCCGCCGCTTGGACTCCGCAGCCTTGGCCCTCCTGGACCCCCAACCCTTGGACAGAAGGACCCGTTTTGGGCTGGGATTGTAGCCGGGATTGTAGGTTTTTTCCACAAAAATTCGTTATTTCGGGAATGCAAGGCATTTACGATTTGATAACATCGTTTTTGCCGACCATCCAACCCCAAAAATCCTTAAACCAAACCATGAAACACACCAAACGCTCGGGCTTTGTTGGACAAGCCTTTTTGTTGATTCTGCTGCTGTGGGCTCCGCTGCTAAGCGCAGGTCAGGGTTCCGGCACCATTGCCGGCCGCATCGTGGACAAAGGCAATCAACCCATTATCGGCGCGAATGTCACGGTCAAAGGCAGCTCCGCAGGAGCCGCCACCGATTTGAACGGAAACTACAGCATCGGAAGCCTCAAGCCTGGCAATATCACGCTGGACGTCTCCTACTTGGGCTACAAAACTCAATCTATATCGGTCACGGTCCGTTCATCTGGTGTTACAACCGCCAATTTTACCCTGACCGAAGACGCCCAACTTCTGCAAGAAGCCGTCATTGTTGGTTACGGAACCACCCAAACTCGGGATCTCACCGGAGCGGTCACGGCCATTCCCTCCAAAGTCTTTCAACAAGGCAATTTCTCCACCCCGGAGCAATTGGTCATTGGTAAAACCCCCGGAGTCCGCATCACGAACAACAGCGGTCTTCCCGGCGGTGGTTCGGTGATTCGTATCCGCGGTGGTTCATCGTTGAACGCCAGCAACGATCCTTTGATCGTTATCGACGGTGTTCCGGTGGATAATGGCGGTATTGCCGGTGCGGCCAATCCCTTGGCCCTCCTCAACCCCGAAGACATCGAAACCTTCACCGTCCTCAAAGACGCCTCTGCAGCGGCCATCTACGGTTCCAGGGCGGCCAACGGGGTCATCCTGATCACCACCAAAAAAGGCGCTGCCTCGGACCGCGTCCGGGTTGAACTCACCACCAATTCATCGGCCAAACAAATCACACGCACCGTCAATGTTTTGGACACCGCCCAGCTCAAACAACTGATCCGCGAAAAAGGTACCAACGCTCAGAAAAACCTCCTCAACCAGCCCTCGGCCAACAACGCAACAGACTGGCAAAGCGAAATCTACCAACTAGCCCTGATCAACGACATCAACCTGACCCTATCGGGCGGTATCAAGGACCTCCCCTACCGCTTGGGTTTTGAACGATACGACGAGCAAGGCAACCTGCGTACCGGCAAATTGGAGCGCACCGGCCTCAACCTCAACCTCAGCCCCAAAATCGGCCCCTACCTCAAGGTCGATCTTAACACCAAATACTTTAATCTCCAAAACCGTTTTGCCGACGGCGGCGCCATCGGTTCCGCGGTCGTTTTTGACCCATCGCGCCCCGTCAAACGGGATACCAGCGCTTACAACGGGTATTTTGAATGGGCCAACAACGCTCAACCCCTGCAATTGGCGACCAAGAACCCCATGGGCTTGTTGAACCAAAAAGAAGACCGCAGTTCGGTCAATCGCTTTATCGGAAATGTGTTACTAGACTTTGAAACGCCCGGCCTGTCGGACCTCCACTTCTTCCTTAACCTGGGAGGCGATTACTCATCCAGCACGGGATCGGTGGTCATTGATTCCAACGCCGCCGCCGTTTGGACTCGTCGCGGAGTCAATAACCAATACGCGATGACCAAAACCAACCGACTCATCGATACCTATTTCAATTACAAAAAGGAACTCAAATCCTTGCTATCCAGCATGGATGTGACCGGTGGTTACAGCTTCCAACACTGGAGCACCGAAAGCCCCACCTTCCCGGATATTAACCAACGCGGCGATACCATCCAGAAGCCCAACCCCTTTGATTTCTTTACGGAGAACGCCCTGATGTCCTTCTACGGTCGTTTGAATTACACCTTCCTGGACCACTACCTTTTGACCGCTACCCTGCGTGCCGATGGTTCCTCCCGTTTTGCCCCCGAAAACCGCTGGGGCTTGTTCCCATCGGTGGCCTTTGCCTGGCGGATGAGCGATTTGGGCTTTTTTAGCCAAATCCCCTCCATTTCCAATATGAAGCTGCGCATTGGTTGGGGCATCACGGGCCAACAAGATGGTATCGGCGATTACAGCTATTTGGCCAATTACAGCCAGAGTACGCCTTCGGCCTATTACCAATTTGGTAACAATTTCCTTCCCATGTTGCGCCCTCAGGGCTTTGACGCCAACCTTAAGTGGGAAGAAACCTCCAGCACCAACATTGGTTTGGATTACGGCTTTTTCAAAAACCGAATCAACGGTTCGATTGATTATTACAAAAAGAAGACCTACGATCTATTGGCTGTCATCCCCACCATCGCCGGTACCAATTTCTCGGACCTCATCCTCACCAACGTGGGTGATTTAGAAAACGAAGGCGTCGAATGGAATATCAACGCCGTGGCCATCGATAACAAAGAAATGAACCTAGAATTTGGGTTCAATGCTACCTGGAACCGGACCACCATCACTAAGTTGACCCGGGTTCCCGATTCCACCAACCAGGGAATTCTGGTCGGTGGTATTTCCGGTGGTGTTGGTAACACCATTCAGATTCATAGCGTCGGCTACACACCGTACACCTTCTACATGTACCGTCAGATTTACGGCAGCGATGGCCGTCCTTTGGAGGGCAAATACTGGGCCCCCAACGGCAAAGACACCATCAGCAGTCCCACAGCCAAGGACCTTCAAAAAGACAAAAACCCCATACCCACTGTTTACCTCGGCTTCTTTTCCAATTTGCGCTACAAAAAGTGGAACGCCGGTTTCAGCATGCGGGCTGAATTGGGCCGTTACATGTACAACAACGTCAATTCCAACAACGGGACTCTGGCCGGTACCGGAGGTAGCCTTGGGTTCATCAACAACATCACGACGGATTACCTCAACACCGGTTTCCGTCTCAACCAACTCAAATCCGACTATTACCTGGAGCGGGCCGACTTCCTACGCATGGACAACCTCTTTGTAGGCTACGATTTTGGCAAGCCTTTTGGCAATGACTTGGCATTCCGCCTTTCGGCATCGATCCAAAACGTATTTGTGATAACGAATTATTCGGGCGTTGACCCCGAAATCTTTGGTGGTATTGATAACAACATCTACCCGCGTGCCCGTGTTTACAGTGTCAACCTCAACTTCAAGTTTTAATCCTGTTAATCTCTAGGTTATGAAAATTTTATCTTTCCTTTCGCATGCGTTTCGCGCTCCGGGTTTGGCTGTTGCGGTTCTTCTTGTGGGGCTGACCACCTCCTGCTTTGACGGGCTCAACCTTTACCCCAAATACGGCTTGAACAGCGCAACGGTCTACGCGCCTTGCGATACCTGCCGTAACAAAACCGATAACTACACCATGGTCCTCGCCAAAATCTACGGGGGTCTTTCCCTCTCAGGTAACCAAGGTCCTGCGGGTCAAGGCGATATCTCTGGCGATGAGGGCTTTTCCCAATACCTCCGTGTCCTGTGGAATCTCCAGGAATTGCCGACCGAAGAGGCCCTTTGTGCTTGGTCTGGTGATGCCTCGATTCGGGATTTGAATGAGGCTGACTGGAATTCTCAGAGTTCTTTTGTGAACATGATGTATGCGCGGATTTTCTACCAGGTTCCGCTTTGCAACGAGTTCATCTACCATTGTTCAGATGAATGGTTGGCCGACAAAGCCTTTTCGGCCGCAGAGAAAACCACCATTCAAGGCTATAAAGCGGAGGCTCGATTCATGAAAGCCTTGAGTTACTATCATGCCGTGGATCTTTTTGGCAAAGTTCCTTTGATCAAGGAGGACGAACGCCCTGGTTCAGGAATCCCCAAACAAGCATCGCGGGTGGAACTATTCAATTACATCGAATCCGAGCTCAAAGACCTCGAAAATCTCCTCCCTGCCCCCCGTTCCAACCAATACGGCCGGGTGGATCGGGCTGCGGCTTGGGCCCTCCTCGCCCGTTTGTACCTGAACGCGGAAGTTTATACCGGAACGCCACGCTACACCGAATGTGCCACCTATTGCCAAAAGGTCATCGACGCCGGTTATTCCTTGGAGCCTCAATACGCCAACTTGTTTTTGGCTGATAATCATTTGGCTACCAACGAAATCATTTTTGCCATCAATTTTGACGGACTCCGCTCACAGAATTACGGCGGTACCACTTTCTTGGTCAAGAGTTCCACACCCTCTGCCCCTACGGCAGCCTACCGAGAGAAGCGGGGTACGGACGGTGGATGGGCTGGCAACCGTGCCACCCCACAGGTATGGAATTGGTTCCCGGCCGACAGCAGCGACTCCCGCAAATCACTTTTGGATACCATTGGGATGACCACCGACATCAGCCTGCAAACCGATTGGACCGAATTCAGTAAAGGGGTTTTGGTTTCCAAGTTTTGTAACAAAACCCGCAGCGGTGGATACGGCAACGACCCTCAGCGGAACTTCATGGATATTGATTTCCCCATCTTCCGCTTGGCCGATGTTTATTTGATGTACACCGAAGCCGTGGTCCGTGGGGGCGCTGGATCCTCGGCCAATGCCATTGAATACTACAACCGGGTACAACAACGGGCATACGGTAACAATTCCAACAACATCAGCGCCTTGCCCACCCTCAACCAACTCTGCGACGAAAGAGGTCGGGAATTGTTATGGGAAGGATTGCGTCGTACGGATTTAATTCGTTTCAACCGCTTCATTGAAGGCGATTACCTCTGGCCTTACAAAGGCGGTCCTGCGGCCGGTCAAGCGATCAACCCCAAATTCAAGGTTTATCCCTTACCCCTTTCGGATATCATCGCCAATCCCAACCTGACCCAAAACGACGGGTACTAGACCCGATCAAGGTCGGATCAGGCGAGCACTGCGGCCCTGCGGCCCGCGAATGATATAAACCCCGGGTGAAACCCCGGCGGGCCAAGAGGGGCAATGCACCCATTGGTACTGTCCGTCGTGTTGGGTCTGCATGCGATTCAATACCCGGCCTTGCACATCGGTTAATTGCAGGCTTTGCGGTTCCTGGTTGGTGGACGGCCAGCGGATCGTAAAGCCTTCAGCCGCTGGGTTGGGATACACCTCCAAATCACCGGTACGGGGTGTTTCCCACCAATCACCGGCCTCATTATTGCCCAAGGCCAGGTTGGGCGGACTCAGTCGTCGAGACGTGTAGAGCTTGTAAACACCCGGGTCCCAATTCACCGACAAGGTCAGGTTGGTCACCAAAACACTATCTCCTGTAAAGTAGTCGTAATACCAGCCGTTGTCCGGGAATAGCAAAATTCCCGGCCGAAAGGCCACATCCCAATTGCCGGCCGCTACCACATGCATGTCCGGGTGCACCAAACGAATTTGCTTGATTCCACCAGCTACGGCCAAAAAGAAACTATCCGTGGCAAACGCCGGCTCGTTTTTGTGCAGCTGATTCATGGCCGACCAAATTCGATACAGGTATTTCCGCTCCGGGGTGGTGAAATAATCCCAACGCACCGGCTTGGCATCGGTGCGGCAATTGGCATTGACCGTTCCGTTGAGGCAACGATTGATCGAAAAGTCATACCCCAATTCCCCAAACTGCCATAACATTTTGGGACCGGGAATGCTCATCAAAAAAACAGGGACCAATTCCTGCCTTTTGAGAGCGGTGTTCAGATTGCGAACATTGACCAACGAGTTTTGGGCGCCGAACTGTAAGTTCTTGTACATCAGGCGTTCTTCGTCGTGACTTTCGGCATACGCCATCACCCCTGGCTTATTCCATCCCCTGGCTTTGTGGCTGGCCCAGCTAAAGGATGAATTGTTCATAAAGCCCATGGTCCCCTCGTTAAAGGCATGATTCAGATTTCCCCATAACAACATACCGTAATCTCCCAAAACTTTTTCTTCGTCGTTGTTGGCCAGGTGCTCCAGGATCACATAGGAATTTGGTGCCAAAGTCCACATGGAATCCGCGACTCTTCGCCACAATGCCACACGGGCCGCGTCGTAATTCCCCCAGGCCCCTGTATTGCCGAGGGTATTGGTTTGGGTAAAGCCTTTGGACAAATCAAAGCGGTAACCATCCACGCGGTATTCGGTCAGCCAATGCCTTACCACCCGGCTCAGCAAACGCTGCGTTGCCGGACTCTCGTGATTGAAATCATTGCCCACATTGAAATCGTGCTTGGGTACGGTATTGAAATATGGGCTGTTGGCCGCCGGGCGATTGTTAGCGGCATCCCACCACAACTGGGCCAACGGGCTTTGGCCAAAGGCATGGTTCATAACAACATCCAACACCACCGCAATCCCCCGTCCATGGCAAGAATCGACCAAGGCCTTGAGGTCGTTTTCGGTGCCATAAGCCTTGTCAGCCGCCAGATGAAAGCTGGGGTTGTAGCCCCATGAATCGTTGCCCTCAAATTCATTCACCGGCATCAAGCTGAGGCAATTCACCCCCAACGCCTGGAGGTATCCCAACGAATCCATCACATGCTTGTAGCGACGCGAGCCCACAAAATCCCGAACATGCAATTCGTAGGTCACCAATTTGCGGGGGTCCGGGCGCTGAAATCCGGTGTTTTGCCAAGCGTAGGCCGGAGCCCCAGGCTGCATAACAGAGACGATGCCCGATGTCCCCGATGGATACGGTAGCAGATTGGGATAGGTTGCCGCAGGAATAAAACGATCGTTGGCCGGATCCAAAACTTTGAGAGCAAAGGGATCCGCCACACGCTGGTTCCCGTTCACCAAGTATTGATAGGGAACCTCTTGACCGGGCGTTAACCCTTCCAAGCGCAACCAATACCAAGCCGAATCGGCGGTGCGGTTCATCCGATAATTGCCATCGGGAGACCAATCATTGAAGGGCCCCAAAACAAAGGCGTGTTGCTTAAACGGCGCATACAAAGCCAAAACCACGGTACTGTCGTTGATATAATTCACCCCTTCCACCGTTCCGGGCGGTAAGGGCTGGGCGACTTGGTTGCCCAAAGCCACCAATCGGGTGGTGTCCCGCACCATGACCCCACCAGCGCCTCCTGCATTGGCCTCCAAAATCAAATCGTAGTTTCCAGGCTGGGGAAATGAAAGCACATAGCCCAGGCTATCCCCCACCGTTGTCGCAACAACGGCGCCGTTCACCCGCAGTGACAAACTACAAACCTGCGATGAAGCCCCCATCACCGTCAAACTGCTCCCCGGCTGAACAATGCTGTTGTTACCCGATGGGTTAAATAGAGCCGCATGCAATTGGCCCGCTGCGTAAAGCGGCAAATACAAATCGGAACCATCCGCTGCGCGTCCAACGATGGTTCCTGCGGTGTTACGAAAAACAAAAGCCAACGATCGAATCGACTCCGAGGCAGGCACGCCCGGAGGGTTGGCCGTTGCGTTGTAGTAGGTTCTGGGCACATACGAGATGCTGTAAACGTTGTTCCCTAAGGGCGACATCAGCGGTGCGTTGCTAGTCCCCCAGCTACCGCGGACGTATTTCCAATCGGTGGGGGAGGTACTGAGGTTGGTAATGACCCCGGTATGAGCGTAGATGGGCGGCGCAACCCCCGCCAAGGCTCCATTCCCCTGCGATGCATCGTAGATAATGGTCACCGTGGACGTATCGGTAGGAAAGCGTGGAATGGACCGCAATACCTGGGCCGAAACCGTCGAATTCAAGGCGCAGCCAAACCATCCAAGAAGGCTCAGGAAAAGAAACGAATTGAAAAAACCTGCTTTCATACCAAAAAATTAAAATTTAGACGCGACGAATTTAACAAAAAAAAAGCCGCGTTTCCGCGGCTTCTTTCAAAATGAAAATTTTGGATTAACGGTTGTAGATAACCTTCTTAACGGAGGTCTTGCCATCAACAACCTGACGTACGAAGTAGGTACCGAATGGAACCTTGGCACCGGATGTCGAAGTCGCATCCCATACCAATTCGTGCTGACCAGCGGTTTGCTGACCGTTGTAAAGAGACTTGATCGACTGACCCAATAGGTTAACGATTTCAACCGAAACCTTGGAAGAGCGAGTGTTCTCGTAGCTGATGTTCATCTCGCCGTTGAAAGGGTTGGGATAAACCGACAAAGGCTTGATGCTCTGGGTCAGGCTACGAATGGAGGACGTAATGATGGGGCTGCTGCCATCGCATTGGAAGCACTTATCCCAGCAATACTTAACCGTCAAAGGCACGGGAACAATCGTAACGCGGCGGTTGATATTACCTGAACCATCATTCACACCACAACCGTCTGCAGAAATGCTGGTGTCAGCGGTGCCTTCATTGCTACCCCAGCCACCGTTCACAAACTTGAAAAGGAGGGGTTGGCCAACGGCCGTTGCTGGGAAGGTGATGGATTTGCTCCATACGTTGTTGCCCATATTGGTCATGGCCGAACCGGTATCGGTAGGGTTCCAATTGGCCATGGTCAAACCGTTGGAGGTGGCACCTAGATCAGCGAACGTACCACCAACGCGCAGTCCGTTGGCAGCGATGGTGGCACCGCCTGCAACGTAATCGGTCACATCTACCATGACAGTGAAGGTCACGGTCGTTTGGGCCATCGCCACGGTGCTAAGGGCGGCAGC
>JACCDP010718376.1_pt1 | contig 10171 bp, 13 predicted proteins | sample 7445841 | NCBI WGS metagenome assembly JACCDP01 (sample SAMN15323441, study PRJNA562643) | freshwater metagenome | isolation source: river surface water | place: USA:Blue River Watershed | collected 2017-08-17
CATAGAGGCATCGAATTGGCCGAACTGGCCGGAGATTTCCCTGAACTCAGTAGATATACCCGAGTGGGTCCCAACGTGGGCGATGTTCCTCCCATAAGCCAAGAATTGGCTGACAGGAGCTTTGAAAGTTTTGGGTTGGACACAGAAGGATTCACCGCTGCCGACATCATCGGCATCAAAGGTCACGGAGTAGTGGCCATAGACACGTCGCCCTGGCGTGCATTCGAACACATCGAGCGATTGGAACATATCTGCAAGATAGTGTTGGCTTCAGGAAAGTGACCTGGCCAGGTAACAAAAAAAGTCTCCCTACCAAAACATGTGCAACATGCGGGAGATCCTTCACTTGGAGACGTAAGTGGCTGAGAGATTGGCCTCAAGTGAAATACTGCAGCCAACGCTGCCAAAGGAGTAAAACATGTTAGAATTAGTAATCGTATTGGTGATGACACACATCACTATCGCAAGTGTCACAATCTTCCTGCACAGGAGCCAAGCACATCGCGCAGTAGAACTACATCCTGCAGTCAGCCACTTCATGCGCTTTTGGTTGTGGATGACCACAGGCATGGTCACCAAGGAATGGGTGGCCATACACCGCAAGCATCATCAGGCTTGTGAAACAAAACAAGATCCACATAGCCCACAAGTGCATGGCATCCTCAGGGTGCTGTTCGCTGGTGCTTGGTTGTATGCCGATGCCACAAAGAACCGCAAAATGATCGAGCAGTACGGTAAAGGCACGCCCGACGATTGGATGGAGCGTAATGTCTACAGCCGCCACAGCAGCCTGGGTTTCCTGTTGCTGCTGATCGTTGAAGTGGCCCTGTTCAATGGCTGGGGGTTAGTGATGTGGCTGGTACAGATGGCTTGGATTCCCTTCTGGGCAGCTGGCGTGGTCAACGGTGTTGGACACTGGTGGGGCTATCGCAACACCAACACCAAGGACTGCAGCCGTAACATCTTCCCTTGGGGAATCATCATTGGTGGAGAAGAACTACACAACAATCACCACGATGCTCCAGCGTCAGCCAAACTCAGCCAAAAGTGGTGGGAGTTTGACATTGGTTACTTCTACATCCGTAGGCTGGAAGAACTGGGCCTGGCCCAGGTGCGTACAGTTTAACCTTTTTGGCGAAGTTTGGTTATATTGGGTTATATTTTTTGTTGCATTGCAATAAGTAATCATATATAGTAGTGCATAGGATGTGCCGCATGGGGCGGGCATCCAACTATAGTTCGCTTAACTTAAAGGAAACTAAAATGGACTTCACCAAAATTGATTTTTCGAAATTCGACGCTGCCAAACTCTTCGACGCTGACAAAATGCTGGCCGAAGTAGAAAAGAACACCAAAACAGCCATCGGTTACATCACTGATGCCAAAGCCAAGGCAGTTGCTCAGACCGTCGCCGATGCTAGTATTGAGTTCGCCAGGGCTCAAAACGCCGCTGTCAAAGCCTACGCTGACGCAGTGCGCAAAGCCATCACTATCTAACCCAAAACGGATAGATAACCAAAATCCCACTTCGGTGGGATTTTTTTTGGCGGTTGACCAATAAATCCATTTACTGTAATATTACACTATGTTCAAAAGTCGGAGGACCCGATGAAGTATCTATCTGTGTTGCTGGTCACCATGACCTTGACGGCTTGTGGTACCGTGGGCGGTGCTCTATCGGGTGCCGGTGATGATCTCAAAAGTGTAGGCGGCATGATCGCCGGAAAGGGAAGACAATGAAGAAGACTTTACTATGCGCGGCATTGGTCACAGCATTGACCGGTTGCGGGATGCTCAATAAAAATACACAGACTGGGATGACACCTCCCAGTGACACCACTACCGCAGTCAAAGACCAGCGTGTGGCCACAGACTTCCAAGATGCCGGGGTCAAGATCTATTACACTTTGATGGGAGATCTTGATCGCATCGAAGTCACTGGAATAGCACCGGCTTGGAAAGGCAACTATACCATCATCGCTGAAGCCGACGCCAAAGAAAAACTCGTCAAGTTCATCCACGGTGAAACGGTTAGTACTGATCGTCGCATCAAGATCATCGGTAAGGCTTTGGAAAAAGCCAAAGACAATACTCTCAACAAGTTCAAGACTGCCGATGGGACCATCAGTTTCAGCGAAGCTGAGTTGGGGCAAGATTCCAGCGGTTCATCTGACAACACCAGCCGACGCATCGCTGAGAGGGTAGACAATACTGTGGTCACAGCAGTGACAAATATCACTGCCAAAGGTCGTCTCACTGGTGTACGCAAGATCCGCGAAGGCACCCGGGACGATGGACGTTTCTATGTGGCAGTATACCAATGGAGCGAAAAAGATCAAAGCACCGCTGAATTCATCCGTAATCGGATGCGCTAATGAAAAGACTGGCAGCACTGGTGCTGTGCGCCAGCCTGGCCACTCCCGTGGCAGCCGCGGACCTTGCGTCCTTCTTCGTTCCAAGCCCACTCACGATCTTGTTGACCATGGGCAAGTGGATGAAAAAGGATCAAGCGGAGGTGTTCTATGTGCAGGTCCAGGCCCACGGCCGGGACGAAGCTGACGCTCGAGATCAGGCCTTTAGGCTGGCAGTGAATCAAGCGGTAGGCAGTCTGCTATTGAGCCAGACTGAAGTAAAAGACGGCAGCGTCCGTAGACACGAGATCATCAACTACAGTTCGGGCTATATCCAAGATTTCAAGATCCTGGATCGCAGTTACGGATCTGGTGTCACTATCAAGGTGGATGTCTGGGTCAGCCGTAGCAGTATCGCTGACCGATTATTGAGTGAAAGTCGTTCTACTGGATCAATCGAAGGTGGACGTATCACCGAACAGATACGCAGTTTCCAACGCGAACGTCAGGGTGCAGATTCGGTAGTAGACTCTGTGCTGGCCGATTACCCAAAACGAGCGTACGAAGTGGTGGTAGGCAAGACTGCAGTGGCAATGGATTCCAATCGCCGGCCGATACTGCAGATTCCATTCCGTATCTCTTGGAACGAAAAGTTCCTTAACGCTTTTGCTGAAGCCATCAAAACCGTGAATCAGCATCCAGAATGCGGTGGATGGTTTGATCCCTGCATCAACCGGCAGTTGACAGTGATCAATGTGGGCAAAACCACGGGGTATTTCAACGATGAGATCATCCAGCAAAAAGTGTTCAAAATCATGTTCCGGGCTTTTGCCCGCGTACAGATCATGGGATCGGATGGACGTCCACAGTTTTCCGAATGTGTAGAAGTGCCCGAAATCGGTGCTGATTACAGCCCTTGGAAATTCGTAGATGTAGGTGGCGGGCAGATCCGTGTTTGGCCCGGGCGATCCAAGGACTATGTGTATGCGTTAGATATCAGCCGTTTGCCCACGGATCGATTGGATCGGGTAGAAGTTTCGATTGAAAACGCCAAGACTTGTTCGCCATAAGTAATAGCTATACTTTAAGATATGCCTTATAATATACATACTTAAAGACACTACTTCACAGCCCTATGACGACCGAAAAAGACCTATTAGACGATTTTATCACCCCAGCACAAGCCCTGCAAGAGCATGGCATAATGGTGTTGATGGGTGCAGTAGATGAGGAAAACATCAAGCCCATCATCGAGTGGATCCTGCACGAAAATCACGTCCGCAAGCGCAAGAAGAAAGAACTCCTGCTAATGGTCAACAGTGATGGTGGCAATCTCGGAGATGCTTTTGCCTTGATCGACGTGATGAACAGCAGTACTATTCCAGTTAAAACCGTGGGATTGGGGTCGATCGCCAGCGCAGGACTTTGTATCTTCTTGGCAGGTGCTAAAGGACGTCGTGTGTTGACTCCCAATACATCGATCATGAGCCATCAGTTCAGTTGGGGAAGTCAAGGCAAGGCACATGAGTTGTTCGCTACTATGAAAGAGTTTGAACTCACGCATCAGCGCATGATCAATCTCTATAAGAAAACCACAGGGCTGGATGACGAGACTATCAAGAAAGTGTTGTTGCCTCCCCAAGACGTGTATCTCTCGGCCGAAGAAGCTTTAGAATACAATATCTGCGATCACGTCAGCGATTAATCGCTGACTTGGTATCCCACTTTACCTTTGTCTTCTCCGGCTGAACTCTTGGTCTTGAGAACTACCCGACCGTCGATCTTGGCAGGCCAGAAGGCTTTGGTCACTAACCGGCCACCTTTGAGATTGCTGTAGATCTGCACGAAGTTGAAGCCCAATGACGTGAGGATGGCTTCGCGGAAGTTGGGTACAGCACCGGCATTGACTGCTTTGATAACATCCGATAACACAGCATAGAAGATTTTTCCGCCGTCTGTGGCTTTGCCGTCAGCCACTTGCGGGCTTAGGCGCTTCCTGGCTGCATTCATCACTGCTTTGGGTATGCGAGATTCATAGCCTCCGAAATCGTTGGCTATCTCCTGGATCACAGCATCATCCCATGGTAGGAACTTGTGCCACACTGCGGGCACCATAGCAGGATCATGTTCGTAAAGCCAGTTCATCATGTAGAAAGGCTGTGTCTTGCCTGTACCTTGGGTTTGGGCAGTGCGGATGAAATCGTAGGCGTCGGGATACTTTTTCTTCACCAGGTCGGGCACTTTAAGACTGGCCAGGCTGGGTGGTGCACCTTTGCCAGCAGCCTTGGAACTGATGGCCAGTGCATTACCAGTGGCCTTGTTCATGAGGCTGTAGCTGTCAGCTATGGGATTGTTGCTGGCCTTAGGGAAGTACAGCAACAGATCACCCAGATCCTGACCCACCCATTTTAGAAATCCTTCACGCTTGGGGAAATCAGCGATGCCCTTGATCACGCTCAACACTCCGAGATATTCGCTGGCATACAACTCGATGGCTTTCTTTTCATCGGCTGTGAGATCTTTGGGTACTTCTGGCACTTGTCCGTTGTTGATCTGATTGGCCATGTAGATCACAGCGTCGCCTACTCGTCCCATGGCCTGCATCTGTGGATTGTTGCTGAGTTTGGCATACATCTGATTAGCGGGAAACGCGCCAGCCTGCATCATAGCTTCGAAGTTGGAGCCTAGTTTGTTGACATCGATATCCTGAGTGGGAAAAACATCAGAGGGTTTGATCGCGATACCTTCGCTGCCTTTGCTACCAAACTCAGCAGTCTTCTGCAACTGGGTGTTTTTTACAGTTTCGCCGTCGGTGGTTTGTAAAGAGATCACACCAGCAGGCCCGGTCTTGATCCAATCGGCGACTTTTTTCTTTTCTCGGGGATCGATCACGACCTCTGTTCCATCTGTCATAGTAAAAGGACTGCCGTTGACCACTTTCCATAAGAATAGTTCTGGACGAGTGAAAGGTTTATTGGTCTTGGGATTGACTACTCCGCTGGCTTTGTTAGCGGGTATTTCGCTGGCACCTAAGTTGGCTTCTCTGAGATGGTATAAACGCATGATAAGAGTATTTAGCTGGCTAAGTATTCTGCGATGAAGACCATTGTGATTGGACTGTTCGGCGATTATTGGTTGAATGCTGCCGAAGTCGAGCAACAAATACGCGATACCCCCTTAGAAGAAACCATAGACTTGGATTTCCAAGCCGAAGGAGTCAGTGTCGTTGCGTCTGGTATTTGTGACTGTTTACAAAGAATTTGCAGAGACACAGGGAGGAAACCCGAGACTTTGCGCTTGATCAACAATCCCAATGTATTGGAACAAACACCGTTTGAAAATGTCAATGTCACCAAACATGCAAAGGCAACTAGTTTATCTTACCAACCATTCCGCAGTCATTTTTTGTCAGGAGATTTAATACGTAGTTATTGGAGGGACGCTCCACAAGTAAACGAAGATGTTTGTTTGTTTGGTTTGTTTATAGGTCGCAGGACTATGGCCCGAGACATGATACTGCGACAATGTCTGGAACAAGCAGACAAGTTCTTGTTCAGCATGATGACTAGTCAAATGGGCATACAAACTTATGACGAGTCGGAGCTCAACGAATGGTCTCCTGGGGAGGATATAAATGATTTCCGGCAATGGCGACAAACAGTAAAGATACCCAGTCTCGACGGCATGAAAATCACTGACCAGTATCGTAGATTCGTGCCCGTGCCCCGCACCAACAACAGTATCTTGGATTTTTACGACAGATTCCAGATAGAACTCGTGCCTGAGACTTATACCCGGGGCGACACCTTTTTCCCCACAGAAAAAACTGCTCGGCCCATCATGGCATGTAAACCCATCTTAGTTTATGGTCCCAAACATTTCTTGGCAAGAATGCGAGACCTTTATGGGTATCGCACTTACGGAGATCATTGGGATGAGAGTTACGATCAGTTAGAAGGTGCCGAAAGATGGAAGGCCATGTGGAACTCTATGCAAGAGATTACCTCTGGAACTATGACCGATGAAGTAGGGGCAATAGCACAATACAATCGTGAAATACTGGAAAAAATGAAAGAGTGGTTGATATGATAGTCCGTACATTTGATTTTGGTTGGGGACCAGAGTTACTGACCAAGCAGTTGGAAGCCGAAATACTAGCTCAATATCTACGACCCTTTGCTGATGACTTTTCTCATACCATAGTAGTCAATAACACCTGGTACGGTGATTGGTGTCATCAGGAAGTAGTTGACTATTGTCAACACAACCGGGTAGATAGATTGGTGTCTGTGGCTATGATAGATGCTCCGGTGTTTTATCAGGATCGATTCCAGGGCCTAGCACCAGACATACGTTGCGTAGGATATTACAACAAGCCCGATGATATAGACTTTTGGGCGTTGGCAGTGGATCGATGGTTCCGTGTTCCCGACGGTGATCTCATGGATACCAGCAAGATGGATTTGTCTTTTATGAGCTTGAATCGCAAGCCACACTACCATAGGCAACAACTCTATGATGCTCTCAAGAGCGCAGATCTCTTAGACCTCGGATTGGTCAGTATGGGTGCAGCTCGTGACGGAGAACTTGCCCAAAGATCCTTGCCTCAAGATATAGGAGTAAGTGATCAAAAACTCAATCCCAATCCAGGAGTGGAGCAGACCGGACTAGTCAATGACATTATGAGCGTGGGACACCCTGACAACTGGAAGCGATGTTTTCTCAACATTGTCACCGAAACACAGTTTGATCTGCGCAAGATATTATTTGTCAGCGAAAAGATCTACAAACCCATTATGGGCCTTCGTCCCTTCCTTGTATATGCAAAGACCGGAGCAGTGCCTTGGTTGACCGAACGAGGATTCCAACCTTATGTGGAAGATTTCCGAGACATAACCGATCTTGATTTATCTAGTCCCTACAACATCGTGCCATTCTTAAAGATCCTTTCGGACCAACCCATCGGTTACTGTCATCACAAAATGCTTGCTCTACGGGATAAGATCCTGTACAATAGAAATCAGTTTGACAGATATGTCGAAACCATCAAAACCAAAGTCTCTCAAGGAATACAATGCCAAATCTAGTGCCCATCGTTTTAGAGAACACCAGCAAAGGTGAACGCAGTTATGACATTTATAGTCGTCTGTTACGAGATCGTATCATCATGCTGGACACCGAAGTGTCTAGCCATAGCGCCAGCTTGATCGTGGCACAGATGTTGTTCTTGGAAAGCGACAACCCCGATAAGGCCATCCATTTTTATATCAACAGCCCAGGAGGATCAGTCACGGCAGGTATGAGCATTTATGATACTATGCAGTTTATCAAGTGTCCGGTGCACACCATTGTGATGGGTCAAGCAGCATCAATGGGCAGCCTGCTGGCGTCAGCTGGCGAAAAAGGACATCGCTACATCCTACCCAATGCACGTCACATGATCCATCAACCCTTGGGTGGAGCCAGCGGCCAGGCCACCGATGTGGAGATCCAAGCACGTGAACTCTTGCGCTGGAAAGAAGTCTTGACCAACATTTATGTCCAGCATACCGGCAAGGCATTTGATGTGCTAAAAGCCGACATGGAACGCGACAATTTCATGACAGCCCAGCAAAGTGTTGACTATGGTCTAGCTGATCGGGTGATCACTAAACGAGCAGATTAGTTGGGTTTAACAGGCGCTGGCTTGGCTGGCTGATTCAACCATGCCCAGTCATCGTCTGTCATTGGGATCCATTGTGTCATTGTGTTAGTCCTTTTGATCGTAAGAATTTGTCTATGTCTTTGATGCTGTCGGGATTATCAAAATAGTGTTCCCATTCTGATCTAGTCCAGCGTTCCATCAAGCGATTCAGCCATTGCAGCATTGACTTTTCTCCTGGATGATCTGTTGGGCTAGATCATACTTGCCTTGGCGTGCTAGTACACTGGCAGCGCGGGCACGGCCCAGTGTTTCCATGAAACAGTAGAATGAGTGTAGAATTTTGTTCATTTTTGGTCCTTTCGCGAGCTCGTGGCTCTGCAATGATATTTATGCTGCATGGCAACAATACTCATGGTTTCTACTGAGTTTTGTGGTTGACCAAAAAAGGTAAAATATCGTATAATATATGCATACAGTAAAAAAATAGGAGCAAAAATGAGTTTCGTTATCTATCACCGAGAGACTACCCAGATCTACACCTACACCCGTCACAATCCCTGGAAGCGAGTGGAGAGTTACAAGACTATGGCCGCAGCCAAGGCCGCTCTAACTCGGCTCCACAAAAAGTGGTTGACAGAAAACAACATCCACGTCAGCAATGATGGTCCTATGTTCGAGTACAGCATCGCTGATAAAGCCTGGTTCCACGATTTCATTGAAAAGCAAGTGGTCAAGCGCAATCTCATCACTGGCGCGGAGTTCACAGAGCCCGTGAATCGCCCTCACTACTGTTCGCCTTCCAGCGAAACCTATTGGAGCATGTGATGAAGCTAGATCAGTTCGCGGAATTCATGTTACCACCCGAGATCCGAACATTCGTGGATCAATACCGAAGTCCTGATTCGGAATCCAGCATCGTCAAAGATGTTCCGTTGGAAAAGCTAGAGCAAGCCCGACGAGTGATGCAAGTGATCGCCAGCCTCACTGGTCAACGTCTACGAGTGATCTATCGCGGACCCAGGCGCGATCTAACCCGTAGTTGGTGCCGTGCAGTAGACGCTCGGCGTTTCGCAGTATATTTTAGATAGGATAGATATGGCTGGAGGCATTCAAAAAGGTACCGAAGCTGGCAGCGCCGAAAGCAAACAGCTCGACGGCGATGTCAAGATCATCGCCGAAGCGATTGCCCAGGCACAGATCAAATACCACTACGAATCGGGACATAAAAATCTTCGTGGATCTTTCAGTAAACAAAAAATCGACGAGGGCGCTTTACCAGAGTTTCGAGACAAAGGTATCACTTTGGGTTGCATACCCGACGGCGGCATGTGGTTTGACGGTCCCAGGAATCGGCCTAGATCACTACGAGTGGCATTTGAAGCCAAACACCAAGGAGATGGCGGCAACGCTATCGAGCGATGGTGCAAAAACTACCTGCTGTGCAATCGTCTCTGGCCGGACATGATGTATGTGACGTTCATGACTGGAGAAGGAGCCAAGAATGGTGGGGTGTTGCACGAGTTTGGTAAAAGCATGACTGCAGTCAATGGCCCCAACTGTGTGTTTTATTATTCACCCGATGGGTTCACACAAGAAGGTATTTTCAATGTGATGAGATCGGTATTGGATCTCGACATTGATTTTGACAGCATACGACCCTACATCAACAAAAAACCCATCAACAACTTCGATCACCATTTCATAGTAGAAACCGAAGAACAAAGACAGGCTAGATTGGCTGATGCCGAAGAACGTTTCCAACTGGAAAAACGATTCGGTGAGTTCAGCCAAGATCCCAGTGATCCACTCTATCCAGTATGGCATCGTATTTCCCGTGACGACAAAGTCGAAGCACAGGAGATTGTGATAGAGATGATGCAAAAAGGATCCGGTAATGCCATTATCGCTTCAGAACTGGTAGAATGTTTCTTGAAGTGAAAACACTGATTAAATATCAACCATGAAACCTTTGTACATGTGGGCCGGCGGCAAGAACAAGATGCTGCCTAAATATGAAATCAATCCTGGTATCCCCAAAAGCGGATACGACACTTATGTAGAACCATTCTTTGGTGGTGGCGCTATGATGATCTATCTGGCTGAAAAAGTGCCCGGCATCAAACGTTTTGTTCTCAATGATATCAACCCCGAGATCGTGGGATTATACCGTGCCATC
>JACCDP010746378.1_pt1 | contig 10171 bp, 19 predicted proteins | sample 7445841 | NCBI WGS metagenome assembly JACCDP01 (sample SAMN15323441, study PRJNA562643) | freshwater metagenome | isolation source: river surface water | place: USA:Blue River Watershed | collected 2017-08-17
AAATAATAGTCTCTCATTGTTTTAATATACTAAAGCTACTTGTTGCCAACTTGGTCTTGTATTGAAAAGTGCCTCGTTGTTGGTGATTATAAGCCATTCTTCTCCCTGCCCATAATATATACGATCCTCATGTCTTTCGCAAGTAAAATGTTTTGGGGCCAATTGATTTTCTTCAATAAAGTTGGCAATATCATTTATGTCAAAAAAATTAGAATACCAGATCCCATCCCCATCACCACTAGAACTTAAAACTTCATCAAATAGCCACTTAATGATTGTTTTGATGTGTTCAGTGTTTTCGCTTTTGATTTGATTGTAATTCATTGTTTTAAAAGTTCTGGATTTTCGTGAATATTACCAATAATCTCACTATCCTTAAGTAGTGAACCTACGTTATGCGCTCTACCTACAACTTCTACCTTTCCTTGACCCATTCTACGATAATAGTATGGACTGGTGAAGCTTCCTTCAAAGAATTCTACTACAACAATAAAAGATAACTCTGTATTAGTTTCAAGAAAAAGAATATCTCCCTCATATATGTCCTTTCCATTTTTATCTTTGAGTCCTGTATATTGTTCAATTGAATAATTTTCTGTGTCTTCAAGATTATGAAAACACTCACTCACATCCCCTATTTGACCATCAGAATATAAACAAAGATCATCTATATACTTCTTTGCGTTTCTATGCCAGAATCTGAATTTAATCTCTCTCATGTTGCTCTCTTTCTTTCAGATCGTTTGCTCTGCGCAATTCTTCTACCATTTGTCTTTGGTATTTTGCCTTGGTTTGTTCTGGTCTAAAGATTTCATCCCAAGTATAGTCGGAAGTTAGTCCCCCATAAAAAGAAAACACAAGGGCAAACAACGCAAGCCCAATAGTTGAGCCTATTAGGATTTCCAGTAATGTAATTGATGATTTATTTTTCATGATTTTAATTCCCAACGTTGATCATAATAATCCCAAGCATACATGCAATCATTCATATTTTCAGATTGACAAATTCTCGGCCAAAACCCAAAAGGATGAGAATAGTGGTTAATATTATACTTTTCCACTGGATTGGTTTTCAATGCTTCCTCTAAAGGTAAACATTCCAATACTTCAAACCCATGACATCCCCCATTACCATGTTCCAATGGTTCGATGATATAGACGTTTTTCATAATAGTGAAAATTAGATATTATCCAATTACTTGTAAAAATTCTACCTTTACGTGTTCAACACTTTCAAAATATCCATTCCAAGTGTAATTGGAAGTATTCAAGCTTTTTGGATGTTCTCTGAACTTATTTGACCAAAACTCTTTTTCATTTGCTTTCTTTTGAGAACGAGAATATGCATTGTTATGCTCATCTTCTAATTCAATTGATTCTTTTACAGCAATCGCTTCATCTGGATCTTCTGTAGCAAAAGCCAACGAAATGTTACCCCTACTATGACCAAACGAATCGCCAGTGCTGTAAATTACAACAACAACATATAAAGATTTGGCGTTATATACTTCATCTGGAACTTTATGTGCTTCGAATCCATACTTATCCAATAATTTAGAATTTCTTGAAATTTTCGATAATCTTTGATCATAACAAGATTCCCATTCTCCAAATTGTTCACCACTATGATAATCGCGCAAACAGGTAGACTGAATCTCAAAATATAACTCTTGACCAGTCTTAGGGACTGGCGGTTGGATCTTTTTGGGTTTTTTCATAATAGTGGCAGATGATCAGTTATTCCTTCAAATTTCTCATCCCAATTTGGCCCAATGGCACAACAGGTTAAAGTCTTAACACCATTGAACTCAGTAGCACCGTTATCCTCAATGATATGGCTAATCAACCCTTTGTCAAGGGCTTTCTGATGAACCTCCTTTAGTTCTTCTTCGCTGTTGACATAAACGCAGATTTTACGGAAGGAGTTTTCCAACCAATGGTAAATCTCTTGAACGTTTTCAACTCTAACAGTAAACGGATTAGCGTGATAAGGCATTCCAAGTTCTGGAAATTTGGTGGTTGGTTTCAGTTCTTTGGTTAAAAACGCCATAGACGCATGAGAAGCTTGGGCACACATCTTGCCCTTTCTCATGTTCAAGTCTTTACGGATAACTATGATTTGTTTAGTATTCATAATATAGTCTTCAATAGCCAATGATGATCGATCATTCTTAACGTTCCTTCAAATATCCAAGGTGTTGATATACATTTCAACCTATAGAAGTCCTCTGTGTAATCAGCGGACTCTAAGATGGCAAGCGTATCTGGAAACTCTTTCAAATAATACGTTGCACCTATCACCATAGGTAAATGAATTGTTTCTTTATCAGACATCTTTCATATCTTTTCTAAGAAACTTTACAAGGTGTCCACCTTGATAAGTTCCAACTACGGGAGTCATGTTGTCGCCAGCTTGATCAGCAAACTTGGCAATTTCAGGATACCATAGCTTATTCTTTTCACTGATAGTATCAGCGAATTCCTTAAGGACAAACACATGGTATCCACCACGGGTTTCGGTGATATCGCAATAACCATCAGTTAAGCGAATCACTTCCTTCAAAATGTCGGGGTTCTTATCATCAATATCGAACATGATGAACTTGCGCTCACCAACAGTTCTTTGAATTTCAGACATTGCTTCCTGATGAGGATTGGCGTTCTTGGTCTGACACTCAAGCATATTGGCAAACTTACCAATACAACGCACAGTAGCCTTCCACATATCCCTTGGATTGGGAGTCATGTAGAGGGCAAGAGATTCCTGTGGAGTTGGATTATCATCAAAAGTATAAGCACCCACGGCAACTTCCAGTTGACGAATCTTATCCTTGAAACGTTCCTTATCGGTCAAGAATCGCTTTAACTGACCCTTATCGGACTTGATCCAAGGAACATCCTTACAATACTTCTTACGCATGAACAGACATGCATAGAACTTTTCGTTCTCTTGAAGATCAGGAAGCCAATCCACGAACTCAAGGAACTTTTCTTCATCCAAAAGGATTTTGTAATTTTCAGTCATGGGAACATTGTAGATTGGTGTGCTATTACACAATGTAGCCACATTTCTCTAATGAGAAATCAACTCTAATTTCACTAATGACTTTACCTAGAAGATTTTCACCTTGCCACTTGCTCTTATCTAAGGAATCTGGATTATCAGGCCCAAGCCCAATACCCCATACTTTATCCCAAGGTGCGGCTTCTGCAAATATGGTGTTGGTTGGAAATGTAAGAAGAAACTCTTTCAACTTTTCATTCTGATGAAACTTTATCAAATTACCACCTAACACAATGTCGTATTTACACTTATCCCAAAGTGCTTGGTCGTAGTTCTTAACCTTTCTTCCAAGATCCTTTTGTTTTTCTGGATGTTTCTCACCCATAATCGCATCGAATGTCTCTCTATCTTTGAATAGAATAGCTTTTGATGCCATCATGAACTGCTCACAACAATTGAAATTTAGAAACTTGGGAGGATTATCATCCTTAACGATATCGGCTCCGCTTTCACTAACTTCGTTGATGAAATTAATGAAGTTTGATTCTTTGACTTCGATTGGGGATTCTTGTCCTTTAAATGCACCATACCATTGCGATAATGGGCCTTTTTGAAAAAGACAATATCCATCCTTGACTACATATCCAAAATCTTCTGGTTTCATGCGTTTTCCTCCATATCTTCTTCACCAGCATCCCTAGCAGCAGATTCCTTAATAACAAAGGAAGGACTCTTGAACTTGAACGCTGGATTTTTCTTCGTTTCGTTGATTCTAACAACGACACCTTCGTTGACTACTTTGGTAGTGCAGTATTTACATACTTTATCTAGAAATTCATCCTTCAATTTCTTTAGGAATTCTTGTCTCCAAGTTTCAACATCAAGACCAAGACCATTATTTTCCAAATCATTATGATACTTGTAGGCCCAATCATCAAAATGAACAGGAACAGTCTTCAATCCGTTTCTATTACAGAAATCTTCAATCTGATGCCAATCCAGTTCACAAGTGCCTCCATCGGGATCTGTATATGTAACACGATAAACCCAAAATTCGGACTTAAGCGGCTTAACACCATAATCATAACCCTTTTGGATCATTCTATTGTTGGAGGTATAGCCAACAATTTCACCATATACCGAATATCCTTCTGGAATTTTACCATCTAGTTCCTTGGCATGATCACCCCAAACATCATCAGTATACTTTCCATCTTTGCGGTTCTTGATTTGGCTACGAGAGGCATACACGAATGTATACTCATTCGTTTCCTTACGAAGAAAACGCTTTTTCTTACACAGAATATTTGCAAAGATAGCAGAGGTTCCATGCACCTTTTCAGAAATAGTAATCGCATCCGTTGGATTGATCGCAAAGATGTTCTTACCAAGTTGTTCGGTCTTATAATGGAAGCTGAATTGCCCTTCCACGATGCTTGAAGCGAATCCCTTATCCTCGTTCAGTCCATAGAACTTACGAATAGGAATGTAGAGGATACTACGAATTGGCTTCGGAAAAACATCAACTGTGGTTCTAACCCAATCAGGAATTTTTGATTTCTTAACAGTTGGTTGTCCACCAGCAGCAGGACGAATATACTTCGTCACAAGCTTATGATCACCCACAGTGTCAAAGGAAGTTCCAAGCTTGAATACTGATTCATCAATCTTGTAGAAGTCAGCAACTCTAGCAGTAGGAAGAAGGAACCCTTGTGATGGAACTGCACGAAGTCTAACTGCCTTAACGCGACAACCCTTGTTGGAGAAGAATCCTTTGGTTTCACGATCAGCATTCAGTTCAGGTTTATCGAACAGATTAGCCCAAGAAAGGAAATCAGCGGCGATGCAACTTTCAACTGGAAAGTATACAACCTTATCTCCTACCTTATACAAACCCTTGCCGATAATGATTTCATTACCATACAATTCAACAATCTCCAAACGATCAGCATTTGGATGTGGAATGATACTAGGGATAACCACAACTTCCGCAAGGTAGTTGGGATCAGACTCTTTAGATGTGGTCAGTTTCATCGTTGTCAATTAGTTGAAATTCATCGAAATCAAGATCTACGTGTTCATCGAGACTCTCAAGATCGATTTTCGCATCAAGTTGTTTTAGGATTTCTGGTGGAATGATTGATTGTGAGCGATGATGTTTCGGAATTGCGCTTTCCAATTGATATACATCAAACCACACTGGATAGTTGTTCTCAATATCAGTGAGAATGGCTTCAACGATAGTCCAAGAACCACCAGCACGATCACATCCCATGAGATATGGAACACCAACTCTAGGTTGATAGTCCATTTCGATTATAGCGTCCATGTGCTTATTACACAGGTCAGTGACTACTCTAATCAATGAATTGTAAAGGTGATCATAGGAACAATTGCGACCCAATGCGCTACCATCATTACCAAGACCAAACATGGCATAGAGATTGTAGAATCTACCCATTCCTTCCACATCCGCAAATGAGAAGGTTCCAAGCTTTTCATCACCATCATCCGTGGCTTTATCCGCATCATAAACTTCTGGCCAGCGATTAGCAATAACAGCAGCAATACCTGATCCGAAGCATTTGTAGTTGTTACACACTTGAACAACTGCGTCCCACTTACCTTGAAATACGTCACCCTTAATATAGTTCATAATTTGTTAGTTATTGTTTCTTTGATGAATGATTCTACATTATGTTCCCCTAATACTTTGTATCGTTTTTCTGGATATCTAAATTCCATGTATAGATCCAACTCATCTTCATTTGAAGCACAGACATAGATGGTTTTCATACCAATCTGTATTTCATACATTTTGTAAATTATGGTATCGTGATACATCACCAATTTGATGCGTCCAAAGAATAGACGCATACCATACTCCATGAAGAACAAGAAAGGAATAGCCCCTCTTACGATTTTCATATACCATTCTTCGGTTGCGCTAACGGCAAAAAATAGCAAAACGGCACTTGCGATTGTCATAATCCATCCAAACCAATCGAAACTGGTTTTATCGATCCCAACATATGATGGAGGTCTATCATTCATCTTTTGATTTCTTTTTTGGTCGTTTGATTCTCAGTGCTTCCATCCTATCTCGAATTTCCTTTTCAAGAATATCGAGTTTTCTACTTATCGCAGGAGTTGTTGGGATTTTCTCATGAATGATGATTTTGAAATAAGTTGCGATCTTATCTTTCAAGGTCACATCCTTATTCCATATCGCTTGTTGAGTTTTAGACGGTGGCTTATTCGTCATTATCTGATTTCTTACCGTATGTTTTACCGTAAATGAAACTCTTGTCTCGGCTAACTAGATCCATACCATCCTGATATCCAGTCTCATATACAGAGGAACCAAATTCCTCCATTTTTTCACGAATATCATTAAGTTCCTTGGTGTCGTATCCCCAAGTTTCCTTCAATTCCTTTAATAGTGCTTCGATCATGCGTCCATTATAGTTTGGTGTGCTATTGAGCTTCTTTGATGCGATTTTAGATGTAATCGTGTTTCGCATCAAAGAAGTAAAGTTCATTAATATCTACACATCTTCCGTAGACACCATCAACCGTCTCTAATCTTTGATTATGAAAGTGTCCATAGAATAATGTATTTGCACCAGATTGCTTAACAAGATCACTCATGAGGTCACGTTGTTTAATACAATCCTCAATCAGCGCAGGGTCTTTATCAATCGCCCATTGAAAGCGAATAGGTAGAGACAACGTGCTATGATTGAATTCTTCTGGCGCATCGTGTGAAAACACAATATCATACTTTTCGGTAATGTCAATCCTTGGTGTCACTTCATCGGGCCAATAGTCCTTCCCAATAGTGCGGGTGCAGCGATCCACGCTGATTCCACCGCACAGAAACAACACTTTCTTTCCATTCGGAAACACAGCAGTATCTCCAGTTTGTATCAGGAAAACATTTGAAAGGTTATCGAATTTCCAAACATCAGGATTATCATGATTTCCTCGCACTATAAACAAACGACAGTCGGTTACAACGCATATCTTGTTCAGTCTGTCAAGCCAAGATGCCGCATTCTGTAAAGCGTATGCAGCATCACCAAATCCAAGCCCAATATCCCCAACATGCACTATATCACTACTTTCAGGTATGCGCGAGTTGATGAACTGCCATACAGGATCGGTGGAATGTGTATCCCCGATCAAAACTACTTCGTTTCTCCTAAATGCATAGTCGCTCATCCTGCGCATTTAATCTTGGTGTGCTATTTTACTTTTTGCACTTTCAAGTATGGATTTAATTATTGGTTTGGCTAATGCATTCATTGTGTGAATGTAATAGGTAGGAATTGGATGATTTAATCTGATACATTTATCAGCAAGATACTCAGCACAATGACATCCAGTTTTAACATTGAACTGTTTATAGTCATATTCACCCCTTGCCAGCATTACTTCAAGTTTCTTGATTTCACTAAAATCCAAATCATTATCGAAGGCAACGACTTGTGGAATTCCATAAGTTTCAATATAATTCACAAACTCGTCATAAGAGCGAACTATATCCCATTGCCAAGGACTGATACCACTGGTTTCAGTTAAGCTTTTACCAGTCTGAGGAATAATCGTTCTATCAGGAACCCTGATATCATCAAGAAAGAGATAGCGAACTGGTTTGTATTCTTTCACTGCATTCTCTTCCTTTTCCTTCTTTTTCTTATCAAATGAAAATTCGATTTTGCTGGCATTTTCGTGATATGCCTTGTAATCGGATATCCTAGACGCATCCCCTTTTCCACCATCCCATTGACCTGATTTCATAAAGTTATTTAAGGACATTGTGCATCGGCTATAGCGAACGCTTTAGCTTCCTCTAGACTATTGCAATTTTTGATTCTATCTTTTCTATATGTATCGCTATTGATCACTCTATAGCAAACATATATGTCAAATTTTATTTGATTCTCTTTCAACACTTGAAAAGCTTCGTAATGATGCATTGTTGAATTTTCCATTTTAGGGGAAACATAGCTATCATTCCCATCTTCATCAGCATTCTCAATAACTCTCCAAAACTCTTCAACTGGCATTTCTTCCAAGATGTTAAAGTTTGTTTTGTTTGGTTCCAATTTGGAAAGATCAATACTCATTTCCTTCTGACCATTACCAACATCGATGAATTCAACGATGCCTCTTTCTACCAGTTTAGCACCAGCAGCAACAACATCGGGTCTGTTCTCAAATTCTTCCTTCTTAGCCTTATCCATGTGTTGAAGTGAAAATAAGAGAAAGATTGCTCCTATTTCCTCAACTGTTAGACCAGATAAGGTTAAGTCTATCGGTAAGTTTACTGTAATGTCGCCTTTCATTATCCTACATTGTCTGAATACCAAGCCATAATTTCATAATCAAAGTCCTTTCTGGACTTGATTGTTCCCTCACCCAAATAGATGTAAGATGATGGGAATTCATCACTAGGATCATTCCACACTTCAATTGTGTCTCTGTCATTCATGATGAAGCTATAGCTTCCAATTGCTCCTTCGTATTTCTCACTACTCATAGTCTTGTTAATGTTTGTTTTACTAACGATTTGTATTTATATGTTGCTGCATTATTAGGCAAACTGTGCCAATTTTCAATCATAACAGCAAAAAATTCATCAGGATTTGATAATCCATATTCTGGAAATCCAAGTTTCTTGGCAATTTTCTCACGCATTGCCTCTCTTTTTTCAAAGGTTTCCTTGGTTCCTTCCTGTTTGGAAGTATCCAGTTCTTCTTTCTTTTTCTTAACCTTTTTCCAGTAGAAATCCAACATTTGCTTATACGCATTCTGTAACAACTCTACAGTTTGCGATGGGATTAAATCGGCAACGTAATGCGCATACTCATGGACATAAAAATCATCATCATCCACATGATGTTGGTCAATGTAAATGATACCCTGATAATAAACAGCAGGTGCGTTCGCCTTGAATTTATTTCTCATGAGCTTATTCTCATTTCGATCCGTGATTACGATCTTAGGTCGTCTCACTGGTACAATCCCCTTAATACGGTGCATCATCTTATCCATACACGCATTAACCATCCTATAGTTAAGCGAATTTGGTGAAAAATCTTCTCTGACATATTCATCTAAATATACTGGAATATTAAATTTGACAAATAATTGAGTATGTCCTTTAACTGTCGATTTTAAATAATAAGATCTTGCAACTTCTTCTGCTTTCTTTGAAAGCCACAAGTCCGCTCTTTGTGGAAACTTCTGCTTGAATGTGGTATATGTCTCATATACCTCTTTCTCCATTTCGTCTTCGGGTGTCCCTTGAGCAATTCGCCTTTTGAATTCACGCATGAATTCGTTATACGCTTCAAAATTGCTCTGACGACCAGTAAGGGCTTGTTTCCTCAGAGGGTTGCTATTCTTTTCGTAGAACTTCTTGAATTTCATGAACCATTAAGACATGGTTTCGGCTGGAATAAAATTGATAGTCAAATGTTTCAACTGACCATCTTCTTGTTTCTCCCAAGTGAGAGACTCAACACTACATAAATTAATACCCATGTAATTTGGAATTACTCCTAAAGGAAGAGGGGAGTCTTCATCTTCGAGAAGTTGTTCAATAGTTTTTGTCGTTTTTGTTGTTTTCATAACTTAGAATATTATTTAACTCATTGAATTTCATGAACCATCAATAATCACATTCGCAACAACCGTCAGAGTAATCATCATCTTCATTGTAAAGATCACGTTCTGCCTCTTCATCTAACTCGTCTAGATGTTCTTCCCAACAAGGGGTGCAGCATGGTTTTTCACCAATGAAATCATACATTCTCATCTGAACGTCTTCTTCACTTCCGCACTGGTGGCAATTTAGTTTATCACTCATTGGAACCTCCTTCCACGGCGGCGAGCAACGCTGGGATAAGTTGATTGGCGTTGACCACAACCAACATCTGTTCTGGATTGGCTGAAGGCGTGAAGCATACTAGATGCTCCCCATCCTCATTTGCTGGCCACACGAATGAGATAGGGTTCTCCAAAGACTCGATAGTGCGGCGAACAGCCCCCACCAGCCTGTCGCGTTGTTCTTCAAGTTTTTGCGCCTTCATTACCATTTCTTGATAGCGTATAATCGTTGGAGTATCTCGCCTGTGTAATGAATCGCACAGTTTGTCT
>JACCDP010308524.1_pt1 | contig 10170 bp, 6 predicted proteins | sample 7445841 | NCBI WGS metagenome assembly JACCDP01 (sample SAMN15323441, study PRJNA562643) | freshwater metagenome | isolation source: river surface water | place: USA:Blue River Watershed | collected 2017-08-17
AGGACCCATTCGACCTTCGCGGCCTCGTCGTCGATCCGCGTCGGTTCGCCGGCCTTGGCCGCGGCGATCAGTTCGGACGCCTTGCGCCGCTGCGACTTGTCCTTGCCGGCCTTCGCGAGCAACAGCGCCTGCAGGCGTTCCCACTCGCGCGTCGTCTCGGGCGCCCCGAGGGTGCCGAGTTTGGCGAGGTTGAATTCCTTGCGCGTCCAGCCGGGCCGGGTCGGGTCGGCGGTCCGGAGCTGCGCCGCCAGCAGTTCGGAGGGCTTGGCGAGTTCCTTCACGGCCTTGGCGTCGAGTTCGTAGAGCAGGGCGCCTTCGCCCTTCACCGTGACGAAGGTGCCGGCGACGACCTTGGCCTTGGAGAGGGCGCCGAAGCCGCTGCGGTTGGAGCCGAGCTGGCGGGCGGAGAAGTTCGCGACGAACGCCTGGAACTTCGCCGGCGGCAGCAGGACGATGATGGCCCCGCCGGCCTCGTCCTTCTCGTTGCCGGACAGGATGCGCACCGCCGCCACCGCGGCGTCGCTCGCCACGAGGCCGGGTTCCTCCAGACCGAGGACGGCGGTCTTCACCGGCTTACCTTCGAACTGCGCCGGCGTGGCGCGCCAGGTATCGGCGGCGAACGGGTCGCCCTTGCGGGCGTTGGGCGTCAGGGCCGCGAGCGCCGCGGCGACGAGGAGCAGGGGGCCGGTCATCGGTTCAGGCCCAGTCGCGCTGGCGCCAGGCGAGGCCCTCGGCGATCTCGCGGGCGAGTTCGGGACCGCGGAAAACCAGCCCGGAGTAGACCTGCACGAGGCAGGCGCCTTCGTCCATGAAGCGGCCCGCGTCGGCCGCGCACGTGATCCCGCCGCAACCCACCACCGGGATCCGCCCGCCGGATTCCTTGACCAGGAAACGCACGACCTTGAGCGAGCGTTCGAGCAGCGGCGCGCCGCTGAGTCCGCCCTTGGTCGCGCACGCCTCGGTGCCGGGCGGGCGCGTGATGGTCGTGTTGGTGGCGATGATGCCCGCGAAGCCGCACTCGCCGACGACGCTGACGATGTCGGCCAGCTGGTGCGGGTTGAGGTCGGGCGCGACCTTGAGGAGCAGCGGCACGGGGCCGCCGGCGACGCCGCGGTTCTCGCGGGCGAGGGTGGCGAGGAGCGTCACGAGCGGACCGCGGTCCTGCAGGGCGCGCAGGCCCGTGGTGTTCGGGCTGCTGATGTTGACGACGACGTAGTCGGCCAGGGGCGCGAGGCGCTGGAAGCCGAGCAGGTAGTCCTCATGGGCGCGCTCGTTCGGGGTGTCCTTGTTCTTGCCGAGGTTGATGCCGAGCGGGCAGGCGCGGCGGCCGCGGCCGGGCTGACCCGACAGGCGCGCGTGCAACGCCTCGACGCCGGCGTTGGGAAAACCGTAGGAGTTCACCACCGCCTTGAGGGCGGGGTAGCGGAAGACGCGCGGACGTTCGTTGCCCGGTTGGGCCTTGGGGGTGACGGTGCCGATCTCGACGTGGCCGAAGCCCAGCGCCGCCGCGCCGCGCCAGCCCAACCCGTCCTTGTCGAACCCGGCGGCGAGACCGACATGGTTGGGGAACTTCAGGCCGAAGGCCTCGATCGGCTTGCCCCCGCGCGGGGTCAGCCGACGTTCCAGCAGGGCGCGGAGCGGGGCGAGGGCGCCGAGCAGACCCATCCCGCGCAGGCCGAACTGGTGGGCCTTCTCCGGGTCCATCGCATAAAGACCCCGGGCGACGACTTTTTCGTAGAGGAAAGACATGAGGGGCAGTTAAGGGAGGAACGGGCGGAAGGGAAGCGGAGAACCCCGGGGCGCCGACCCCTCTTGACTCCCTGCGGGACTTGGGCAAACCCCTCTGCCATGGCCGTGACCACTTCCAAGCTTCTCTGGTGCACCATCCGCTTCAAGGACAAGGAGGGGAGCTGGTGGGTGAAGGAGAACTCCGACCCCAAGCACTACGAGCCGGACGGTCTGGGCATCCTGGACCCGTTCCAGTTCCCCTGGATCCTCGACATGCTCGACCCCCTCCGCGAGTACGGCCTGTCCAATGAGATCCTCGAGGCGGCCTTCGTCCCCTTCCAGGTCCAGGACATCGACAAGGACAACACCGTGCGTCTCGCCCGCGTCGCCGAGCACATCCTCGACTCCGAGGAGCCCCTCTTCGCCCTGCCGAACATCAAGGACGGTGACAAGGGCGCCTACGCCGACTTCCTCGAGCACATCATGCGCCTGCGCGTGAAGCTCATCAACGACACCATCAAGCTCGAGCAGAAGCTGACCGTCGAGGACGTGGATGAACAGCTTTCCGAACTGCGCAACCAAGCCCTGATCGAAGGCCGCGACATCCATCCGCTCGAGGAGATCACCGACATCCTGGAGTTCGTCCCGCAGGGCCATGAGGTCCCGGGCGAGGACGACGACGATGACAAGCCGTCCCGCGCCGCCAGCGCCGCCGACGACCTGCCCGACCTCCCCGAGGTCGAGGACGTCGACAAGGACATGGAGAAGAACCTCCGCTGGGACGACGAGGAAGAGGCCCCCGCCGAGGGCGCCGAAGGGGCCGAGGGCGACGAGGAAGGCGGCCCGCCCGCCAAGGGTTCGTCGGGCGGCACCCGTCGCCGGCGCTGAGCCGGTCGGCGCTTACTTCGCCGGTTCGACGGCCGGGCTCGGCTTGACGGCCGGCTTGGGCGCCTCGGTCGGCTCGACCTTGGCCTTGGCCATGGCCTGCGATTCGAAGAGCCACAGGCGACGGGAGGCCATGTCGATGGCGATCGGGTGCGCCCGCAGGAAGTCGTCGCCCAGCAGGTTGTGTTCCTGGTCGCGGTTGAATTCCACGCCGGTCAGGGGCACGCCGCCGATGCGGAGCGACTTGATCTGGCAGGTCTCCACGCGGGTGAGCGACACGCCGCGGACGGTGGCCACCGGGACGTAGCCCTTGAAGGTCGTCTTCCCCTTGAACTTCAGCGAGCTCATGTACGACTTGGAGGCGCCCGAATCGACGATCATCGGCACCTTCTGGCCCTCGACCTCGATGTTCACGCCGCAGTGGCCGCCGCGGCTGTAGCAGGGGATCTCGTGCGCCGAGGAGGTGTCCGGCGTCTTCCCCAAGGTCATGACCTTGTTGGCCAGGTCCATGTAGAACGGCTTCTCGAAGAGGATATCCGCGCCGATGAGGCCGTCGAGCTCCATGCCGTCGAGCGGCATGATGCTGATGTGGAAATCCCGCCAGACCGCGCCGCCCGCCTCGAGCTTCTCGACGTAGCCGAAAGTGTTCTCGCTCCGGCCGGAGTTGCCCATCGACGGCACCGTGAAAGCCTCGGTGACGTCGCACTTGGCCGCGCCGCGCGGCGTCAGCACGCCGGTGCCTTGGCAACCCGTGTCCACGCCGAGCGTGAGGGTCGCGCCGTTGATCTTCACCTGGATCGTCGGGATGGAGCGGACGCGCAGGCGGAACGTGGCGAGACCTTCCGCCGGGAACTCCGACTTCGGTTTCTTGACCTCCTGGGCCGGCAGGGCCGCGGCCATCAGGGCGATGAGGCAGGCGAGCAGGGTTCTCATGGTCCGGTCGGGGATGAGTCTACCTTGGCCCGAAACCAGGGGAGGTCGAGCGGTCTCTGCCGATTTATCGGCCGGTCCGGCGGCGGCGCCAGACGTAGGTCGCGGCGAACGCGAGCCCGCCCAGCCCGACGACCCAGTCCCCGTGGCGGACCCAGAAGGTCGCCGCGCCGCGCGGGGAGCGGATCTCGGCCAGCTGGACGGCCGGATGCCCGTCGCCGGTCGGCAGCATCAGCCCGCGGGGCGTGATGACCCCGCTCCAGCCATCGTTGCCCGAACGGGCGACCGGCAGGCCGGTGGCGACCGCGAGCAGGACCGAATGCGCCGTGTGCTGGGCGTCGGCGGCCTCGTGTCCGTACCAGCCATCGTTGGTCACCACCGCCAGGAGGTCGGCCCCGGCCAGCGCATGCTCGCGGGCGAGCGCGGGGAAGACGTCCTCGTAGCAGACCAGCGGACCGGCCAGGAAAGTGAAGCCGCCGCGGGTGGTCAGGGGCAGCAGGGTGGGGGCCTGGCCGGCGACGCAGTCCTCCGCGATCGGCACGACCTTGCGCAGCGGCAGCCAGTCGGCGCCGGGCACGTATTCGCCGAACGGCACCAGGTGGCGCTTCGCGTAGGTGGGCTTCTGCGCGCCTTCGGCGGTCACCACGGCCACGCTGTTCGCGTAACCGCCGGCCCGGCGTTCGACGGCGCCGATCAGCAACGGGGTCCCCGGCGTGACCTGGCGGAGCATCGCCTGGTAGCGCGGGTCGTCGAGCAACGCCGGCAAGGCCGCCTCCGGCCAGAGGATCACGTCCGGCTTGTCCGCCAAGGTCGCGCGCGCGGCCTCCGTCAGCGTCGTCGCATGCTGCTTGAACTTGTCCAGGTGCCACTTCTCCGTCGGGTCGAAATGCGTGCGGACCGCGGCGATGCGTACGATCGTGCCGGGCGCGCGGCGCGCGGCCTCGGTCAACGTCAGGGCGAAACCCGCGGCGATCACCCCGAGGCCCAGGTAGAGCTCGGGCGTCAGGCGCTTCGTCCAATCCATCGGTCCGAGCGGCGTCAGCGCGGCGTCGGCCCGCCGGAAGCGACGCAGGCGGATGATCCAGCTGGCCAGGCCGAGATTGATGAGCACCAACCCCATCGACAGGCCCGTGGGCCCGACCCACGCGCACAGCGTCAGCATCACCGGGTTGCCTTGCTGGCTGGCGGCGAGCGGCAACCAGCCGAAGCCGGTGAGGAAGGTGGTCCGGGCCCATTCGAGCAAGCCCCACGCGCCCGCGAGGCCCAGCATCGCGAGCAGCCGCGCCGGCAGGCCGGCCTCGCCGACGGCCGGCAGGATCCAGCGCAGGGCCAGGCACCACAGCCAGGGGAAGAGCGCGCAATAGGCGGTCAGTCCGACGAGTCCGAGCCAGCCGAGCGGCGGGTACACGTGGCGCAGCCAGACGAGCAGCGCGACCCACAGCGCCCAGCTCGTGACGAAAGCCGCGCGCCGCCAAAGGCGGAAGTCGGGCGCCTCCGCCGCGGCCAGCGCGGCCGGGATCAGCGCGAAGAACGCGACGAACGGGTGCCCCAGCGGCGGGAACGAGCAAAGCAGGAGGACCGCGCTCAGGCCCAGCCCGAGCCAGGTCGCGCGCCCGCCCACCGGCGCCGGGCTCGCGTCCGCCGCGGTCATTCCGAGATGACCTGGGCGACTTCCCAGCCCTCGTCGCGGACCAGCGGCTCGGCCTTCTTCCACTTCAGTTCCTGGGACTCCGGGCCCTTGGTGATGCGGACGACGGCGTTGCGGCCGATCTTCGGGAGCTCGCGCCGGAAGGGGGCGTGCTTGACGGGGGCCGGCGCCGGGGCGGCCGGGGCGGCGGTCGTCGCGACCGGGGCGCCGGGTTCGGCCGGCCCGATGGCCATGGCCTGGCCTTGGGCGCGGCGCATGAGGGCCTCGAGCGCCTCCATCGAGGACGCGAGGCGGAAGAGCTTGCGGCACACGTCCTCGCGGAGCTGGCCCATGAGGTCGGCGAAGGCCCGGTAGGCCTCCGTCTTGTACTCGTTGAGCGGGTCCTTCTGGGCGTAGCTGCGGAGGTTCACCGCTCGGCGCAGCTCGTCCATGTCGGTCAGGTGGTTCTGCCAGTTGCGGTCGATGGCCTGGAGCAGGACGTGGCGCTCGATGTAGGTGATGACCTCGGCCGGCTCATGGGCCTCGCGGCTGGCGTGCAGGTCCATGACCTTGCGCAGCGCGAACTCGGCGGCCTGGGGCAGCGTGCGACCCTGCAGGTCGGCGGCCTCGAGGCGCAGGTGGAAGCAGCCGGCGTACCAGCTCGTGAAGGCGTTGACGCCCTGGGCGGTCGGGGCGGTCGCGCCTTCCGGGTAGGCCTGGGCGAGACGTTCCTCGATCTCCTCGGCGAGCACGTCACGGACGGCCTCGCGGGAATCCTGGGCGGCGAGGGTGCGGTTGCGCAGCGCGTAGACGATCTGGCGCTGGCGGTTCAGCACGTCGTCGTACTGCAGCAGCCGCTTGCGCATCGAGTAGTTCTGGCCCTCGACGCGCTTCTGGGCGGTGCCGATCGAACGGTTCAGGAGCGGGTGCTCCAGCGGCTCGCCTTCCTTGAAGGACTTCTCGAGGAGGGAGGAGATGATGCCCGCGTTCGAGAACAGGCGCATCAGGTCGTCCTCCAGCGCGATGAGGAAGCGGGAGCGGCCCGGGTCGCCCTGGCGGGAGCAGCGGCCGCGCAGCTGGCGGTCGACGCGGCGGGATTCGTGGCGCTCGGTGCCGAGCACGTAGAGGCCGCCGAGCTCGCGCACGCCCTCGCCGAGCCGGATGTCGGTGCCGCGGCCGGCCATGTTCGTGGCGATGGTCACCGCGCCGCGCTGGCCCGCGAGGGAGACGATCTCGGCCTCCTGCTCGTGGTGCTTGGCGTTGAGCACCTTGTGCGGCACCTTGGCCATCCCCAGCATGCGGCTGAGCGTCTCGGACGCCTCGACCGAGGCGGTGCCCACGAGGACGGGCTGCCCGCGCTGGTGCGCGTCGGCGACCTCCTTGATGGCAAAGGCGTACTTCTCGCGGCGCGTCTTGAAGACGATGTCGTTGTCGTCGACGCGGATGCACGGGCGGTGCGTCGGGATGGTCACGACGGACAGGCGGTAGATGTCGTTGAACTCGGAGGCCTCGGTCTCGGCCGTGCCGGTCATGCCCGCGAGCTTCTCGTACATGCGGAAGTAGTTCTGGATCGTGATCGTCGCGTAGGTCTTGTTCTCCTTCTCGAGCGGCACGTTCTCCTTGGTCTCCACGGCCTGGTGGAGGCCGTCGTTCCAGCGGCGGCCTTCCATGATGCGGCCGGTGTTCTCGTCGACGATCTTCACCTTGTTCTCGACGACGACGTAGTGGCGGTCGCGTTCGTAGAGCGCGTAGGCCTTGAGCAGCTGGCCGATGGCGTGGATGTCCTCGGACACGCGCGCGTACTCGTCCTCGGCCTGGGCGCGGAGCTCGGCGCGGCGCTCGGGGGTGAGCCCCTCGTCCTTGTCGAGCTCGACGAAGCGCGTGGGGAGGTCGGGCAGCACGAAGGCGTCGGGCTGGCCCGGGCGCAGGGTGTCGCGGCCGAGCTGCGTGAGGTCGGACTCGTGGTTGCGCTCGCTGACGGCGAAGTAGAGGCGCTCCTTGAGGTGGTAGCGGCGGTCCTTCTCGACCTCGGAGGCCAGGACGCCCTCGTGCTTCTCGAGCAGCTTGCGCCAGCGGCCGTTCTCCATGAGGCGGAGGAAGACGCGGTTGCGCGGCATGCCGTGGGCGGCGAGCCAGAGCTTGTCGAGCGTGTCGGTGGTCGGGTCCTTGCCCTCGGCCACGGCGCCGAGCTCGGCGGAGGCCTCGTTGACGATGCGGGTGACCAGGCGCGTCTGGTGGTCGACCAGACCCTGGACGGCCTCGCGCAGGCGGGGGAAGGCCGGCTCGCGCTCCTCGGTGGCCGGGCCGGAGATGATCAGCGGCGTGCGGGCCTCGTCGATGAGGATGGAGTCGATCTCGTCGACGATGCAGAAGTAGTGCTCGCGCTGGACCTGCTCGGCCACGCTGAGGGCCATGCCGTTGTCGCGCAGGTAGTCGAAACCGAATTCGGAGGCGGTCCCGTAGGTGATGTCGCGCTTGTAGGCTTCGACGCGCTCGTCCGGCGGCATCTGGTTCTGGATGCAGCCGACCGTCAGGCCGAGGTAGCCGTAGAGGTGGCCCATCCACTCGGAGTCGCGGCGGGCGAGGTAGTCGTTCACCGTGACCAGCTGGCAGTTGCGGCCGGTCAGGGCGTTGAGGTAGAGGGGCAGGGTGGCGACGAGGGTCTTGCCTTCGCCCGTGGCCATCTCGGCGATCTTGTTCTTGTGGAGGGCGATGCCCCCGATCAGCTGGGCGTCGAAATGCACCATCTCCCAGGTGAGTTCGTGGTCGCAGACGACGGCTTTCGTGCCGCAGAGGCGGCGGGCGGCGTTCTTCACCACCGCGAAGGCCTCGGGCAGCAGGTCGTCCAGCTTCTCGCCGCGGGCGACCCGGGCCTTGAGCTCGCCGGTCTTGGCCTTCAGCTGCTCCTCCGTCAGGGTCTGGTACTCGACCTCGAGGGCGTTGATCCGCTTCACGAGGGGGGCGCACTGCCGGAGGAACTTCCGATTGTGGCTGCCGGCGAAGAGCTTGAGGATGCTGAGAAACATGGGTCCGGGGCGAACCCGTAGCAAACCCGCACCCGCCCCCCCGGGGCAAGCCATTTGACTCAGTTGTTCACAAGGGGTTTTCGGCCTTGCCGTCACCGTCCAGCCCTCAAGATGGAGGCCCTCCCCATGGCTGAAAACGTCCTCATCCTCGGCACCGGCTGCGCCGGCCTCACCGCCGCCATCTACGCCGCCCGCGCCGGCCTCAGCCCCCTGGTCCTCGAAGGCGGCCAGCCCGGTGGCCAGCTGACCACGACCTCCGAGGTCGAGAACTTCCCCGGCTTCGTCCACGGCGTCGACGGCAACGAGCTGATCACGAATATGAAGGGCCAGGCCGAGCGTTTCGGCGCCAAGTTCGCTTGGGACCGCATCGACTCCGTCGACTTCTCCGGCCCGGTCAAGAAGCTCAAGGGCGGCGAAGCCACCTACGAGGCCAAGGCCGTCATCATCGCCACCGGCGCCTCGCCCCGCCTGCTCGGCATCCCCGGCGAGAAGAAGTACTACGGCGGCAACGGCGTCACCACCTGCGCCACCTGCGATGGCGCCTTCTACCGCAACGTCCCCGTCGCCGTCGTCGGCGGTGGCGACTCCGCCTGCGAAGAGGCCCTGTTCCTCACCCGTTTCGCCTCCAAGGTCTACCTCGTGCACCGTCGCGATACCTTCCGCGCCTCCGAGATCATGGTCCAGCGCGTCAAGGCCCACGAGAAGATCGAACTCGTCCTGAACGTCACCCCGACCGAGATCCTCGGCGACGAGAAGGTGCACACCCTGCGGGTCATCGAAAAGTCCGGCGCCCCCCGTGATTTGGCGGTCAAGTGCGTCTTCGTGGCCATCGGCCACATCCCCAATTCGCAGGCCTTCACCCCTTCCCTTGAGGTCGACGAAGGCGGTTATTTCGTCGCCGGCGCCAACACCGTCAGCACCCGCGTTCCCGGCGTCTTCGTTGCCGGCGATTGCGCCGACCACGTCTACCGCCAGGCCATCACCGCCGCCGGCATGGGCTGCCGCGCCGCGATCGAAGCCGAACGCTGGCTCGCGGGGCACTGAGCGCGCGTCGCGGCATAGCCGCGACGAGGGCTAGGGTCAGGGCTAGGGACAGGGTCAGGAGATCTATTTATCAGGTAGGGACCAGCGTCCCCGCTGGTCCGCGGACAAGGCATGGGGTCTGGCTTCATCTCGCGCAGCGATGATGTGCCTGACCTCATTGCCGAAGGCCCTGAAAGAGACAGAGTACAGAGGACAGAGTACAGAGTGCTGCATCGAGTGCTGAATCGAGCGTAGCTGTGGCCTCCTCGGCCAAACCGCCAACCGCCAACCCCCAACCGCCCGCGAACACCGTTCGCGCTGGTAGGGACCAGCGTCCCGCTGGTCCGCGGCTCTCTAGGTAGGGACCAGCGTCCCGCTGGTCCGCGGCCGACCGGGGACGGTCAGCCCTACCTGAAAGAGACAGAGTACAGAGTGCTGAATCGAGTGCTGAATCGAGCGTAGCTGTGGCCCCCTCGGCCAAACCGCCAACCGCCAACCCCCCACCGCCCGCGAACACCGTTCGCGCTGGTAGGGACCAGCGTCCCGCTGGTCCGCGGCCGAGGCATGGGGTCTGGCTTCATCTCGCGTAGCGATGATGTGCCTGACCTCATTGCCGAAGGCCGACCCGGCCGACCGGGGACGGTCAGCCCTACCTAAGGGCCGAAGAAGGGACCAGGACAGGAGGTCGGAATTTAATTCCTGGCCCTAGCCCCTGCCCTAGCCCCAGCCCTCGAAGTAATCGCTCCGCGATTACTTCGTCAAAATCTCCATCGCCGACTTCTTCTGCGGGATGAAGGGCAGCACGTGCTCGGTGTAGGGCACGATGACGTCGAGGAGGTAGGGGCCGTCGTGGTCGAGCATCTCGCGCATGGCGGCGCGCAGGTCCTCGCGCTTCATCACCTGGCGGGCCTTGATGCCGAAGCCGTTGGCGATCTTGACGAAGTCCGGGTA
>JACCDP011009295.1_pt1 | contig 10170 bp, 13 predicted proteins | sample 7445841 | NCBI WGS metagenome assembly JACCDP01 (sample SAMN15323441, study PRJNA562643) | freshwater metagenome | isolation source: river surface water | place: USA:Blue River Watershed | collected 2017-08-17
GCAGCGGCGCACCCCCGGGCACGAAGGCGGGCGCGAGCGCAGAGGCTGAGCTGAAGCTGCCGCTACTGGCGGACGCGTGCAGCCTGCGGCGCAGGCAAGGGCGACTCAGGCACGCAGCGGGAGGCGCAAGTGCGGGCCAGACACGCTGCGCAAAACGTGGAAGCCTGGTGTGCAGCAGACACGCTGGTCAGCCGCCAGCGCGCGCCGCGCGCACGCACCCCTGGCCGGAGGGCACAAACTCGGCGACGCGGGCGTTGAGCGCATTGCTGCAGAGCGCCAGAGCAGCGCAGATGTGTTAAGGGTTTGTGCCACAGAGGCAGCTGCGGGCCAGCCGCGGTGCAGGCTGGCGTGGCGGCGGCACGGCGCGCACCTGCTGCTGCTGGGCGGCAGACCGCCCGGCACGAACGGCGCTGCGCTGCCGTTCATGTGAAGCTCCTTTGACTACGCGCGCCGCTGTCGTGGGCGCCAGATATGCACAGCAAGAGCTTACGCGCGTATCTCTCGCGTGCGTGCAGCAAAGAAGACGAGGTCAGCGGACGAGCGCGCTTTCTAAATACCAAAGAAGAAGCAAAGTGTGTGCTTGGTGTGCGCCGGGGTCGTCGTTGCGAAACCAAAACGCACAGCGCTGCGCCACCCCTCGCCTCTCCGTGTCGTCAGGCGCGCGCCAACGTCCGTGCGTGTTATGAGCACAAAGGTGGAGAAGCCTTCGCTGGGCGGGACTCGCATCCGCATCCGCAAGCGTAACGTCAACGTGCCGCTGGACGCAGCCTCCTTCGCGGACGACGTGGTTGCCATCTTCCAGGACGCGGCCAGCGAGGAGGCTGACGTGGAGACGAACCTGGTGCGTGGCGTTGCCTGCCTGCGCGACGCTGCGCTGCCTGGCAGCCAGCCCTAAACGTCACGTCGGCGGCTCACGCGCTGCGCGTGCGCCAGCTTGCCGGCGTCAAGGCCCTCGAGGCGGGCGCCGCCGCGGACCTGGACTACGGGCGCTATGGCGACACGCTCTTCGAGCTGCTTGTCACGGGCGGGCGCTTTGCGGGGGGCTCTGTCGAGGTTGAGTACTCTGCAGAGGCAGGCAAGCTGGCCACAAATGTGCGTGGCTCGCTGCTCGCGCAGCTCGCGCGCCCTTGTCACCTGCGTCGCTTGCGCGCTGAGTGCTCATCACTCGCGCTGCCTCGCAGGTGTTTGATGCAGCACCTACGGCCGCGGCTGTGAAGCCGTTTGTGGTGGCGATGCAGCACATCCTGCGCCGCCGCCCGTTCCTGGTGAAGAACCTAGAGAACACGGTGAAGAAGCTGCTGCAGCTGCTGGAGCACTACGGCGCGGCTGAGCGCGACAAGATTGCAATCGTGCTCAGCCAGGTCTTTATCCAGAAGCTGGGCGTGCCTCCTGAGAACGTGTTCGGCGTGCTGCTCAACGACGTGCTGGTGGCCAAGGGCACGAGCCTGAGCTTCGTGACGTGCATGTTCCGCGAGTGGCTGCGCGACGCGAGCCTGGAGGACCTGCAGGCGGCGCTGCGGCGCGGCAAAGTCGAGGAGCGCCTGCTCGAGTTCTTCCCGCAGCAGCGGCGCAGCGCTGACGCGTTCGCGGCGCACTTTGAGGCTGAGGGTCTGCACGAACTGGTTGCGCACAGCCGCAAGCGCTTCGCCGACGCGCGCGCGCGAGAGCTGCGCGACGCGCTGTCCGAGCTGCTGTCCGAGGGAGGCGGCGTGGGCGACGCCTGCGAGCTGCTCAAGCAGCGGAAGTCCAAGGAGGGCGGACTGGCGGAGGAGGCGTGCGTCGGGGCCGCCTGGGAGGCGCTGCTGGGCGCCGCGCAGGCTGGCGCCAAGGGCGCGGCGCAGCTGCCCGCGGCGCTAGTGAAGCAGCTGCGCGGCTGGGCCAAGCTGCTGGCTGCGGCTGCGCCCAGCCGCAAGGGCCAGGCGGAGCTGCTTGGCCGCGTGCAGAGCAGCTGCTACGACGACACGGCGCTGCTGAAGAGCTTCGCGGACATTGTGCGGCACTTGTACGACAAGGATGTGCTCAGCGAGGAGGCTGTGCTGGCCTGGTACAAGCGCGGCGCAAACCCAAAGGGGCGCGCCGTCTTCGTGAAAGACCTGGAGAAGTTCGTCAACTGGCTCCAGGAGGCGGAGGAGGAGTCCGACACGGAGGAGCAGGCGGCAACGCCCGCCGTTGTGGCGGCTGCGGACGCGGCTAACGCGGCTGGCGCCTGAGCACGCGGGGCAGAGGGGGCGGAGGGGGCGATGACACTTGAGAAGGCGCGCTGTCATAGAGTCACGGGAGTCGTGTGCACACGGCTGCGTGCGAAGCTGGGCGAGAAGGGTACACTCAGTCGGTCTCAGCGGGGCGGAGCCGCCGCGCGTCGGTCGTTTTATTTGTGCGCGTTTTGCACTCCTCCTCCTCGCGCTCCGCGCGCCCGTGTTTGTCCTCCGCTGTGTGTGGCAAGCATGACGACGCCGTACGAGGAGGTGCCTCTTGCCGACATGCGTTGGGACGAGTCATTGCAGGCCTTCACGTACGAGTGCCCCTGCGGCGACCTGTTCCAAATCAGCGGCGACGAGCTCGCAGCGGGCGAGGACATCGCGCACTGCCCCAGCTGCTCGCTCGTGGTGCGCGTGCTGCTGGACGACGTGGACGCTTTCGCGGCTGACTGGGAGGCGCGGAAGCAACCAGACGCGCCTCGCCAAGACGCAGCCGCACCGCTGGTGGAGGTGACGTGAGCAGACATGCTGCGCCGCTCTCAAACACAAAGATGCAGCAGCCGCTGGTGCACAACGCCCGAGCTGGCCTGCCGTAGGGTTGGTCTTTTGCCTCTGCTCCATCTCCTTCAACGCTGTCAAGCTGGCTGCGAGGGCACGCACAAGCTGGTCACTCTGCCGACGTCAGCAGGGCGCTGCGGCCAACAACGCCACTATACGCGCTTGACGGAGCACGCAGCTGTTGATTCGCCGCAGACGCTGCGCTGAGACGCATGACTGTCGTCGCCCTTGGTGTGAGGTGCAACCAAGCCATAAGGTTGGCGCGTCGTATGAATGCGGCGCGCAGTGTCCACGCGGCGCGCGCGCCAGCTGTGCTCATCCTCCGCCCGCGAGTCTGTCGAGCGCGGCCTTGTCTAGCAGGCTCTTGCCCGCCTCGCCTCGGTCGTACGGCTGCGCCATGTCGCGCATGAACTTGCGCGCCGCGTGCAGCGCCATGTCGGTGCTCAGGTTCAGGTGCTCGTCGCGCAGCTGCGCGGTGATCCAGCCGGGCAGCTTGCCGCGCTTGTCGGTGCTGTGGTAGCGCTTGTCAGCCAGCACCATGAGGCCGTAGTCAGCCTTGCTGCGGATGACGCGGCCCATGCACTGCGCCGCCTGCCGGATGGCGTCGAATGACAGGAAGTCCGCCTCGCGGATCTGGAAGGTCTCGCGCAGGTACTCGAGGCGCGCGCGCAGCGGGCGCGCCAGCGTGTACTGGTACGGCACGCCCACCATGACCACCGCACGACCGTAGTGCCGGTCAAAGTCGATGCCCTCCGCCACCTTGCCGCGCGCCACGGAGAGAAACACGGCGCCGCGGCCGGCGTTGCAGGCGCGCCGATAGTTGTCCAGCGCCAGGCTGGTCTCAACCACGTCCGCAGTTTCGATGAACACAAGCTTGTGCGTCATCAGCTCCGCAAGCACGCCGCTCTCGTGCCAAGCGGCTACGATGCTGTCCATGTAGCTGTATGACACAAAGAAGCAGACCATGCCGTCCGGCACGACTGCCGCCAGGTCCACGAGCAGGCGGCCGTAGTTGCGCACCACTGCAGGGTCTGAGCGCATGTCGAACTTGGTGCTGAGCGGCAGCTGGTCCGCGCCGCGCGTGACGACCAGCGGGCAGAGGCAGTCGCGCGTCAGCGTCATGTCAAGGGACTTTATGGCAACCGGGTGGAAGGCCAGCAGCTTCGGATACAAATCCAACGGGCTGAGTGTACCGCTGGTGATGAACACGCTGGCAAAGCGGCTGAACACCGGCCGCATGGCCAGGCTTGCGTCCAGGCAGCACAGCTGCAGCACGGGGTCAGGCACGGACGGCAGGCGCTCGTCGCAGGGCTCGAATATGAGCGAGAAGCCGCGCGCGTAGGTGCCCACCAGCGTCGCAAAGTCGGCCAGCAGGCTGAGTCCCCAGTACTCTTCTGTGTCTGTGATCTCCAGCGCCTTCAGCAGGCTGCTCAGCCGGTCGTAGCAGAAGCGCAGCGTCTTGGCGTCGATGCCTGTGGCGCTGACCAGCGCCGCCAGGAAGGCAGCGGGCGTCTCCTGCGTCACGTCCGCACCCGCCAGCTTGCGGCGCAGGAACTCGCACAGGCGCTGCAGTAGCGCCAAAAAGTGCTCCGCGCGCCGGATGTTGCCGGGCACAGCCTCGCGCAGCACATCTGCGGGGATGACAGGGTTGGCCAGCCACTCCTCGCCGCCCGTCACGCCGCCGCCGCCGTCCGCGTCGCCGCCGCTGCCCAGCGTGCCCTGCGACTGAAGCCCCGCCACCAGGCGGTCGTACTCGGCGCGCAGCCGCCGCTCGTCCGTCTGCTTGGCGCGCGAGACGGCACGGTTGAGCGCGCCGATGTTGCGCGTCGCGCCGTCAAGCGTCTGTGGCCGCAGGTTCACGGACAGCGCTTCGATGCAGACGTTGTCGATGTTGTGCGCCTCGTCGAAGACCACCACGCACTCGCGCTCCAGCTCGCGCGACACCATGCCCGACACTTTTGGGTCCAGCAGGTACTGATAGTTGTACACAACCACGTTGGCGACGCTGATGGCGTGCCGCGCAAGGAAGTATGGGCACCAGCGCCGCTTACGGCCGAACGCGCGCAGGTCTTGCAGCTGCGGAGCGTGAGTGCGCACTCAGCTCGGGTGAGGCGCGGCACAGGCGGCTTCGCGCGCGCACCGTGTATACACCGGGCGGCACCACCGCCCCCGTGCCGGCGCGCTCCAGGTCCTCGAAAAAGTCGCAGAGCTCGGCCTCCTCCTCCTGGCCCTCGGCAGCGGCGCGTACCTTGCGCTCGCGCACCCAGGACGCGGTGAGCCGCCGACAGCCGGCGTCCACGCTCTCGCGGCTGCCCTCCTCAGACACCTGGCACGCGCGCGCGCGTCAGACGACAGTGCAAGCCCGCGCGGGTGAAGGCAAGTTGACAGCGCCAGCCTCACGTGCCTTTGGATGGACGCACATGTTCTTGCGGCTGCTCAGCCCGATAGCCAGAATCTGCGACGTGCTGCCCACCAGCGGCTCGCGGTAGGCCTGTAGCGTGCGCAGTTCGGCCAGCACCTGCGACCCGAGAGCCCGGTTAGGGCGCCAAGCAGCCGCTCGCTTGCTCCGCCGCTGCGTGAGCGGCATAGCGGCGCGTGCATGCCTTCTCCATCTCGGGCACAGTGCGCGTGCAGTAGACCAGCTTGCCGCACTCGGGGTGCGCCAGCTGGTAAGACGTGATGAGCGACAGCAGCGAGATGGTCTTTCCCGTGCCCGTCGGCATCTCCAGGCAGCCATGGCCCTGCAGCGCGTAACATACGGCACGGCGCCTCAGGCGCGCAGCGCTGGTGCACGTCGCGAGAGCGGTGTGCACGCTGCATGCACGCTGCATGCACGCCACGTGCACGTGCCTTTGCGTCCAGGCCATGCTTGAGCTCCAGCATGTACTTGTACTGCTCCGGATAAATGTAGTCATACGGAAAGTACACCGTCAGGCCCTCCAGCTTGAAAATCATCGCGCGGCAGCGTGCGGCGCGCCGCGCTGCCGAGACTCACGCGGCTCGCGAGCGGCACCTCAGCAGCAGCGCAACAGTGACAATGCGTGCGTCGGCTGCGCGTGCCGCGCAGATGAAAGTCAAATCGGAGACGTGGAGCGCGCGTGTGCTTTGAAGTTGAAGTTTTGAACATCGGTGACAAACGACAACATTTGTGTATGACTAGCAGTCTCTAGCATCGCGACTTAACGCAACCATGTCAGGTTATTAGCTCCGTCCGATGCGCTTATTCGCGGCGTCAGTGGTCATCTGCCGCCTGCAATGCGGTGCACGATGGCACGCACGATGCCAACAACTGCACCTGTGAGCGCCCTTGTCGCCACTTTCATCGCGCGCGATGCTGCTGCGACGACTAAGGGAGCTGCGATGGCGTGCACAACGTCCAGTAGTCCCGTGCCAGCACGCTGCTGCTGCTGCTGCTGCTGCTGCTGCTGCGTCTCCTGCGAGTCACTCGGCCGCTGCCAGGTGCCGCCGCCGCCAAGGCTGTGCTCCTCCACCTCCTGCGTCATGCGTCCGTCGCGGTTGATGACGGTGCGCGTCCGTCTCAGCACACGATCGCCGCTCGGCCGAGTGTACACTTCTTCGTGCACCTCCACGCGCTGCCCCATGGCCGCGTTGCGCAGAATCTGCTCAAATAACTCCTCGGCTCTGACGCCGCGACGCCCATGCGCGTGTGCCTGCTGCTGCTGCGCCCGCCGCAGCAGCTCGGCGAGCGAAGACACGCCGCCAAAGAGCTGACGGAACAACTCCTCCGCCTCATCCATCGAAGGACCGCCAGCGGGGCCCGGTGCCGCTCGAGCACGGCCCGCGGAGGCGGACTGGCGCTCTTGCCAGGCGCGCTGCTGCGCACGCTGCTGCGCGCTGCTACCGCCGTATCTTTGGCGCTGCTCTGGGTCGGACAGCGTCTGATACGCCTGCGAGATGGCCTTGAAGCGCTCCTCAGCAGCGGCGCGACCATCGCCCGAGTGTCGGTCTGGGTGCCAGCGAAGCGCCTCGCGGCGATACGCAGCTTTGATGTCGTCTTGCGACGCGCCGCGCGGCACGCCGAGCACGCTGTATGGGTCGCCGGCGTTGGAGGCGAGCAGGCGCGCCCACTCCCAAGCGGCGCCTGGCCTGCACGCCACGCGAGCGCGCCGCGTGCAGGCGCGCAGCATGCACGGACGAGGCCACGCCGCGCAGCAAACGCGACACGCGTGCGACAAGGTTGCCCAGGCGGGGAGGCGCCGCGCGTTTTGATGCGGTCGTCTTGCGTTTTTGACAACTGGTCAACTGCACGCACGCGCCTGTGCCTGCTACTCCCTCTGACGCATCCGGCGCGTGTATCCGACGGTCCGAGGTCTTGTCGCGCGACTGCGTATGCTGCGGAGTCATACGTCCCTGCATGACGAAGCGCAATAATGCTCTCGCCGTGGCGTTGCTTGCTGCGCTCGCCTCGCCCGCGACGCCCTTTGCGCCTGACGGCTGGCTTGTCGTGCACACCTGGCCCTGGACGAGCTGCGCCGACGCGGCCGCGGCAACGCTGGCGTCTGGCGGCTCCGCGCTGGATGCTGTCGTTGCTGGCGCGCAGGCGGCCGAGCGCGACCCGCGGGTTGAATCCGTCGGCTATGGGGCGCACCCGGACGCAGCCGGCGAGCCGACGCTGGACGCGGCTTTGATGTGCGGCGCCAGCGGGCGTATCGGCGCAGTTGGCGCGCTTCGGGGCGTGCGGGACGCTGTCGCCACAGCGCGCCTGGTGTTGGAGCACACGTCGCATACGCTTCTTGTCGGCTCGCAAGCGTCCGACTTTGCCGTCGGATTCGGGGGCCTGCCGGCGGGCACGCTGAGCACTAACGAAAGCGACGCCGCTCACGCGCGCTGGACTGACGGCGGCTGCCAACCAAACTATTGGCGCAGCACGGAGCCGCCGCCAAACAGCGGCTGCGGTCCGTTTCAGCCTGCGCAGCCCGACTCAACACCTGGAGCAGTCACGGCGGTCACGCCCGAGATGCATGACACCCTTTCTATGGCCGTTTTGGACGGCCGCGGCAACATTGTGTCAGGCACAAGCACCAACGGACTTGCATTTAAACTGCCTGGCCGCGTGGGCGACGCGGCCATTCCCGGCTCAGGCAACTACGCGCGCAACGGCGTCGGCGCATGCGGCAGCACAGGCGATGGAGACGTGCTTATGCGCCACCTGCCGTGCTATCAGGTTGTCGAGAGCATGCGCATGGGCATGGCGCCGCTTGATGCGGCTGAGGATGCGCTGGCGCGCGTTGCTGCCTTTGCAGGAGACTCTTTTCAGGGCGCACTCTTCGCGGTATCAGCAGATGGCAGACATGCCGGTGCGGCGCACGGCTGGACATTTCAGTATACCGTGCGCAAAGCGGGCGACGCGCAGGCGACGGTGTTCACAGTCGCGCCGCGCCCGGGCTTTAAACCACGCGGGCCACGTCGCACCGCGCCCGCCACACAGCTCGTTGCTGCTGCGGCAGGCGGCGCTGCTGCATCCATGGTCATGACGGCGCTGCTTGGGCGCAAAAAGCGCCATGCAACAGCTCCTGAAGCATCCGGGCGCGAACCTCTGCTGCCCGATGCCTTCGCCGCCGCATCGCACTCGTAAGCGCACTTTGCGTGTCATACTCTGATGCACACATACCGTCGGCACTCCGTCGCATATCGGCGGCGGCGGCGCGCCGCGGCGGCGGTGTGCACTGTGCAGCCCAACTCGAGAGAAACGACTCTGTCATTACAACAGCGAACGGATACGCATATCGCGCGCCAGCAGGAGCCCCCAAAGCGCAGACGAGCGAAGGGAACGCGAGCTCGTGCGTGGTAGTGTGGACGTACGTCCCGCACCACCGCCACCACTCCTGCTCAGCCGAGCGATCCCCCATCGCTCACCCTCTGCTGTTGGTTTGCAGTGCTGTGCGGACATATTGTGAGAGGCGGCGCATATGCAGCGCACTGCCGCGCCTTAAGAGCGCCGCTCGGACGTGAAACAGCTTCAGCGGGCGTGCGGCAGAATGGCTGTGCAGCGTGGCGGCACACCGCCCGTGCACTGGAGCACATGGGTATTTGCCAGCGTCGGCTTGGCGTTCCTGGTTGCGGGCGCATTGAACATGGTATGTCAGAGGTCCTGCACTGCGTTGCGAGCGAGCACGTGCGGTGTGGGTGCGCTCACACGCTGCTGAGCGACGCGCAGGTCTACGCGCACGAAGACTCGCACGCCGGCCCCGCCAATGCATACACAGACGCCGTGCAGTGCGTGCCCCAGCGCCCGCTGCGGTGGGACACGGCAACGGAAGGAGGGGCTCGGCTTGCGTGGACGCAGTTGCCGCGCGACGCGGCTGTTGCGCAGGCTGTCACTGCGCGCCTCGGCTCTCGAGCAAGCTGCGCGTGCGCGCTGCGCGCCTGCCCGCGTGCCTGACGCGCCACGCCTGTTGCCCCAGAGCCTGGGTGAATGGGGGCTACAAGCAGTTTGCAACCGACTGGAGCAAGGGCGGCGTGCACCTGCTGCTGAACCACACCTTCGTGGACGTTGCAGACCTGCCGCCGGGCTTCATCTCGCCCCGTTCGACGCGCATCTGGCTGAACGTGAGCGACACAGCGGTGCCGCTCAAAGGGCGGCACGTCAACGACCAGGCTCAATACACGGAGCAGCAGTGGTTCAACGTGCGTCAGCGCGGGGCAGCGCGAGCGTGCAGGTTCGCTGACGCGCGCCTCGCATGCGTTGCCGACAGGGGTCGCTGCCTATCTGGCCCTTCTGGAACGGGCACAGCGACATGATGACGACGCGTTTCATCTACGTCGCCGCCTTTGCTGGCGCAAAGCTGGGAGACATCGGGTTCACGGTGCGCTGCGCTCCCTGGCACGACCTGCCTGTGCGCGCCTAGTTGACTTGCCGCACGTGTTCCCTCTGCCACCCAGCTCCCGGCCGTGTCGTGTAACGACGCGGTGCGCATGGTGCGCTGCAGCGACAAGGGCACCAGGAAGTGCCCGCAGTACGTGCGGCAGGTGCACTTCTTGGCGAGCGCAGGGCTGGTGGTGACGCCGCCCAGCATCACGCTTCCCAACAAAACGCATTGGAAGTACGGCGTGGACAGCTGCGCGCAGTCGTTCACGACGCAGGAGCTTGTCATCGACGAGCCGACGTATCACGCAGACGTGATGCAGGGCGACGACGACAGCATGGGCTGGTGCTACAACTGGACGAGCATGTTCACGCCGCCGCAGCAGGCGGCGGTGCTGACGCTGCGCAGCGCGGCGGACCCTTACTATGTGGCCGGGCAGGTGACAAACTGCAGCTACATGCTTCCGCGCCCGCCTGTGGCCGTCTTTGAGCAGGGCTTTGGTCTGCTGCTGCCCGGCGTGGTGGTCACCACGCTGGCGTACTTTCTATTCGCCGGCGTCTGTGACCTGGGCCTCAGCAAGCCGCGCC
>JACCDP011210613.1_pt1 | contig 10170 bp, 9 predicted proteins | sample 7445841 | NCBI WGS metagenome assembly JACCDP01 (sample SAMN15323441, study PRJNA562643) | freshwater metagenome | isolation source: river surface water | place: USA:Blue River Watershed | collected 2017-08-17
CAAAAATGTTAACTTCGATAAAATACCCGGACTAAAACCTGTGTTTGCTAAAGAAGGAACCGTTACCGCTGCCAATGCCTCTACCATGAATGATGGAGCTGCAGCCCTGGTGTTAATGTCTAAGCAAAAAGCAGAGCAGTTAGGGCTTAAACCTATTGCCATCATCAAAGGCTTTGCCGATGCTGAACAGGCGCCGGAATGGTTTACCACCACTCCTGCCCTGGCAGTACCAAAAGCTGTAGAAAAAGCCGGACTTAAAATGCAGGATATAAACTATTTTGAGTTGAATGAAGCCTTTTCTGTGGTAGGAATCGCCAATACCAAAATCATGAAATTAGACCCAGCCAAAGTAAACGTAAACGGTGGAGCTGTTTCTTTAGGACATCCCTTAGGTTGCTCGGGAGCCCGCATTATTGTTACCCTTATACAGGTGCTCAAACAAAATAAAGCACGTTATGGTGCTGCCGGTATTTGTAATGGTGGTGGCGGTGCCAGTGCCATTGTTATAGAAAATGTAAATTAATGCTATAACATTTTTATAAAAACCTTATAAAGACTTTGCTGATTTTTAATGGCAGACCTTTATAAGGTTTTGTTTTTCTAATCACAGGTATGAACCCCAGGGCAAGCTCTGTACCCAAATTCCGCTCCAAAGAGCGGGGTATTAAACCTTCCGACGCACCTTCGGTGGTCGGGATTGTTCGACTAATTCCGCTTACGCGAAAAGTCTCACTAATAACCTTTGTAAAATGTATGGAATTTGTAATTTAAGTTTAGTTCCTTGCCGTCAGGAGCCTGCTAACAAAAGTGAAATGGTTAATCAACTGCTTTTTGGCGATTGCTTTTCCATTATAGAAGAAAAAGAGGAATGGATTAAGATAAAACAGGTGCATGATGAGTATGAGTCCTGGATCAACATGAAGCAATACATCCCAGTTAAGGAGAAAACCTTTTTAGACATTAAAAAAAAACCTTCCCTTTTTTGCAGCGATTTAATTAGTTTGATTCACGATAAGCAGAAAGGCATTTCTTTTCCTGTAGTAATGGGGAGTTTATTGCCCTATTTCCATGAAAAAAAACTACAGCTCGAAAACTATGAATATGAATTCGACGGGTCTTATGTAAGTACTGAAACAAAGGGAAACCCTGGACAAATTACTCAAACCGCTTTTCAGTTTCTAAATGCTCCCTATTTATGGGGAGGCCGGTCGGCGCTGGGAATAGATTGTTCGGGCTTTACTCAAATTGTGTATAAAGTAAATGGCTATCAGCTTCCCCGTGATGCCTGGCAACAAGCCAACTGTGGAAGTCCTTTGAGCTTTGTGGAAGAAGCAGAGCCAGGTGACCTGGCCTTTTTCGATAATGAAGAAGGTAAAATTATTCACGTAGGCATTGTATTAAGCGGACAACAAATTATTCACGCCTCCGGATGCGTGAGAATAGACCACTTTGACCATTACGGCATTTTTCATTCAGAAAGAAAAAAATACTCCCATAATTTAAGAGTAATAAAAAGAGTGATCGCGTAAAAAGCTTGAAGTAAATTTTATCCAAACTTTTTATTTGCGCTAATTCTTCTTAACTTTAATATTAAGTGAAAGTCTCTATCATTACCATAACATACAACAGTGCTTCAACCATTGAAGACACCATCCTTTCTGTGTTGGAACAAGACTATTCAGACATAGAGTATATTGTGGTAGACGGATTGTCTACCGATAATACCCTGGAAATTGTAAACAAATATGCCAGCCGGATTCAAAAAATAATTTCTGAAAAAGATGCCGGTTTATATTTTGCATTGAACAAAGGCATCAGCTTAGCGCAAGGTGAGCTGATTGGTTTTTTGCATTCCGATGATTTTTATTTACATAAAGGAGTTATTTCTTCCGTTGTAAAAGCCATGAAAGAGAGCCGTGCAGAAGGGGTTTACGGAAATTTATTTTACGTAGATAAAAATGATACCAATAAAATCCTGAGAAAATGGGTGTCCGGGAAATACCGGGAAGGAATGTTTCTTCAAGGCTGGATGCCTCCACATCCTGCTTTCTTTGTGAAACGCCAATGTTATCAAAAGTATGGCTCCTTCAACACCAACTTGCGCTCTTCGGCAGACTATGAAATCATGCTTCGTTTTATACATAAGCATAAAATTAAGGTGCATTATTTGCCTGAATTTCTGGTAAAGATGAGGGCAGGCGGTCAAAGTAACCTCAACCTTCGCAACCGCATTAAAGCTAACCAGGAAGACCGCATGGCCTGGAAGCTGAACAACCTAAAACCCTATTTCTACACCCTCAGTTTTAAACCACTTCGAAAAGTATGGCAATTTGTACGGTTGAGGAATAGAGACCTGAAAAAATCACCTGTATAGGCTACGAGGGCATCCATCTGAATAATCTATGGTACAATTAAGATAAAGTTAAGTGGTATTGTTTCTTTCCTTCCCTTTATCATTTATACTATCCTTAATCTATGATGAACGTTTGAAAACATACAAACAAGTGAAACCTTTCCAGCTAAAACCGGATGGCCTGGAAAAACTCGTATTATTAAAAAAAAAGAGGCTGTTCTTCAACAGCCTCTTTTAATAGATATCAAGCGGATGACCTATTTCACAGAATCAACTACAGCTTTAAAAGCTTCCGGATGATTCATAGCCAGGTCGGCTAAAGCTTTACGGTTTAATTCGATGTTTTTAGCATGCAGTTTACCCATAAACTCTGAGTAACTTAATCCATGCTGACGCACACCTGCGTTAATTCTTTGAATCCATAAGGCGCGGAAAGAACGTTTTTTGTTCTTACGGTCGCGATAGGCATAGGTTAAACCTTTTTCCCAAACGTTTTTGGCTATTGTCCAAACGTTTTTACGGGCACCCCAATAACCTCTGGTTAACTTGAGGACTTTTTTCCTGCGAGCGCGGCTCGCAACATGATTTACTGAACGTGGCATTTTTTTTTGTTTTTAGATTTTCAGCGCTCCTACCTCTTTCGGAAACTTTTAGAACTGAAACTCTGGTTAAACATTCATTACCGTGTAATAATCCTGAAAATTACTTACCTACAGCTAACATAAACCTTACGTTTCCTGCGTCGCCGTCATGTACCAATCCTGCATGAGTTAAACCACGTTTTTGTTTTGTGGTTTTTTTCGTGAGAATGTGACGTTTGTAAGCATGCTTTCTTTTGATCTTACCGGTCCCAGTAAACGAAAAACGTTTTTTCGCACTGGAGTTTGTTTTCATTTTTGGCATGATTCACTTAATTTAGGGTGACAAAGATACAATTTTTTCCGTATAAAAGCCTAATTGCTTTTTTGTTCGTGAAACTTGCCGCTTTAGCCCTGTTTTTCGGACAATCCCGGCAAAACAAGAGCAATTTTATCCGTTAATCGAAGATCCCTTGCCTGTATAGTCAGGAATGTTATTCAAATCATATTCAGAAATAAATAATTAACATACTGACTATCAGTATATTAATTTATATAAACGTTCTCAGGCTCCTTTTATTTCCAAAAACTAAACCGGGCTATTTTAACCATTAGCCCAATCATTCACTCAGGGCTTAAAGAAATCCGACTCCAGGTATTTTTTTGCATTCACATCCGCATAAGGACTAAATGAATAATTATTGGAAAGGTACCTCGACAAAATTTCATCTTCTTTCATGGCTTTGGAAACCACAAAAAAGTCTGTTCCAAAAAGTGTTTTTTGCAATAGTTCATCTTTCGCCTCCAAAGCCAACCGCAGTTTACTATCACAACCTTTTTCTCCAACAACGTAAGAAATATCCGCAAAAAAGTTTTCATATTTCTTAGTGATAGCGATGCATTGTTTAAACCATACTTCATCTTCCATCCCAAAATGACCCAAGCAAATTTTTAATCCCTTTTCTGCATCCGGAATACCCGCAGTTTTTAAACGTTCTACTAAAATCTCGTAATTGGTAGGTTGGGTAAAATTACGTTGAAAGGTATAACGGTCTGTGAGTTTCTTTTTCGCTTCCAACTTACTCCAGCTCTGATCTTCGGTAAAGTGAGGTGCACCGGCCGGCAGGTTTTCATTGGCTGCATGAATAATAGACTGGTAATTTTCCATTTTTCCCTGCCAGTGTATAGCCCCCTGAATGCAATGCACCATAATAGGTATACGGTGTTCAATTGCCCAGGCATACATATCAAACAATTTAGGGTCAAAAGGAAAATAACCCAATGCGGGATAAAGTTTAATTCCTGCAAAACCATAATTAACAATATACCTTTCCACAAAATTTTTTACGTCTGCTCCAGTTCTGAATTCAGCCCTCCTCGGATCTACAGGTACAAAAGGTATCATGCGGTAAGCGATTTCATCATTCCGCCGCAATTCAATTAAATCATGCAGCTGACTGTATATATTGGAAGTGGTTCTGCCCGCTCCCATCTGTTCCATATCCATGGGCAATACCACAAACCTGAAATCGTGACCTAATCCTTCATAATAGTTGCGTAGGGTCTCGAACTGGTTGGCTTGCTGGGTGGCTAATCCTAATTTGGCAAAAGTAGTAAGCCGGTTTGCCTTTTTTCTGTTTACGAGCTTTAAGGTTAAGCCAATAGCATCTATTACTCCCGGATGAATGCGGCTGAGTTTGTCTACCGCTAACACTTTTCCGAACGGAAGTCTGTCTTGTCCTACAACAAATTCCGGAACGTGATTAACGCTGAAAATATGCGTGTGTACATTAATAAAAGTGGCCATAAGGTCTTATTTTTTTGAAGATTTATTGTCTTCAGGTTTAATAACTCCGCGAATATTGATGAGTTTAGTAAGGATATTGAACCAGTTTTCTGATCCAAAAGACATGGCCATTCCCATGAGCAGGTATCCGAAAAAAACATAAAACCAGTTGGTGTCCCTGAAATTGATGGCTATAAAATCTTTCACATAATTTGCTATACCTTTTGCGGTAGAATTATTTTTTTCGCAACAGGTATGGACTGAATTGCATTGCCCCTCGCAAAGGTTTTGCTGGGGAAATCCCCAACCTATGGGAAGTCCCATTTTTTTTACCTCCTGGTATATGCTATCCATTTCGTGATTCTGGGCTTTAAACAATGAATCATATCCGGTACCTGGCGGTGAAGTGGCAAAACCCAAATCTTCGTAAGCAGGTGTTTTCGCCATCTCCGAAAGCTTTCCACTTTCATGCATCTGAATGGCTAATGATGAAATCCGGTTATTGAGGTTACTGTCATTTTTCAACGACTTAGATATAACAATGAGGTTGGCATTACAAAAAATGGCAATTCCTATTCCCAGTGGTATGCTCCATTTGTTTATCTTTTTTTTGTATTGGGAAGAAATCCTGTCCATATACCCTTCATACCACTTCATCAGTCTCGTCTTTACTTCTTCCAATGTGCTGGCCGGCATAATAATTCCTACCAGCAGTTCTTTTACATTACTATGGTTAAAACTTCTAAGGTTATTTTTTATTTGCTGTAAAATAGCTTCCGGACTTTCCATTGCCTTTTCTGTACTTTCAAAAACTATGGCTCTGCACTCCTTTCCGTTTTTAAGCTGCAGCTGATTCATGGGTTCCATTTTACTTAACACCCCCATCATGGCTTCGGCAAAAAACTCTGAACTGATATAGGCCGGAAATGTAGAGGATTTAGGCTTTACCGACTCAATGACCGGATGATTATATAATTTTTCACAAAGGTTATAATTATAACGGTCGTTGAACGCATCATTCAGTTTGATGTATAAAAAATGATTTCGCATACGCAGATACATCTGAATAAGTTCCAGCAAACCGCTGTGAAATATGGAAAATAACAGCACAATAAATACGATGGAAATTCCCAGGTCTATGATAGAAGATTGAAATGATATCATGATGAAATAATATTAGGTGTATGCTACATGGCGGAAAGATATACATTACTGTTTATCCTTCCAATGAAATCTCTTACTTTCCCTACCTTTCATCTTATTTGTTTCTGAAAATTGGCTGACAAGGAAATACTGCTGCCAACCCGGATCATAATAACTATGAAAAGTTTCTTGAAGTGACATATTTAGTCACATTTAGTCTGCGTGAATATTTTAATATTCGCTTGAACCGATATACCCAATCGGGGCACTCACTAAAAATTAATCCAGGTTAGCAAGCTATCTGTGGCTTAATCCTATCTTGTGTTTCAACTACTATCGAACCTAATAGAAACTGGCTTCTACTGAGAAAAGGTTATCTTTGAACCTAATTCAGGAACCCACGCCAACAACCAGCTATTTCAATCATGCAGTTGAAACAATTTTTTATTTTATTCCTCCTGCTTTTCCATACGTTTACTATTTATGGGCAGCAAGGCCATGAAGGGGCTAGAAATGGTGGTGCTGGTCGCCGCGGAGGAGGGCAAAAAATTAATAATGGACATTTTTACGGTAAAGTGGTGGATGCTGCAACAGGCAAGGGTATTGAATTTGCTCCGGTACAATTGTTTCAAAATAAATGGGACAGTGTAACGCACTCCAAAACTCCAACTCTTATGGCAGGACAGCTCACCGAGGCGAATGGAGATTTTAGCCTGGAAAACCTTCCTTTATTTGGAAAATTTAAACTTAAAATTGCAGCCATAGGTTATGAAGTAGTGGAAATGGAGGTGAGTTTTAATATACCAGCACCTGTGCCCGGTGAGCCCAAACCAGAAATAGCTCCGGGAGCCAATGAGAAAGATCTGGGAAATATTGCTTTAACATTACAAGCCACCCAGCTAAAAGAAATTGAAATCAATGGAGGGGAACCTGCTTATAAATTAGAGATAGACAAAAAAGTTTTTCATGTCGATAAAAATGTAATAAATGCAGGGGCTACAGCCGAAGAAGTGATGAGGAATGTGCCCTCACTTTCGGTGGACATAGATGGTAACCTGAGTTTAAGAAACAGCAGTCCGCAGGTGTTTGTGGATGGCCGGCCCACTAATTTAAGTTTAGATCAACTACCTGCTGATGCCATTGAAAGTGTTGAAGTAATCACTAACCCCTCTGCTAAATACGATGCCTCTGGGGGCGGGGCCGGTATTGTTAACATCGTACTAAAGAAAAACAGAAAATTAGGTTATAATGGCAGCCTGCGTTTTGGTGTGGATATGCGTAAAAAATTAAATGCCGGAGCAGACCTCAACCTACGGCAAAAAAAAATCAATGTTTTTCTGAACAGTAATTTTAATCAGCGTAAATCCCTTGGGGTTACAGAAACTTACCGAAGCAACCTGATGGGTAATCCTCCTACTCAAATTAATCAGCTCGGAAATTCCGTTAATAACGGACAATTCCGGATGTTAAAAGGTGGGATAGATTATTTTATGGATAACCGGAATACATTCACCTTCTCACAAACCTACAACAAAGGAAATTTTAATCCCTGGGAAAACCTGGACGTAATAACAGATTCCTTGTTCAATGGTTACACGAGTCAAAGTGCTTATAACAGACTAACAGCTATGAGCAGGGAAAATTCAACAAACGGAAGTGCATTATTATACAAACATTTATTTCCGGTGAAAGGAAGGGAACTTACGGCTGATCTTAGTTTTCAGGAAAGTAAAAACAATTCTTTAGGTAATTTTCAAACACAACATTACCTGTTCAACCAACCAGCAGGAGATAAACTCTTTCAGCGACAAACCATTTCCGGAAATACTAAACAAATAACTTTTCAAACAGACTATTCGGGCTGGATTTCTGAATCAGTTAAATTAGAATGTGGTGGAAGGGCTTATCTTCAATCTTCCCAAAGCACTAACCTGAATGCACTTTTTAATAAAAGCATACAGGATTATGAAACCATTGAAGGGCTTACGGCCAACTACAAATTTCTTAATCAGGTTTATGCTGTATACACTACTTACAGCGCAAAGCTTGATAAATGGACTTACCAGGCTGGCTTAAGAATAGAAAGTTCAAGCTATACCGGAAAGCTGATGAATACAACTTCCACTTTCCATAATCAATACCCATATAGCTTCTTCCCCACCCTGTTTGCCTCCTATGCCTTTGCTGAAGGAAAGGAATTACAGCTTAGTTACACCCGTAAAATTAACAGACCCAATTTTTTTCAGCTCATTCCTTATACCGATTTTTCCGACTCTCTTAACCTCAGAAGAGGCAATCCAGATTTAAAACCTGAGTTTACCAACTCCATTGAATTAAATTACCAGTACAGCTTTAATGCTGCAAACAGTATACTGTTGAGCAGTTACATAAAAAATACTACAGGCTTAATTACCGGATTTCAATTAGTAGAATTTAATGAGCAAAAAAATAAACAGGTGGTGATGAATACCTTTGCCAATGCCAATGGAAGTTATTATTACGGACTGGAGATCATCACCAAAAACAATGTGCGAAAATGGTTAGACATTACTGGTAATATCAACTTATTTAATTATCATGTAGATGCCCAAAACCTGCAAAAAAACCTGAGCAATCAATTATTTACCTGGAACAGTAAATTAAACATCAACATTAAATTGCCTTTTTCATTGAGTTATCAGGTATCTGGTGAATACCAGTCTGCCTCTATTATTCCTGTTGGCGGTGGAAGAGGCGGCGGTGGTCAGGGACAAGGTATGGGAGGGAATGGTGGCCAGGGGCAAGGAATGGGAGGCTCTTTTTCTTCCGTGCAGGGATATGTAAAACCCCGGTACAGTATTGACATGGCCATTAGGTGGGAGTTTCTCAAAAACAAAGCAGCCAGCCTGAGTTTAAGTGTTTCTGATGCCTTTAAAACCAGGCAATTTAACTCCTACTCCGCCAGTGAATATTTTATTCAGGAATCACATCGTTACCGCGATCAGCAATTTTTCAGATTAACCTTTAATTACCGTTTCGGGAAACTGGATGCGTCACTTTTCCGCAGGAAAAACAATAAAAACACTGAAGGAGAAGAGTTTTAAATGTAAAATTTTCAGTCAGATTATTTTTAAGGAAGTTTTTCTAAAAAAATTAGATGTATAAACAATTATTTTCTGGTTTTAATTTCGATTTTACGTTCAAATTATTACTTTAGACAACCTAAAAACAAAACTAAAATGAATAAAAAACTACTCTTACCTATTTTAGGCGCTACTGCTGTTATTGCTTTTTCGGCTTTCACAGTTATGTATCCTACTGGAATGGCAAAAAAAACGGGCTCCCCTGCTGATGGAGGAGATTGTGAAAATTGCCATGGTGGTGGGGCAACTACTCCGGGTCTTGCATTTACTTCAAGTCCTTCTTTTGGAGCAGGTTCAACCTATACCCCCAACACTACTTACACCATTACCTTAACCGGATCGGGCTATAACAAATATGGTCTTGATTTTGAAGTACTCAACTCACAAAGTGCTACCGCAAGTACGGTTGGCAACTTCGGAACCCTTAGTACGGGTGGAAATGCCGGTATTACCTTAAATGGTCCTACTGCCACTAAACCCTACTCCGACGTTATGCATAATACTCCAAGTACATCAGGGGTATTTAAACTTGTTTGGACAGCACCTGCCAGCGGAACCGGATATTTATATTGTGCGCTCTTAGGATGTAACGGGCAAGGCAATACTGCTGGAGATAAAGTAAACTTACTTTCATTAACCTTAAAAGAAGGTACCAATTCTATTCCTGAGTCCAGTGCTGCTAATAATCCTACCAGTTTATGGCCAAACCTGGGCACTGGTCAGTTTTTATTAAATTCAGCGTTAAATAACTACAGTATAGAAGTGTATAATGTATTAGGTAATTTGGTGAAAAAAGAAAATGGCCTGAGTGGATCTTATACCTTAAATCTGGAGGGTGAAGAAAGTGGCTATTATGAAATAAAAATCATAGGGCAAAACAATGAGGTTTATTTTGAAAGACTCATTAAACAATAAGCTGAAACAGTTCATAAAAAAACCGGTTATTTAAAAATAACCGGTTTTTTATTTTATTCAAAAAAAAGAATTATTTCAATGCATTAATTTTTTTGGTAAGCTTTGATTTTAAATTGGCCGCTTTATTTTTATGAATCACTTTTCTTTTAGCCAGTTTATCCAGCATAGCGCTAACTTTAGGTAATAACTCAGCAGCTTCTTTTTTATCTTCTAAATTTCTGAGTGCTTTAACTGCATTACGGGTTGTTTTTGCATAGTACCTGTTATGTAAAC
>JACCDP011255732.1_pt1 | contig 10170 bp, 9 predicted proteins | sample 7445841 | NCBI WGS metagenome assembly JACCDP01 (sample SAMN15323441, study PRJNA562643) | freshwater metagenome | isolation source: river surface water | place: USA:Blue River Watershed | collected 2017-08-17
CTGTTAGCCGTAGTGCTGATCCTGATTTCGTTCGCATTTTATCCTGCCCCAACAGAAAAATGGATCCCGCTTTTCAATGGCAAAAACCTGAGAGGGTGGACAGCCAAGATTTATCATCATGAGACAGGCGATAATTATGGCAATACATTCAGGGCCGAAGAGGGCATGATCAAAGTTCGCTATGATCAATACGATCATTTCAACAACCGATACGGACACCTGTTTTACAACAAGCCCTATTCCTATTTCAAACTCCGGTTTGATTACAGGTTTACCGGTATCTGGAGGAAAGATGCGCCCTCTTATACAGAAATCAATTCGGGCGTTATGTATCATTCGCAATCTCCTGCTTCCATCCTGAAAGAACAGGATTGGCCCATATCTGTTGAGTTCCAATTATTAGGTGGTTTGAGCGACGGCAAAGCCAGGCCCACCGGTAACATGTGTTCGCCCGGTACAGATGTTGTATTCAACGGCAGAATCGATCCTCGTCACTGCATCAGTTCTTCCTCAAAAACCTATTATGGAGACCAATGGGTGCATGCAGAGTTGATCGTACTGGGAGATTCTTTGGTGACCCATATCATCAATGGAGATACGGTATTGCGTTACAGCAAGCCGCAGATCGGAGGAGGAGTAGCCAATGGGTTTGATCCTGCCATCAAAATCGATGGAAAATTGTTGAAACAAGGCTACATAGGATTGCAGAGTGAAGGACAGGAAATAGATTTTAAGAATATTGAGTTGTTGGATCTTTCAAAAAAACAGAAACATGAGTGATAAGCATGCCATAGAAAGGCTGGTGAACATAATGAATGATCTCAGGGATAAATGCCCTTGGGACAAAAAGCAAACCATTCATACCCTTAGGCAATTGACCATTGAAGAGTGTCATGAACTGGCTGATGTGATCACCGATGAGAATTGGCAAGGCATCAAAGAAGAACTGGGTGATATCCTTTTGCATATTATCTTCTATGCCAAGATTGGAGCGGAACAACAAAAATTTACCTTGGATGAGGTAATTCATGGCGTATGTGAAAAGCTGATCTATCGCCATCCTCATATCTATGGCGATGTTGTGGTAAACGATGAGGATGACGTTAAAAGAAACTGGGAAAACCTCAAGTTAAAAGAGGGTAAAACATCCATTCTCAGCGGAGTACCCAATTCACTTCCTTCCATAACACAGGCCATGCGCATACAGGAAAAAGCCAAGCAGGTTGGCTTTGAATGGGAATACAAGGAACAGGTTTGGGATAAGGTCAAGGAAGAAATGCAGGAGGTAGAAATGGAAGTAGAAAATTACGCCTCAGAGGGTTCCTTGAATAGGATAGAAGCAGAACTGGGCGACTTGATGTTTTCGATCATCAACTATGCTCGCTTTATCGGTGTTGATCCAGACAATGCATTGACCAAGACCAATAAGAAATTCAAAAACAGGTTTCAGGCAATGGAGAAAATTATTGCGGATAGAGGGCAGCAACTGACAGACCTAAACCTGAGTGCCTTGGATGAAGTTTGGAACCAGGTCAAGAAAGATGAGCCTCCAGTTCTTTGAGGGTGAAAGAAGAGAGATTTCTTTGTTTCAGTAATCCCCCTTTCTGCGCAGCCAACACTCCAAACTTGGTGTCTGCAAACCCACCAATATGGTGTGCGTCTGGATTGATGGAAAGCAATGCCCCTTTTTCCTGTGCTTTTGAAACCCATGTCCAATCCAGGTCCAAACGCCTTGGATGGGCATTGATCTCGATCACTACATTGTTGGCCACACAGGCGTCAATGATCTTTTCATGGTCCACAGGATATCCTTTGCGACTGAGCAACAGTCGCCCTGTAGGATGTCCCAATATCGTTGTATGCGGATTTTCAATGGCAGTGATCAATCTCTGCATGGCTTTTTCTTCTGACATTTTCAGGTTGGAATGCACGGATGCGATCACCAGGTCAAAGGTCGATAGCGTATTGTCAGCATAGTCCAGTGTACCATCGTTCAGGATGTCACATTCAATGGATTTGAATATGCTGAAAGGAGCGTATTTGCGGTTCAATTCATCGATGTATTGGTGTTGTGCCATGATCCTTTCCTCATTGAGGCCATTGGCATAGAAGGCAGACTTGCTGTGGTCGCTGATGACCAGGTATTCAAGTTTCATTTCAATACAGGCCTTTGCCATTTCTTCTATGGTATTGGTTCCATCACTCCAGTCGCTATGGCTGTGAATGATCCCCCTGATATCTCCCGTTTGAATGATAGCTGAGGATGGATAGTTTGTTTTGTTGATCCAGGATGGGTCTTCTCTCAAGTAGGGTGGGAGATAGGAAATGCCTGCAGCTGCGAAGAGTTGTTCTTCTGTTGAGCAGTAACGTGTTTGGGGAAATTGATGCAGCCAGGTTTCTGCAAAGGAAGAAGAACAGCTGTTGAAAAACACATGCGTTGAAAACTGTTCCAAGGAACAATGCTTGAAGACCAGTTGCACTTGTTCTTCACCAATGGCCTTTGTTTGATCTTCCTCGTATGCAATGGAGAATCCATTTTGTGCAAGAAAGCCTCCAAGGTTTTCTTTGGGAATGTCGGTGGTCCACTCCAGGTTTTCGATGGTCGGCATTTGTCTGGCGAAATCACCGGTCAGGCTGAATTGAAAAGCGGTAAAGTTTTTCTGCAGTACTTCCTGCATATGGTATGCGTACGTTTCCACTTCTGCATAGAGGAAGTGTCCCTGATGGCGCATGAAAAATTCTATGGCCTCGGCAACATTTTGTTGTGTTTTGGCGCCAAATCCCTTAAAGAGCAAAAGTCTGTTTTCTTGGCAGGCATACAGCAGTTCACCAATCGTTTCAATCCCCATTTCCTTCCAGATGGTACTGATCTTCTTTGGCCCCAGCCCCTTTATCTGCATCATTTCTAAAATACCGGCAGGAGTTTTGGCAATCAGTTCTTCCAAACTCGCCAATTTACCGGTCTCCAGTAATTCGATGATCTTCTTGGCCGAAGACTCTCCGATGCCCTTTAATCCGGCGATCTGGTCCTTGGGAATTTCTGCCAATGCCAAAGGCAATTTGTCAATAGCAAAAGCAGCAGCGCTATAGGATTTGGACTTGAATGAGTTTTCTTGATGGATGTCCATCAGCTTGCTTAGCAGGTTGAATTGATCAGAAATGGCCGGATTGGATAACATCGGGGCTCAGGGTTTAAGAAGATGGAACAAAAAATCCCGCACGAAGCGGGATTGTATTTTTTGCATAGAAGGAGTTGATTACTTCTTCTTAGCAGCAGCCTTCTTAGGAGCAGCTTTCTTAGCAGCCTTCTTAGGAGCAGCTTTCTTAGCAGCTTTCTTAGGAGCAGCTTTCTTAGCGGCTTTCTTAGGAGCAGCTTTCTTTGCAGCCTTCTTAGGAGCAGCTTTCTTTGCAGCTTTCTTAGGAGCAGCTTTTTTTGCAGTTGCCATTTTGTTTAGAATTTAATGGTTAGAAAAAATGAATAACAGAGTAAAAGTATAAACACTTTTTCTAATCTGCAAAATTTTTTTTTACACTACTGTGATTATCCGGCAGTTACAACAGGATTGATAGAGACAAATGTTTTGTTGTTCTTGGATTTTCTGAATTCAACAACACCATCGGTAGTTGCAAAAATGGTGAAGTCTTTACCAAGGCCAACGTTCTTGCCTGGATGATATTGAGTGCCACGCTGCTTGAGGATAATGTTACCAGAGACGGCAGGTTGACCACCAAAGATCTTGATGCCGAGCCTCTTGCTGTGAGAATCGCGTCCGTTCTTTACGCTACCTTCACCTTTCTTATGTGCCATGACAATTGAATTTTAAGAGTTGAATAATTAAAATCAAGCGATGCTCTCGATCCTGATTTTGGTATACAATTTACGGTGACCGATTTTTTTACGGAAACCTTTTCTTCTTTTCATTTTGAAAGCGATCACTTTATCACCTTGTTTTTCACCAAGGATTTCAGCACTTACTTTCACATTGACATTCTTTCCAACTGAAAGCTTGCCTTCGTTGTCAACCAGCAACACTTCGGGGATATCAATTTTGTCACCAGCATTACCTGCGATATGGGGTACATAAAGCTGTTGTCCTGCTTCTACCTTGTACTGGTGTCCTGCTATCTTTACAATTGCAAACATGATCATTCAAAATTTAGGAGTGCGAAGGTAGGGAGATTTTGACTTACAGACAAGTTTGGGCTCAAAATTTCTTCCACTCATCTTCCCTGCTTTTGCCAAGCAGCCACTATCTTTGTTTTACCCGTTATGGGATGAATACCATGAAGTTAAAATCAATTCTGGCCAAACCTTTTGCCGGTATCGTACACCGAAAGATCCAAAAGGAAATGTTTACTGCAGTGGCCGATCAGGAAAAAATACTTCAGCAGCTGTTGAAAAAAGGGGCAAAGTCTTCTTTTGGACAAGCCCACGGGTTGGAAAAAGTATATGATTATCAATCATTTAAGCAGACGGTTCCCATCCGAGACTACGAAGGTTTTCGGGGATACATCGAGGAGATCAAATCCGGCAAATCCAATGTGCTTTGGCCGGGGAAACCGATTTACCTGGCTAAAACTTCCGGAACGACCTCCGGCGCAAAATACATCCCCATTACAGCAGATTCCATCCCCAATCACATCAATACTGCCCGAAATGCCCTCTTGACTTATATCGCCACCACAGGAAAGGCAGATTTTGCATCGGGCAACATGATCTTTCTCTCTGGCTCGCCTACACTGGATAGGATTGGAGGCATTCCCACAGGCCGACTCAGTGGAATCGTCAACCATCACATTCCGGCCTATCTCAAAAAAAACCAGCTTCCTTCCTATGAGACCAATTGTATTGAGGACTGGGAAGAGAAGCTCGACAGGATCGTTGCCGAAACCTGGCAGAAGGACATGACACTGATCAGTGGCATACCACCCTGGATGCAGATGTACTTCGACAGACTCATGGAGAAGACCGGCAAAAAGGTAGGTGAAATATTCCCCAACTTCCAGGTGTTGGTCCATGGTGGCGTCAATTTTAGTCCCTATAAAGCCAAACTATTGGAATCAATCGGCCATGCCGTAGATACCATTGAAACATTCCCGGCTTCGGAAGGATTCTTTGCCTTCCAGGATACCCGAGACCAGGAGGGCCTCTTGCTCAACACGAATTCCGGCATCTTCTTTGAATTTATCCCTGCCGGCGAAATCTTCAACGAAAATCCAACGCGACTTTCCTTGAAGGATGTCAAAATTGGCGAAAACTATGCTTTGATCATCAACAACAATGCAGGCCTTTGGGGATACAACATTGGCGATACTGTCAAATTTGTTTCGCTGGATCCCTACCGAATCATTGTTTCCGGAAGGATCAAGCATTTCATTTCAGCATTTGGAGAACATGTGATTGGTGAAGAAGTGGAATACAGCCTCATGAAAGCTGCTCAGGAGATGAATGTCAAGATCCTAGAATTCACTGTGGCTCCCATGGTGACCCAGGATGCAGGTAAATCTTTCCATGAATGGTTCATCGAATTTGAAAATGAACCGGAAGACATGGATGCCTTCTCATTGGCTGTTGATCACAACATGCGCCAGAAAAATATTTATTATGATGACCTGATCACAGGGAATATCCTGAAACCGCTGGTGATCAGATCGCTCAAGAAGAATGCCTTCATTGATTATATGAGGAGTCAGGGAAAGTTAGGGGGGCAAAACAAGGTTCCCCGTTTGAGCAACGACAGGAAGATTGCAACTGAGCTTGAAAAGATGCTTTACAAGCCATAAATTTATCCAATGGAATTTGATTTTTCATACCAGTTTAGTCCAGAAGAAATGCCACCGCCGCAGAAAAAGCGGATAGGATTGTTCGGATCCACAGGCTCTATTGGAAAACAAACGCTGGATGTAGTCAGGTCCAATCCCGATCTTTTTTCTATATCCATTCTTACGGCCTATTCCAATCATGAAATGCTGATCGAGCAGGCCCTGGCTTTCATGCCGGCGGTAGTGGTCATTACAGACACCTCGCGTTACAAGGCGGTACATGAAGCGCTCGCTGGAAAAGGAATAAAAGTGATGGCAGGAGAAGCGGCGCTGGAAGAAGCAGCATCCATGGATTGTTATGACTTGATGATGGCTGCGATTGTTGGATTTGCGGGACTGAAACCAACCCTTAGTGCTATTGAGGCGGGTAAAACCATCGCACTGGCGAACAAGGAAACCTTGGTGGTTGCCGGTGACGTGGTCATGAAAAGAGCTGCAGAGAAAGGCATTTCCATCATTCCGGTTGACTCTGAACATTCTGCTATCTTTCAATGCCTGGTAGGAGAGGAGAACAATCCCATTGAGAAAATCATCCTCACTGCTTCCGGAGGTCCTTTTGTCGGCAAAAAGCCGAACTACCTGGTCAATGTCAAAAGAGAACATGCCATTGCCCATCCCAATTGGAGCATGGGGGCTAAAATATCCATTGATTCTTCTACACTGATGAACAAGGGACTGGAAATGATCGAAGCCAAATGGTTGTTCAATCTCAAGCCTAACCAGATCGAAGTGGTCATCCATCCCCAAAGCATCATTCACAGCATGGTGCAATTCCAAGACAATAGCATCAAGGCGCAAATGGGTTTGCCGGACATGAAACTTCCCATTCAATACGCGATGGCCTACCCCAGAAGGATCAAGTCGGATTTTCCCCGGTTCAATTTCTCCAAATCACACCAGCTGACTTTCGATCCGCCAGACATCAAAACTTTTCGGAACCTTGGACTGGCGATGACGGCCCTGCACAAAGGAGGGAACCTGCCCTGTATCCTGAATGCTGCCAATGAGTTGGCCGTTTTTGGATTCCTGAGAAATCGTTTGGGTTTCCTGGACATGACGGAAGTGATTGAACAAACCATGAACAATACGCCTTTTATTGCGGAGCCTACCTTGCAGGAATACCTCGACAGTGATGGTGAAGCAAGAAATTTTGCTGCATCACTCATCAATCTCTGACCTGCCTTTCACGGATTAATGGTTAACTTTGCCATCATTTAACATTAAACTATGTTGACATTATTGGACATCAACTGGAACGCTGTGGGCCTGCAGGCCGGACAACTCATTTTGTCTTTATCCATACTTGTTATTCTTCATGAATTGGGGCATTTCATTCCTGCCAAAATCTTTGGTTGCAGGGTTGAAAAATTCTATCTTTTTTTTGATCCCTGGTTTTCTCTTGTCAAAAAGAAAATCGGAAACACGGTCTATGGTATCGGATGGTTGCCATTGGGCGGATATGTAAAGATTGCCGGCATGATTGATGAGAGCATGGACAAAGAGCAACTCAAGCAACCTGCGCAGGATTGGGAGTTCAGAAGCAAGCCGGCCTGGCAACGCCTTATCATCATGATCGGTGGCGTTACCGTGAATGTGTTGCTGGCTTTTTTTATTTATTCCATGATTCTGTTCAAATGGGGTGAAACAAAACTTCCCATGCAAAGCCTTACCAATGGTGTATGGATCGTAGATACCGTGGTCAATGAAGTAGGGCTCAAAAACGGCGACAAAATCCTTGCTGTCAACGATGAACCCGTTCAATATTTTGACAAGATCAACGCTTCTCTGATGTTGGGTGATCACATGACCATTGAACGAAATGGAGAGAAAATGGACCTGGCCATTCCGACCAACTTCATCGAAAAAATTGTTGAAAAGGGAAGGCGTTCGATCCTGCTCATGCCCCGCGTCCCCTGTATAGTGGGAGAGATAGGAGAAGGAACCGCCGCTGCCACCAGTGGTTTGAAAGTGGGCGATAGGATCGTTGGCATCGACAGCACAGTGATCCGATTCTTTGATCAGGTTAAACCCACAATTCTCAACAAAGCAGGTGATTCCGTTGTGCTTACTGTTTTGAGGGAGGGTCAAACCATTTCTATTCCAACCAAGATCAATGCAGATACATCGATCGGATTTTTTCCTACCATTCTGAGCATGGACGAAATGGAAAAGGAAGGCATGTATGCATTTGAGCACCGCAGCTATTCTTTCTTTGCCTCATTCCCTGCGGGGGTTCGTAAGGCCAATGAGAAGCTGGCTGATTATGTTTCACAATTCAAAAAAATCCTCAACCCCTCAACCGGGGCTTACAAAGGTTTGGGTGGTTTCAAATCCATGGGTTCTATTTTTCCAAAATATGAATGGGATTGGGAAGCCTTTTGGAACATTACTGCCTTCTTTTCAATTGTTTTGGCTTTCATGAATCTCTTGCCCATACCGGCATTGGATGGGGGTCATGTGATCTTTACCATTTATGAGATGATCACGGGTAGAAAACCCAACGAAAAGTTCCTGGAATATGCACAGATCGTGGGCATGGTGCTATTATTCGGATTGATGATTTATGCCAATGCCAACGATTGGCTGGGCTGGGGAAGAAACCGCTAGCCTTTCGATCAAATGTATAAGTAGTAGGGGCGCAGCAAGTCAGAAAATAGAGTTGTGTATTGGCCACGCTCATCATGAATGATGATTTCCTCCTCATGCATTTCATTGGCATTTTTAGAAAATTGAAACATCACCCTGAAGGGCTCGTGCTGGATGGAATGCCGCACAGTGGCTGATCGTTCCGCCTGCCAACCCATTTCTGCAGCGATATTCAGGCATTCCTTTTTTCTGTAATAGGGTAAGATAATAAATACAGAACCCCTTTTCTGTGTCAAGGCAGAACAGATGCCAAGCAATGCTGGCAAGAGCAGTCCTGCATCATGCCTTGCAAGATCCACGTTGGACTGTCCCGATCTCAACTGATCCTGGTGGAAGGGTGGGTTGCAAATGATCAGGTCATACTGGGTACCAACATCAAATGTTTTGATGTCGTGATGAAATACATCGATCCGCTTTGAAAACATGCTATTGCTGATATTTTCTTGCAGTTGACCAAAACATTCCTTTTCAATCTCTACAGCATGCACCCTGGCTGATGAGGCTTGCGCCAGCATCAGTGATAATAGCCCAGTGCCCGCCCCAATGTCCAATATGCTTTCCACTGATTCGGCAGAGGAAGCAACCCAGGCACCGAAGAGAGAAGCATCAGTGGTCACCTTCATCGCACATCGATCCTGTTCAATGTTGAATTGTTTGAATTGAAAATTCGATCGGCCCATGTTTACCAGGTTGCTCTTGCTGAGGCGGTGATCGATAATGGTGCCCTTTCGCCGGCCAAGAATTTATGATAGCCGGTTAGTGCAATCATGGCTGCATTGTCGGTGCAATATGCAAAGGAAGGAATATGAACATTCCAATGATACTTTTGTCCATTTTCCACCAAGGCCTTTCGGAGGCCCTTGTTGGCTGAAACACCTCCTGCCATACAGATTGTTCGGATGCCTGTTTCCAGGCTCGCTTTTTTTACTTTCTTCATGAGTATGCCAACAATGCAGTGCTGAATGGACGCACATAGATCTGCGAGATTGTCCTGAACAAAAGAGGGATTCTCCTTGGTCATTTTCTGCAGAAAATACAGGATGGATGTTTTGACGCCACTGAAGCTGAAGTCCAAGCCCTCCATTTGTGGCTCTGGAAAATGAAATCTATGGGGGTCGCCTTCTTGAGCATGTTGGTCGATCAAAGGGCCACCCGGATAGGGCAGTCCCAGTAGTTTGGCTGATTTGTCGAAGGCCTCACCCGCTGCATCATCCAGTGTTTCTCCGATCACATGCATGTCCAATGGCGACCTGCAAACGACGATCTGGGTATGTCCTCCACTTACCGTGAGGCATAGAAATGGGAATGGCATGTCTTCCTTTTCAATGAGGTTGGAAAGCACATGTGCTTGCATATGGTGAACCGGGATCAACGGCAAGTTCAGTGAAAGGGTAAGGGATTTGGCAAAGCCTGTGCCTACGAGTAGGGCTCCAATCAGTCCGGGCGATTGGGTGAATGCCACTCCAGACAACTGATTCAATTCGATTCCTGCCTGGTGGATGGCTTGGCTGATAACAGGAACAATGTGCTGCATATGGGCCCTGCTGGCAAGTTCTGGGACGACCCCTCCATATTGTTGGTGGATGGCTTGTGTGGCTATGATGTTGGAAATGATTTTGCCGTCATGACAGATGGCGGCAGCAGTTTCATCGCAGGAAGATTCAATCCCCAGGAGATAAATACCATCATTTGCCTTCATTC
>JACCDP010979015.1_pt1 | contig 10169 bp, 7 predicted proteins | sample 7445841 | NCBI WGS metagenome assembly JACCDP01 (sample SAMN15323441, study PRJNA562643) | freshwater metagenome | isolation source: river surface water | place: USA:Blue River Watershed | collected 2017-08-17
ACCCGTAAGATGCTCGAGCTTTGCCTGAAGCATCTGCCAGCCCGTGAGGAACTTTTCATCCTCACGATTACGGTACCAGCCAACTTTGCTAACGGGGCCCGGACCGAGACTTTAAAGGCAGCTAAGTCGGCCGCAGGTCCCCGGGTAGACATTCGGATGATTGATGAGCCTACCGCCGTTGCTCTTTACTACGCATCTGCTTTTCCGCAGCTACCCAAGGGGTGCTACCTGGTATTCGACTTCGGTGGCGGCACGTTAGACGTGTCTGTGGTCGACCTCGACGGGCGTGCCGTAGCCGTCAAATCATCCATCGGTGAGGCTTCTCTTGGGGGCGCCGATTTTGACCTGGAGCTTCTCAAGATGCTTCAGGAGCGTTTCGAAGCTAAGGCTAAAAAGAGCCTCAGTCAGTCGGCTTCCGGTCTGGATTTCTCAAAACTTGAGGCCCTGAAGGAGGAACTATGCGGCGGCAGGGATATCTCGCTTAAACTCAAGAGCCATGGGGGTAGGGCGGTGGAAATCAAGTTGACCTCCAATGACTATCTAGAACGCACTCAGCCTCTGGTCGACAAGGCCGTCGGTTGCGCTCAGAAGTCGATCTCGGAAGCCAAATTGCTCCGCGGGGATATCAAGGGTGTGCTTTTAGCCGGCGGATCTAGCTCCATTCCAAGCATCCAGGCCGCCCTGAAGAAGATGTTCAACCGGTTACCTCTAGCTGAGAACCCGCGCCAGGTCGTGGCGCTCGGTGCTGCCGTCTATTCTGCCTATTGTGCCGGCACAGTTCCGGAGGTGAACCCGACTATCCGCCTAGCCCTTGATGGCATGAACTTTAAGGACATCTCGCCGCATTACATCGGAGCTACCGTGGCCGATGCCGATGGTAAAAAATTCAACCAGATTATCATCAAGAAAGGCGACCCGCGGCCTTTTTCAAAGACTGTGACGCACTATGGCATGGAGCATGGTGAGAGTTCAGTCCTCTGTGACGTTACCCAGTCGTCTTTACCCTTGCGCGAGATTCCTGATAGCCGAATTAAGACCATCTTCGACGGCGAGATGAAACTCGGATCAGGCTCTAGGAACGGCGACCCCATTCATGTTACCTTCAGTTACGACACCAACGGGCTTTTCAAGGGGGTTTTCTATTACCCTAGGAACAGCCGGACAGTCGAATTCCTAGGGGAGATGTAACTCGCCCATGGGAACGAACAGCCGAAGGCCTAAAATCTTTTACCATGGATGACGAAAACCAAAGGATAACCGAAATTGAGCAGAGGGTGCTTGGCATTATTAAGGCCCAGGCAGACCTTATTCAGTCTTTCATGGATTCAGCGAAACGCAGGCTGGATAAGCATAAGGAGCGCTTAGACACACATCGCCAGGATCTCGATGAGCTCGAGGTGAAGGTAGATGAGCTGGATGCCGACAAGCAGGACTATCCGGATGAATACGAAGAACGCTCCCGGATTGCCCAGGAAGAGAGCGATAAGCTCAAGGCTGAACAGTTGGCCGAGGAGAAGGAGCTCCAGGCAAGGATGGCAATATCTGACATTCTTGATCGAATAGAGAGACTTGAGGAAGGCGTGACTGATGCCGACACCGATGCGGATGAAGGAATCCTTGAACAACTCAAGCTAGTCCAGGGGAAGGTAGCTGCGCTAGAAAAGTTCATCCACGGACGGCTGAAATAGCGATTCCTTAGGCCTACACGTCAGAAGTTAGGACCTTGGGTCCGCAATGGGAACAGCCCCGGAATCGCTCCCGGGGCTGTTTTTTATTAACCCAAACAACAACACACGCTGAACACTAAAGGGGCAGGGCGGCCTGTCTTTCGAAGAACTAGGTTCGCGATACTTAAGCACTTACTCGGTCGAATCTATGGATCTCAGCCGCTTGCTGTACTCGAAGTTGCACAGGTACTTCGAACATGAGATTCTCATCCAAGAGTACTCTGATGCATGCGAACATTTGATGGTCAGTCTTGGCGAACTCGAATTCAACTGAATCGCTGCCGTAAGTCACGGAGAACGGCCCGGTAAGCTCACTACTCGTGATGAGCAGTTTATCGTCGACGCCAGGCTTGCCGCAGAAGCTGATTTCGCCTCCGTGCAACAGCGCACCAAGACGGATGGCAGCGTTAAGTTGATGTGGGGTCAGCGTCGTGCCGAAGGTTCTGGTGATGGTGTTTTTGTTTTTCATAGTAATACGGGAAAGGTAGTTGTCTGTTTAGCCAACGGGTTGGGTTTTGCGACGAATCCAGATTTCGCCTACTTGTTCGCCGATTCGGCGAAGCACTTGGTCGAGGCTAATATCGCAAATCAGGAGTGCTAGCTCGGCTTCGCCGGAGATATTTCGATAGGCCTTTCGCCCATCCCCGATGGATTTAACGGACTCACCCTCGTCCTTGCTGAGGCTTGCCCAGATTAGGTCAGACTGATCGAGCAACCACTTGCGGACGGGCGTGTCCATCTCCAGCTTACGAATCTTCTCAATTGCCTTAGTTTCGATTTGGCGAGCGCGTTCCCTGGTTCTACTCCACGCATCTCCGATTTGCTGGAGAGTTTTTCTGCCTTCGATATAGCGTTCTTCGAGAACGGCTTTCTCTTCCATACTCAGCCTGGCGTATTTGATGACCTCGGACGGGCTAGCCGAATCGACCACAGTAATGTCCTCGTCGGACAGCGCAGCCCACGCAAGGATTTGGAGGAGAACATAGAGTTTCTTTCGGCCGAACTTGTCCATTCCTAGCAGCTTGTGTGCCGTAGGGAAACGATAGTCGCCGATGGTCTTCATGGCATATTTGTCAGGCCATTTAACCTGCAAGAAATTGGCCGCCTTTAGGAGGTGGATTCCGTTACGATTGCGGTCGTCGATGGCCTGCCACCATACTTGGTGGTGTCCTTTGTAAAGCGCTTCAAGGGAAGCGTAGTCCATCTCTTTGGCTTTTTCGTAGGCCTCGCCTTCATTGTCGTAATTCGCCAGGAAGGCTTTTTTCGGGTCATGCTGTTTGAGCAGCTCTCGAAGGATGAAGACACCAAGGTCGCGTGATAGCTTGTCTTCAGAATTCTTACCCCATCCAATCATTTGCATGCGGTCGTTCTTTTTGATGAACGCCAGTACCCCCTTGGACTCATGCCTTTCGTAGGCGCCAAGGATGCGCCGGTCAGACGTGACCATGCTCATGTGGGTACCATTGAGGATTTCTCCGATCGAGCGTGTGCGTGCCCATTGCTTGATGATGGGATCCATGGACGAGGGTAGTGAAAGGGGGAGGGGCCCGGCGCGTGTGCCGGGCCCCGTTTGGGGGTTAGCCTTGGATTCCGTTATCTTCGAGTAGGCTGATGATGTGCTCGGCCAGATTGTGGTAGCCGCCGTAGCCCCCGCCGAACTGTCCAGCTTCGCCGTTCTCGCGTTCCCAGAATTCCGCGGTAGCGGCGTCGCCTGCTTCCTCGAGGACCTTGCGGTACTGCTCGACGGTAGGTTCATTGATGCCTTTGACGTGCTTCAGGTAATCGAAGACGTGGCTGAAGACCGTATGCAGGGACACGAATCCATTATTCTTGGTCAGCAGGTACTTCTTTGGCTCAGCGAAGCATTCCGGGACCAGCTTTTCCCAGGCAGCCCAGAACTTAATCAGCTCCTTGGCGGCCGTTTCGGCAGACATGCGCTTGGTGGCGGATTCCTTCAGTACCGTGGCCTTGATAGCGTTTGCGAAGCTCAACTGGGTGTTGAGATAGCTCGCTTCCTTGGGGTCGCCGGGTCCGCTCAGCTGGCCCTTCCAGGGGGAGCCTCCGAGGCTATTGATCATCTTGGTGATGTTCGTGGCCTTGATTGCATCGTCCTCCTTGTCCGGGATATCGTAGTCCCCCGTGCGGTTCAGCTTAATCATGAGATCTCGGGCCAAGTCGGTGCGCACCTTCTTCATCGTGTTGTTGATGAGGAGGAACTGCTTCACTTCGTTGCTCAGCTTCGTGTTTTCGAAGATTACGACAGGCAGCTCATACTTAAGTAGCTGATTCAGGCCGAAGTCCTCGATGGCGATCTTGAAGCCGTGGGTACGGTGTTGTCCGTCCACGACATAGAGTTTGTCGCTGTTGCTGAAGACGGCTTCGATGCCGTAGTCGGTCTGGGTGCCGGTAATCTGCTTGCGGTAGCTGAGCAGGATGCCGGTCGGAACCGTGATGGGGCGGTTTTCGGCAAGTTCGTCCTTAAGGAAGGTGGCGAACTTGCGGGCACGTTTTTCGTCCAGCTCGCGCTGGTATCCGGTGGGGTTCTGCGGATTGAAGACGTCGATCTTGAAGCTCGAGATGAGCTGATCGACGGCAATCTTGCCGGCGTAGATGGCCCCTTCGGCGCCTTGATGGATTTTGATGAGTTTGAGGATCATGGTATTTGCTGGGTGGTTTGGAGGTGTCGAGGTGACGGCATTCATCATACACATTAAAAGATTTTAACCAACTTACTTGACATAATTAAAAATACTTCGAAATGAAAATAACCAATTAAAATAAGCATTTAATGCATATAATTATATTTGTGATTGTGATTTTTTGGTATCCCAAAAGCAAATCGCACTTGACAAAATGACTATTTTAACCCGGTGTTGTCGCATCTATTGGAGCCCCAGGTGTGCAAATTTGATGTTTTTCTCTTGATCCCGAGCCACGTCCCCCTCAGAACTAATCTATGGCACAACTCAAGGTGGCAGAACTATTTGCCGGTGTGGGCGGTTTTCGTGAAGCGATGCGCTCGTTGAACGAGAAGGAGGGTGCTGATCTGTTCCGAATGGTATGGTCGAACCAGTGGGAGCCTTCTGAGTCCTCCAAGAAGGGCGAAGAGCAGTTCGCTAACCGCGTCTACATCGCGAAGTTCGGCAATGAGGGCCACTATGCCGACGACATTCACAAGGTGTCTGACATCAAGGGCCTGATTCCGAAGAGCGTGGTGCCGGACATCGACCTGCTTGTCGGTGGCTTCCCTTGCCAGGACTATTCTGTCGCGAAGCCAAAGAACGTATCGAAGGGACTACGTGGACCTAAGGGCGTGCTCTGGTGGAGCATCGAAAGATTACTCGAAGAGCGTGAGCCGGATTACGTGCTGCTCGAAAACGTCGATCGCCTGATCAACTCCCCGGCCAATAATCGTGGCCGTGACTTCGCGGTCATTCTCAAAGGGTTTCAGGAACTTGGCTACGCCGTTGAATGGCGCGTCGTCAATGCAGGTGAATATGGTTTCCCGCAGAAGCGTCGTCGTATCTTCATCTTGGCTTACAAGCTGGAGACGCACCAAGGTAAGGCACTCCTGGACGCTTCTGATAAACCTAGGGCTGTTCTTTCATTAAAGGGCGTCCTCGCTCATGCTCTCCCTGGCACCTACGAGGAACTGATTCCTGAAGTCTATGACCTCAACAAGTTCAAGACCGACGTTGATGTTAAGGATCGCTACTCAGAAAAAGAATCCCCCTTCTTCTCCGCCGGCTTCATGCTTAATGGCGACGTGCATACGTTACCGGTGGATCCGGTGATGAAGGGTAAGCCGTCCTTGCTGCGTGATATTATCGTGAAGCCCGGGCAGGACTTTTATCCTTCGACGGCCTCTAAGTTCAGCATTCCTTCCGAAGACTCGGAATTTTGGGCTTACGCCAAGGGTCGTAAGAACGAGCCTCGTCGAAAGCAGGCCGCCCTTATTTCTTTCCTCAAGTCTCAGCTTAAGGGTGAGGGTAAGTTCACGAAAACCGAGCTGGCCGAAGCGGCTAAGAAGCTCCCTGGGCTGCTCTCGATGGATTATGAGATGCCCGTTACTTTCGAAGGGCGCGAGGTGAAGGTGCGTCTGGCTCGTGAGGAACTAAATTTCAAGGTCGCTTCCCTGATGGGTAATCGGGCCAACTCCCTCCGCCCGAATCTTATCGGCCGTCCTGACGTTAAGTTCGTCCTTGATGATGAAGTGATGTGTCGCGAGCTTGAGGCGCATGTGGTCGGCATCGTCGCCGACCGTGCAATTTCGTTGCTGGCGCTTAAGAATAAGGCCGAGCAAGCGAAACTTAGGAAGGGACTAGCTGTAAAGGCGCGACAGATTATCACGGCTTTGCTCGTAAAGAACCCTTCCGCACGTATGACAGTAGGCGAGGTCGAGCTAACGCTAGACCGCGACACGGTTTCCGGGGCCAGCTTTGCCTACGGCTACAAAGAGGGTGGCATGGCCTTCCCAGACCCGCTTGATGCTCCTGGGCGCACTATTATCACGTCCGAAGGCGGCGCTTCCGTTTCACGCTTCAAGCACGTCATCTGCGATGACTGCGCCAAGGCCGGCAAGAAGCTATCCCATGATTGTGCAACGGAAGGCCAGCTCCGTCGCCTCTTCCCCCGTGAGCTGGAGGCGATGAACGGTTTCTCGGAGGCGCATTCCCAGGCCTGCGAGCAGCTGAAGATCTCGGACGGTCGTCGTGCCTTCTTTATGGGCAATGCCCTCGTGGTCGGGGTCGTCGAGCGGATCCTGAAGGCCTTGGTTTCATAAGGTCCTTATTACGCTGGCAGGGGGTGGCCGGTTTCATAAGAAACTTATGTGCCCGGAGACTTCCTTTTCGACCCCCTGCCGTACGATGCCTCCGACCGGGAGTCCTGCCTGTGCCATGCGCGCAGGCTGCAGCATGCAGGCTCGCTGCGGGAAGCCATCCTTCTATGCGTTCCTCCCGAACATCAGCCTAAGATCTTCAAGGCGGTAGACGGCATCTTAAGCGCTGGCGGTAAGGGGGCGCTCGGCAACGCCATCGAAGCTGGGCACTTTTATTATCTCCCTAACTCTTCGGCTAAGCCTGATCTGGGTTGGGCGGAGTTAAAATGTACTGGATTACTGTCCGATGGAGATGGTGGTCATCGCGCTAAGGAGCGTCTGGTCATCTGTATGATCAATTACGGCGGAAATCCTAAATCTAAGATTCCCTGTATCGTCGAAGAGACCGCAGAGACAAGTCACGCATTTCAGAAGCTGCTGAGCATCTTGTTGGTTTTCTACGACTACGCCAAGCTCAGCAACACTGCCGATCTCATAGACCTACCAATTCGCCTGGTCGACGTCTGGGTGCCACCGCCGGCTGACGTGGTGCTTTTCAAGCGGGACTGGGAAGTCATCCAGCGCTATGTCAAGGAGGGCAGGGCGGATCAACTGAGCGAAGGCCTGACTCCGATGCTGGGTGCGTGTACCAAGAGCTCAGATTCCGAGAGGACCGTGAAACAGAGATTCGGAGAACTGCCAGCCAAGCCTAGGGCTTTCGCTCTGAAGCAGGCATTTGTCACGGAAATCTTTAGAAGTCTTAAGGCCAGAACGATTCCTGAGGTCGTGCAGGACGCTCCTGATAATCTTAACATCGAATCTATGAGCAAAATCCAAAGCCTGGAGAAAAGGGTAGCCAAAGAGATGAATGCTTTTTCCGGCAAGAGCCCTGAGCAGATATGCGACGAGCTATCACTGACCGGTGAGTTCGGAGGAAAGGCCGGCGTTTCAAGAATAATGAACAAGTTCGCCAACAAGGTTGCGACCGGCTTCCAGTACCAGAAGATTACGCAACTACCTGAATTCCTCAAAAGTGGACTTACGGTCAAGGTGGTGCGAATCAAGTTGAACGGCCAAGCTGCTGAGGCGGTGTCCTTTCCTGCCTTCGACTACGAAGAAGTGGCCGCGGAAGATAAATGGGATGACTCATCACTCTATCAGGATTTGGTTAAGAGGTTTCTTTTCATCTTCCTTCGCGATCGGGGGAAGGGGAAGGCGCTGCTATTTGATAAATCAGTGTTTTGGTCGATGCCTGAATCTGACCTAGATCTCACTGAGGAGGTGTGGCGAGACACGGTAAGGCTTGTCCGCCAGGACAAGCTAGAGGAACTACCACGTGACTCTGAAACGCATGCCGTCCATGTCCGTCCTCATGACACACGCCGCTATCCTGGCTTCAAGCGCAGCTACTGGCTGAATCGGCGCTACGTCTCCAAGATTTGGTCTGGCGAGGCATAGGGTTGCCTAATACGGGGCCTAAACTTACTTAAGTTTGGTACTCCACTTGGAGGTCCAGAACCTTCCTTTGCCGATGAGGATGAAGTCGGCGTCGGTCCGGATCTTAAAGTAGCTTGATACGTCGCTGTCGGCTCGTGTCTCGTCGACATCCATGAGTGACTCACGAATCAGCTCCGCCTTTTCGTTATTCGAGTCGGCTCTGTCATCTGCGATTGCTTTGCAGCAGTTGACCTCACTCCTTCTTCGTGGTGTCCGGGATAAGTAGAGCTTTTTTTCTTTACCGAATTCGCTGATGCGTAAGACGGAATCGACCATAGTTGATAGTTTGACATTACCGGGCACGATTTCGAATTGGTCATTTGTCGTCTCGACCACCGTGTGTGTGATCTTTGCGAATTTTGCCTTGGTTCCTTTTGCTGGGTTCTTCTTGTTCAGGTTTAGAGCGGTGATTTTTCCACGGATGGTCGCATAGGCCTGGCTGGCTGGCGCTCCAGCCTTGAGCTTTCCTGGCTTGTAGAGACGTATGGCGTAGTCCCGGTTAGGTTGAAGCTTGGGCTGATCTTTGGTCCCGAGAGGCTTGAGCTTGATGAATGTATCCTTTTTCAGCGACCTGAGCAGGCCGTCGATGTCTTCATGCTCCATCTCGACGACGAAGGTGACGGCTTCGGTTCCACTGATCCTTGCGCGGAGTTCGTTCCGCGCTAGGCTCTTGCAGCCGTCAAGATGGCTCTCGACGTCCTTGAAGTAAGGATGGTCGCAAGGGCCCTCGACCAACGTGGCGGCCTCGATGTTCTTCCTGTGCAGCGCATTTCCGGTCAGGTTATGACTTCCGCACCATACCTTGGCCGTGACTCCGTCTGATGCGAAGAAAAGTTTGGAGTGCATGATCCCGCGCGGGAATTTCGGTTCATACTCGCGAAGATATGTGCCGTAATGGACATAGATATTCTTCGGGTACTTCTTGAAAAGTTTGGCCAACGATTGAGGCGAGGTGGGTTCCTCGAACGAGATGACAGCGAAGGAATCAGGCAGCTCGAGGTTCCCGGTGTGCTTGATGATGGATGCCAAACCTGGTTCGGTCAGGAATGCACATGCGAAGGCTAGTTTCTTCGTACCATGATCGAGAACCTCGCAGAGCTTCTTTCGCGCGCTGTAGTAAGGCTGCGCGTCGACCAGTGTGATGTTTAGTTCATTACTCATTACTAATATTTAGTTGTTTTATGTACTGTTAAATAAAAGGCGAGATGAAGTGCTAAGCTCACGGGTCTGATAAATGGCTTAGAATAGCAATTATTGCAGGATCAATGTGCCTTTGCCGTCCCGCCCACGATCTCTTCGATGCCGGGCTGACGACCAGCGCCTCCACTTAGCCAAATCCAATATCACTGGCTTGAGTCACGGTGGTCTTTCCGGACCTTTTTCTTGGTCTGCCGAGTTTCCTCTTCGAGGAGATGTTGTCTTTTGGATTTTGGCAACTCGTCCAACGGCCCGAATTTTCTCACTGGGGGTTCGGCTAATTTTAACTGACGGCATATTTCCTGAAGTAACTCCAAATCATCCTTACTCGGGGCGCACATGGTCTCATTCTCGGCCTTTTTGCCGAAGTTCCCAATAGTCTTTAACTTGGCCTTCGTCACCCCGACGGATTCAAGTTGTTGAAGGATGCTCGACTCATCAGCGGCCTTTTTGGCTAATCTTTGAAGGCTCCAGTATCTAAGCTCGCCAAAAATAGAAGATTTAGTGCGCAGTAAGTCGCGCAGTTGTTCCTCAATTTTTAAAAGTGATTGGTGTACGCGGATAACCCGGCCAAGGTTGTGGCATACTCCCCAGATTCTTTCAATTTTTGCGGCATCTTCCTTGTCCGGTGCGAGGTCGGCTTGCTGGTGTAGGACCTTATTGCGTAGACCGACTACCAGCCAGAGGTCTTTGATGAAACCTAGTTTCTGGAGCGCATATGAGACCTTCCCCCTGGATTCGTTGATAGCTATCAATGCGTCACCGTTGTCGGGATGTCGTCTGCTCGCCGCATGGTAAAGATTATCAGCCTGCCGTTTCGTGAGGTGGTTACGGATTTTTCTCAGTGCCTGCTCAACCTCAACCAGATATGCGATAGGGGATATTTTAGCTAAGGCCGGCTTGGCCTGTTCGATATCTCTCTCTCCAAG
>JACCDP011574361.1_pt1 | contig 10169 bp, 5 predicted proteins | sample 7445841 | NCBI WGS metagenome assembly JACCDP01 (sample SAMN15323441, study PRJNA562643) | freshwater metagenome | isolation source: river surface water | place: USA:Blue River Watershed | collected 2017-08-17
ATGGAATACCTGAATCACAACACCTACACAGACATCATTACCTTTGACAACTCAGAGAAGGATCATGATCTAGAAGGAGATATCTTTATCAGCATTGATCGTGTGCAGGAAAACGCAAAAAAGCACGAACAAGAAGTAGAGGTAGAAATCAACCGAGTATTGGCCCATGGGTTGCTTCACTTGATGGGATATAAAGACAAAACCAAAGAAGAGGCTTCTTTGATGCGCAAAAAGGAAGAAGAGGCCCTCGAGTGGTATAGATTAAATTGACTGTTCCACGTGAAACATTTGCAAAAAAGTTCCGCTATTGATTGCACTGTTCCACGTGAAACATAACTAAAATTAAATGTTTCCAAAATACGATGTCATCGTAGTCGGCGCGGGACACGCGGGTTGTGAAGCTGCACATGCTGCAGCCATGATGGGTTCGTCGGTACTACTCTGTACCATGAACATGAATACCATTGCCCAAATGTCTTGCAACCCAGCGATGGGTGGAGTGGCCAAGGGACAAATCATTCGTGAAATTGATGCACTAGGAGGGCTTTCGGGAATCATTTCGGACAAGTCCATGATTCAATTTCGCATGCTCAATCGGTCCAAAGGACCTGCCATGTGGTCCCCTCGTGCACAAAATGACCGCATGCGCTTTGCAGAAGAATGGCGTTTGGCATTAGAAAACACCCCAAATGTAGATTTCTGGCAGGAGATGATTACAGGTCTCTTGATCAAAAACGGGGCGGTATGTGGTGTTCGAACCGGAATTGGCATAGAAATCGAATCCAAAACGGTAGTGCTCACAAACGGCACTTTTCTGAATGGTATCATCCATATAGGCGAAAAACAGTTTGGAGGGGGAAGAACCGGGGAAGGAGCAGCCAAGGGAATTACAGAACAGTTGGTATCCTTAGGACTAGAAGCTGGGCGTATGAAAACAGGCACTCCACCTCGAGTAGATGGACGAAGCTTGGACTACTCCAAAATGGAGGAGCAACTCGGTGATGAAAATCCAGAAAAGTTCTCTTACTTAGATAGTACCAGTCCTTTGCAAACACAACGGAGCTGCTGGATTACCTACACCAACAAAGAAGTGCACCAAACTTTGGAGACTGGTTTTGACCGCTCTCCCATGTTTAATGGTCGAATCCAGGGCTTGGGACCACGTTATTGCCCAAGTATTGAAGACAAAATCAACCGGTTTGCTGAGCGTGACCGTCACCAAATCTTCGTGGAACCAGAGGGCTGGAACACCGTGGAAATCTATGTTAATGGATTTTCAACCTCTCTTCCAGAAGATGTACAATACGCTGCGCTACGTAAAATACCTGGCTTTGAACAAGCCAAAATGTTTCGCCCAGGCTATGCCATCGAATACGATTTCTTTCCTCCTACACAGCTTAAATTAACCCTCGAAACCCAAGCAATTTCAAACCTCTACTTTGCAGGTCAAATCAATGGAACCACCGGTTACGAAGAAGCAGCCTGCCAGGGCTTGATGGCAGGAATCAATGCTAGTTTACGGGTACAGGAAAAAGAACCGCTGATATTGAAACGCTCTGAGGCTTACATCGGTGTATTGATCGATGATTTGATCACCAAGGGGACCGAAGAGCCTTATCGAATGTTTACCTCGCGCGCAGAGTTTCGACTCTCACTGAGACAGGACAACGCAGATCTGAGATTGACCGCCTTAGGACATGCACTCGGATTAGCAAGCGAGGAGCGATTCGAGAAGATGAACTCCAAAAAGTCAGAAACGGCCAAACTTGTCAACGACTTGAAGCAAAAGAAGTTTAGCCCAGACGCAATTAACACTGGTCTCGAACGCTTAGAAACAGCTACCATAACTGAAAAGATAAGCGCAGAGAAACTACTCAAACGACCTCAACTGGGAATCAAAGAATTGGCTACACTATCGGATGAGCTAGCGGAATACCTAAGCAAATATTCCAAGGAAGTGATTGAGCAGGCAGAGATACAGATCAAATATGAAAGCTATCTGGAGAAAGAACAATTGATGGTAGAAAAACTCGCCAACATGGAAGATTTCAGAATTTCACCCACTTTTGATTACTTAAGCATCACTGCGCTTTCCAACGAAGGCAGACAAAAGCTTCACAAAATCCGTCCTGAGACCCTTGGACAGGCTTCACGTATCAGCGGGGTATCGCCAGCAGATCTTTCCATCTTGACCGTTTACCTAGGAAGATAATGCCCGAAAGACTCCTCAAATGCCCCCTCTGCAAAAGCGGAAATATCCTCAACCATCAGGTGGTAACTGATCATGCAGTAAGCAAAAAAGAGTTCGTCCTTTGCCGCTGTGGAGACTGTGAACTTTTGTTTACCAATCCAAGGCCAAAAGAGGAAGAAATCGGTCCCTACTACGATTTCAAAGAGTACTACTCGCACGAAGACCAAGTGCAAAGTTTTACGCAATGGATCTACCAAAAAATAAGAAGATCCAGTATCAAACGTAAGGTTGGTTTAATACAAAGTTTGGTAAAAAATGGAGCACTACTGGACTATGGCTGCGGAACAGCTGAGTTTTTACAAGAAGCAAAAAGACAAGGTTGGACGGTAAGAGGAATTGAGCCCAGCGAAAAAGCACGAACCCAAGCTATCGGCAAATTACCAGCTGAAATCCTTGGAACCTTAGCCGAAGTACCTGAATTGGAAACATACGATGTGGTGACGCTATTTCATGTCCTGGAACACATTCACAGTCTAAGAAAAACAGTAAAAAAAATCACAAGTCATTTAAAATCAAACGGTTATCTCATAATTGCGGTACCAAATCCCGAATCTACAGACGCCAAACACTACGGCAAAGATTGGGCAGGCTACGATGTACCAAGACACTTGTACCATTTCTCCGAAAAGTCCATGGCTACCTTCGAATTGGAATTTGGAATGGAGCTCGTACGGATTGAGCCCTTGATCTTTGATTCGTATTACGTCAGTCTACTATCAGAGGGATACAAAAACCCGAAAACAGGCATGCTCACACGGTACCTAAAAGCATTCTTTGAGGGTTACCGATCCAATCAGAAAGCCCACAAACCAGGTAAGTATTCGAGCAACATCTTTATCTTTAAAAAGAAGTGAAAACCTACTTTTCGATAGCTCTTCTCTTTTTGGCATCCTTGGTATGCATTTCCTGTGCCAAGCAAAGTTCCCCTATGGGTGGGCCTTCGGATGAGGCCCCTCCAAAGCTGATTTCAAGTATCCCGCCCGATCAAAGCACCTCCATTCAGCCAGAAAAAATTGTATTGACCTTTGATGAATATGTGGGATTAGAAAATCCTGGAAAAGGAGTAGTCATCACCCCAAAGATCAACAAGGATTTGGTGGAATTCACCGCATTGAAAAACACGATCACCGTACTACTCAAACAAGAATTAGAAGACAGCACCACCTACGTGTTTGACTTTCAGAAGTCGGTAGTAGATATTTCAGAGCGGAATCCAGCAGAGAAACTAAAGTTGGTCTTTTCAACAGGAAATCAAATCGATAGTTTAAACTTATCTGGTTCCCTTCGACTTCCTTACGCTGAGCCAAGCGAAGACTATAAAAATGTATTGGTTGGCATATATCCGTTGGATGATAGCACGGATGTGTTTACAGCGCCTCCCTACTACCTAGGTCAAGTAGATACACTGGGTAATTTTAACCTCAAAAACCTTAAAGCAGGAGCTTACAGAGGGTACGCTTGGAGAGATAACAATGGCAATCTAAAAGCAGACTCCAAAAGTGAGGAGTATGACTTTTTACCAGACACCATTCTGTTGGAACCAAGTATGGTAGACTCCGCATTTTTCAACCTTTCCAAAGCAGACCTTACACCAATCAAAATTCTGCGTACTGCTTTCTTTGGAAAAAACTTCGATGTAATTCTAAACCGGAATCCTGTTAAGAGTAAAGTAGAAATTGAAGGACTAGGAAAGGAATTGTTTTATGTTCAAGGGGATAAACGGCTTCGTTTTTATCCTAAAAATGCAAGAACCGATAGTCTCCAGTTAAAACTATCAATACAAGACTCTGTCGGGTTTAGCAAAGATTCCTTGCTTTGGGCCAAATTTCCGACCTCAGAACGAAAGCCAGAGAAGCTAAGTGTCCAACTAAATTCAGGTAAAAGCTTTTACCAGAATCTCAACATGGAGCTGACTTTTAACAAGCCCCTGAGCCAAATTAGACTTGATTCACTGCGCATCAAGGCAGACAGCATTTTTATACCTATTCGGAAAGAAATGCTCAGCTTCACAGACTCAAGCAAGCGGGATCTCTTGCGAATTCAGATTTTTTTACCCGACTCTATAGAGAGTGACCTAGTTTCTCTCGTAGCAGCTGATTCTACTTTCCAAGATATTGAGGGAGAAATAAACGATAAACCGATACAGGGAAATTATCGAAAGTTAAAACGAAAAGACTTAGCCGATGGCATCAGTGGAGAGATCCGAGGAGCTTCTGCTCCCCTAATCGTCCAATTAATCAACGGCAAAAAAGAAATTGGATACGAACAAATCCTTGAAAAAGGAAACAAATTTTCATTTAGCCTGCTGGATCCAGGAACTTACAATTTACGGGTAATTGAGGATCAGAATGGAAATGGGATTTGGGATCCATCCAACTACCAGTTGCGCAAATCTGCAGAGCGGATCTTTTATTACGAAGGAGAAGACCAAACTAGGGATCTGGTAGTCCGAGGCGGTTGGACAGTAGAAGATTTAATAATTGTAGCAACAAAGGCTACTGGATTGAAAAAAACTGAAAAAAATCTAGTGGATAAACCTTAAATATTAAGTGGATAAGTCAGTTAAAACTTTTTAAAAATGACCACTTATCCACTAAAATATCAGATTTAAGAAGAGTCCAATTTCAATTGGGAATAAGTAGCGTATTATCCACCTTACAAAATCAATTTTTCCACAGGGCAATTATGCACTAGTCAAAGAACATCTGCAATCCACAAAATTGATTTATTTTTAATAAAATACTGATTATCAAAATATTATAAGTGGAAACCACGTGGATAACCTGGGTATGCTGCCAAGATAATCACACCGATTTTGTGGTTAAATTCTAGAGAAGTGATTTTCCACATATCCACAGACTTAATAACTATTATATGTTTTTTTAATTAAATAATTTAATATACATATAGTAGATAGAATGCTGTGGATATCCTATTCTTGTGGAAGAACTTATGATTTGTTAATATTATAAAATCAATCCACCCAAAATCACCTAGGAAATGGAACTCACCCGTCTATTCGATCTTATTCCATATCAGATTCAAAAATTTAATAAAGATATCGCCTTCAGTAGAAAAGAAGAAGGAGTCTGGAGAACGTATTCATCCAAGGAAGTTCAAAGTATTATCGATGAGTTAAGTTTGGGATTTCTAGCTCTAGGAATACAAGCTGGAGAAAAGGTGGCCATTATTTCAGAAAATCGTCCTGAATGGAATTTTATTGATTTGGCATTGCAGCAGATTGGTGTGATTTCTGTTCCGATGTATCCGACCATTACGGTAGCAGATTATGCCTATATTTTTGATCATGCGGAGGTGCAACTTATTTTTGCGGGAGATCAAACCATTTATGACAAGGCTTTACAAGCTGCAAAAGGTCGTAAAATCTATACCTTCGACCATTTGGCAGAAGTGGCACATTGGACTGAAGTACAAGCAGAAGGAAAATCTGGGGATCGGGCATCTTTGGCAAATCACAAGGCCAATGTAAAGGCAGAGGATTTATTTACGATTATCTATACTTCCGGAACTACCGGAAGACCAAAGGGAGTTATGCTGACCCATGCGAATGTACTCTCTAATTTGATGTCGGTTTCCCATATTATGTCTCCTCCAGTGGGTACATCCAAGGTATTGAGCTTCCTACCACTTTGCCATATTTTTGAGCGTACGGCATCTTTTTGTTTCATGTACATGGGTTATTCCATTTACTATGCCGAAAACATGGAGACCATTGGAGATAACCTGAAGGAAGTTCAGCCTCATCTGTTCAATACCGTACCGCGATTACTTGAAAAAGTGTACGATAAGATTGTTGCCAAAGGCTATGAACTTACTGGAGTCAAGAAAAAACTCTTTTTCTGGGCATTAGACTTAGGTCTTAGAAACGATCCTGCTGCCGATATGGGTGGTTGGTACGATTTCCAATTGAAAATTGCCAACAAGCTTATTTTCTCAAAATGGAGAGAAGCCTTAGGTGGAAATATTCAGCAAATCAACTCAGGTGCTTCAGCACTTCAACCGCGTCTTGCTCGGGTTTTTTGGGCAGCAGGAATCCGAGTTTGTGAAGGATATGGATTAACAGAAACCTCTCCGGTAGTCACTGCCTCTATCGGAACCAAAGAAGAAATTCGAATTGGCTATGTGGGCAAGATTGTAAAAGATGTGGAAGTGAAAATTGCGGAAGACGGAGAGATTCTAGTCAAAGGTCCAAACATCATGCAGGGCTATTACAAAGAGCCGGAAATGACTGCTGAGGTGATCAAAGATGGCTGGTTCCATACGGGAGACATTGGGATTTTGGACGGCAGGTATTTGAAGATTACCGACCGCAAAAAAGAGATGTTTAAAACCTCAGGTGGAAAGTACATTGCTCCGCAGGTAATGGAAAATAAGTTCAAGGAGTCCCCACTCATAGAACAATTAATCGTAGTAGGTGCTGATCGCAACTATCCAGCTGCATTGATTGTACCGAGCTTCGATGGATTAAAGGAATTTTGCAAACGAAGTGATATTGACTACACAACGGATGCGGAGATGATCCAAAACGAACAAGTTCAAGAAAAATATTTGAGCGAAGTAGCCAAGTATAACGAGTTGTTTGGAAACTGGGAGCAGATCAAGCGATTTGAATTGTTGGATGCGCCTTGGGGAATTGAAACCGGCGAGTTGACCCCTACGATGAAGCTGAAACGCAAGGTCATCATGGAAAAGTATGCAGATCGAGTGGAGGCTTTGTATAGGAAGTAGTTTTAGAAGCAAGAAACAAGAGCCGAGAAATTAGACTGAATGGTGCTGATCAAAGACTAGTTTTCTGGACTTCAACATTCTTCAATCGGCGTTCTCCATTCGACAGTAATCGAGAAGAAAGAGCCGAGAACCAATAAGAAAGACAGGAGTTTTTTTGCCACATAGACACATAGGATTATTCTATGTGTCTATGTGGTTTTTTTATTCATGCAAGAGAATAGACACAAGAGTCTAGAATAAATACTACTCCAAAGGCCCAATAGCCCTTCTAGCAGAATAGAATCTAATCTCTTGGTTCTCGGTTCTTGCTTTTCATCGAATCTTCTACTTCACATTTTCTTTCCAAAATAGTATGCATGCATACAAAATTTTTCTAATTTAGGTCCGCTATGCTAGCACAGAAAGACCTATGAAAAAGGAAGAGACAGTTGATTATCCCATTAAGAGTGCTTGGCATGCCATTTCAAGGATGTACAATCAGCAGGCTGCCGAGGAGGGCTTTACAACCGCCATTGGTTTTGTGTTGATTAACATCAACTCCAAGGAAGGTACACCAGCCACTAAGATTGCGCCCTTGATTGGATTGGAGACGCGGAGCCTCACACGCATGTTGAAGACCATGGAGGAGAAGGGACTGATTTACAAAAAGGCGGATCCAGTAGACAAACGTTCTGTTCGCATGTTTTTGACTGAAGAAGGTAAACGCAAAAAAGAAATCTCCGTTCAAAGTGTTATGCGCTTTAACGAACAGGTTCGCGCAGCATTATCGGAAGAAGAGTTGGCCAGTTTTTTTGGAGTCATCTCAAAGATTCAAAAAGTCATCGATCAAATTCAAACCAAAGAAGTCCTTTCCGAATTAAGTGAACACGAAACCCACAGCAACGCATTTCAATAAATTAGACCATGAATAGAACCATTAAAAAAGTAGCCATTTTGGGCTCAGGGGTAATGGGATCCAGAATAGCCTGTCACTTTGCCAACATTGGCGTACAGGTACTTTTGCTGGATATTGTCCCGTTTGAACTCAATGAGGAGGAACAAAAGAAAGGACTGACGAAGGAGTCTCCGCTTGTTCGCAACCGAATCGTGAAAGCAGCACTGGAAAACACCCTAAAGGCCAACCCCTCGGCGATTTACGAAAAATCAAATGCTTCTAGAATTACAACAGGAAATTTTGACGATGACCTTCCTAAAATCAAGGATTACGACTGGGTCATTGAAGTAGTGGTGGAGCGCTTGGATATCAAGCAACAGCTATTTGAAAAAGTAGAAAAATACAGAAAGCCGGGTACGCTGATTACCTCTAATACTTCTGGTATTCCAATGCAGTTGATGTCTGAAGGTAGATCGGAAGATTTCCAAGCTCATTTTGCAGGTACGCACTTTTTCAATCCTCCTCGCTACCTGAAGCTATTGGAAATTATCCCGGGTCCAAAAACCAAACCAGAGCTAATCGACTTTTTGATGGCCTATGGAGATCGATATCTAGGAAAGGAAACCGTGCTTTGCAAGGACACTCCAGCCTTCATCGCCAACCGTATTGGAGTCTATGCCATCATTTCGGGCATGCATGCCATTGAGAAGATGGGTTTTGGCGTTTCCGAAGTGGACAAACTTACCGGCCCAGTCATCGGTAGAGCCAAGTCCGCCACCTTCCGTACCATGGATGTAGTTGGCCTAGACACTACGGTCAACGTATCCAACAACCTCTACAAAGCCCTTCCACACGACGAGTCCAGAGACAAGTTTATCTTGCCAAAGATTGTGGAAGTGCTCTACAACAATAAGTGGTTTGGCGATAAGACGGGCCAAGGCTACTTCAAAATGACTCGCCACCCGGACGGGAGAAAGGAGCTTCAAGAACTAGATTTGAAGACGTTCACCTACAAAGATGTAGAAAAACCCAAGTTTAAAGCGTTGGAGGCAGCGAAAGAAGTAGAAGACCTTAAAAAGCGATTGAAGCTCTTGGTCAACTTTGATGATCGAGCGGGTGAGTTTTACCGTGCCTCATTTTACGATTTGTTCAAGTACTGCTCCCATCGTATTCCGGAGATTTCTGACGAGCTCTACCGTATAGACCAAGCGGTATGCGCAGGCTTTGGCTGGGAGCTTGGTCCTTTTGAAACCTGGGATGCGCTAGGTGTAAAGGATACTGTGGCAAAGATGGAAGCAGCTGGAGAAAGGGCTGCAGCTTGGGTGCACGAACTTCTTGCCGCTGGACACGAGTCTTTCTACAAGATTGTGAATGGCAAAAAATCGTACTACGACATCCCTTCTAAGTCTTACAAGGAAATTCCTGGAATGGAGGAATTTGTCATTTTGGATACACTGAAGTCTGCAGGAAAAAAAGTCTGGGGTAATGCAGGTGCTACGGTAGTGGATTTAGGAGACGAGGTAATCGGCCTGGAGTTCCATACCAAAATGAATGCCATGGGTGCCGAAGTCATTGAGGGAATCAACACGGCCATTGGCATGGCTGAAAAATCCTACAAAGGGCTTGTGATTGGTAATGAGGGAGGTAATTTCTCGGCGGGCGCCAACCTGGCCATGCTGTTTATGTTTGCAGGGGACCAGGAGTTTGATGAAATCAACTTAATGATTGCCCAGTTCCAAAATACGATGATGCGCGCTCGCTTCTCATCTGTGCCTGTAGTGGTGGCTCCGCATAACATGGCTTTAGGTGGGGGATGCGAGCTCTCCCTCCATGCCGATCACATCCAGGCGCATGCCGAATTGTACATGGGCTTGGTGGAAGTAGGCGTAGGCTTAATTCCTGCCGGTGGGGGAACAAAGGAGATGACACTCCGTTTCTCCAACGGCATCATTGGTGGAGATGTGGAGCTCAACCAGCTTCAGGAGTACTTCATGAATATTGCTACGGCCAAGGTATCTACTTCAGCCGAAGAGGCTCGTGGACTGGGCTATTTGCGCGCTAGTGATGGCATCTCGCTCAACCGTAAACGGCAGTTGGCAGATGCGAAGGCCAAGGTGATTTCGCTCTCAGATCTAGGCTATACCCAGCCAATTCCTCAGCGCAACGTCAAGGTATTGGGAAAAAGCGCTCTAGCCTACTTTGAAGCAGGAATCACAGGAATGATTTACGGCGGTTATATCTCTGAGCATGATGCCAAAATCGCCAAAAAATTGGCCAATGTGATGGCTGGAGGTG
>JACCDP011104110.1_pt1 | contig 10165 bp, 10 predicted proteins | sample 7445841 | NCBI WGS metagenome assembly JACCDP01 (sample SAMN15323441, study PRJNA562643) | freshwater metagenome | isolation source: river surface water | place: USA:Blue River Watershed | collected 2017-08-17
AGTGAACGGACAGGCATTCTCGCCGGCACGTTGCGCCGGGTCATAGCGGCAACCACTGCAGTAGTTACTTTGCCGCTGAATGTAAGCGCCACTGGCGACATAGGGCTTGCTGGTAAAGCGCGGGCCGCAGGCATGCAGCGCCATGCCCGCGGTGTTGGGTAGCTCGACCCATTCAATCGCGTCGACATAAATTGCGCGGTACCAATCCTCAACTTGCTGCGGCGGTAGTTCAGCCACTAGCGGGAAATTTCCGGTGACCATGCGTCGCTGAATGTGATGCGCATAGCCGTAGGCTAGTGTCTGTTGCAGGGAATCGCGCACGCAAGCCATCTGCGTCTCTCCGGTCCAGAACCATTTGGGTAAATCACGCTGGTGGTTGTAGTGGTTGGCGTTGCGCATTCCGGGCATATCGAGCCAGTACACACCGCGAATGAACTCGCGCCACCCCAAGACTTGCCGAATGAATCCTTCCACTGCCTCAAGCGGCGCGCTGCCCGCGTGATAGGCCTGCTCCGCCGCCGCGATCACCTCGCGCGGATCCAGCAGATGCAAATTCAACGCCGCTGACAGCAGTGAGTGCCAACCTGCAGGGGTGTTAGTCCACATCGCATCTTGGTACTTGCCGAAACTTGGCAGACGATCGCGGATGAAGTGGTCAAGTGATGTCAGCGCCTGTTCACGCGTGACCGGCCAGAAAAAATGCGCTACGGTTCCCGGATGATCGGGGAAACGCTGCTCAACTTCAGCGATCACCGCCTTAGTTAGCGCATCTGGCGAAAAAGCCGCGGGCAGCGGTATCTCACCGGGACCCGTTTTTTTTGGGAAGCCGCTGCGGTTTTCTGCATCGAAGTTCCACTGCCCGCCAACAGGCTCGCGACCCTGCATCAGCACTTGATGCCGTTTGCGCATTTCGCGATAAAAGAACTCCATGCGCAGCTCACGCTTGCTCTTGGCCCACGCCGCGAATTCAGTGCGGCTGCAGAGAAAATGGGTATCGTCGACCCAGTGACAAGCGATTTGATTCGCTTCGCAGACATCAGCAATGAGTTGCTGCATTCTGAATTCTCCGGCCTCGAGCAATTTCAACGCCCTTGGCCGATGCCTTCGTATCGCCTGCTCTAGTCGAAATGCGAAACTGCCATTCGGCTGATCTGCAATGCTCAGGTAGTCGACCGGCCAGCCGCGCGCGCGCAAGGCCTCTGCGAAATGTCGCATGGCGGAGAGGAACATCACAATACGGGCCTTGTGCGACCAAACTTCGGTAGCCTCGCTGTCGGCCTCGATCATGAGCACGACATCTTGTGCCGGGTCGAAATCGGACAATGCCGGGCTATTCATGCTGAGCTGATCACCCAGCACGAGAATTAAATGTCGCATCATGTCTCTCTTCAATAGAGCCGCGCTATGGGCATTCAAGCGCGTATCGCTGGGTAGTTTGGTAGGGCGTTTTCCCAGGCTTCGTACGTTTGGCAATCCCTGTTTCGTCAGCGCTCAGCTGGCTTTTCGATGTTGATTTGACACAAAAGATACTACCGATTGGTGTCGAATGAATATCGCATCTTTTCATGGCCAGATCAGCGATTGATGGGCCGCCGGAAAGATTTTTCAAAGCAAGCTAGAATCAATCCATCGAATATAAATCCCTAGGCTAAACAGCGATGAAATCTTCTTTCTCTATCCGCCTCAAGCCGCTACCTTTTACGCTGGTTTTGCTGTCGGCTTTCTTGCCCGGCCTTGCATTTGCCGCTAATTGCCCCGCGCTGTTGAATCATAAGTTCAATCGCTTGCAAGACGAGGCGCAACAAGACTTATGCCAGTATGCAGGCAAAGCGGTATTGGTCGTGAATACCGCAAGCTATTGCGGCTTTACCTCGCAATACGAAGGCTTGGAAAAGTTATACGCCAAGTACAAAGAAAAAGGTCTGGTGGTCCTCGGTTTTCCTTCGAATGATTTTTCGCAGGAACCTGACGACAACAAGAAAATCGCAGACTTCTGTCATAACACCTATGGCGTGAAGTTTCCGATGTTCTCGAAAACCTCGGTGAAAGGAAAGGATGCGAATCCTTTATTCTCCGCGATGCAAAAGGCCGGCGCCAAAGAGCCGTCCTGGAATTTCAATAAATACCTGATCGACCGCGATGGCAAATTGGTCGGCAGTTTCGGCAGCATGACACGGCCTGACGAGAAGTCCTTCGTCAGCGCACTCGAAAAAGCGCTCGGACCTCAGTAGCGCAAGCTTTTTTGCTGCGACGCCTCCCGGCTTTCCGCTGGCGGCACGCCAGGGTGACCTTCCCCCCCGATCCTAGTCACTACCTGTCGGGCGTCGCAGTATTTTTATTCTTGATTGTCAGGACTCGATATGAAGATCGCAGTCATTGGTTCCGGTATTTCGGGACTCTCTGCCGCTTGGCAACTATCGCGCGATGGCCATGATGTCTCGCTGTACGAAGCCGGCCACTACTTTGGTGGGCATACCAACACCGTAGATGTCGATATTGATGGTCAGCAGTTTGGTGTGGATACCGGGTTCCTGGTGTTTAACCATCGCACCTATCCAAATCTGGTGCGGCTGTTTGAGCAGCTGAAAGTTCACACCAGCGCAAGCGATATGTCGTTCGCGGTGAAGATGCCAATGTCATCCTCCCCCGGCGCACGGTCGCTGGAGTGGGCTGGTAGCAACCTAGATACGGTGTTTGCGCAGCGGCGCAATCTACTGTCGCCGCGCTTCTGGCGCATGCTGCGCGACATCATGCGCTTCAACCGCCAAACCACCGAAATGGCGCTGACAGCAGGTGCCATGGATGAAATTCCGCTCGGTGAATTTCTGGATGCGAACCAGTACGGTACAGAGTTTCGTGATTGGTACCTATTGCCAATGGCCGGCTGTATCTGGTCATGCCCCACCGAGCAGATGCTGGCATTTCCGCTGGCAACCTTCGTACGCTTCTGCCATAACCACGGATTGATTCAAGTAAGCAACCGCCCGCAGTGGCACACCGTGACAGGTGGTGCGCGCCACTATGTGCAAAAAATGCTGGAGGCTATTCCGCAAAGTTACCTGAACACAGCGGTGACCTCGGTGCGGCGCGTTCCGGTTGGCGCGAGCTATCAGGTGCGTGTTGAATCTGCGCGTGGTGTGCAGTTATATGACCACGTTGTACTGGCAACGCACAGCGATCAGGCATTGCGCCTACTGCAGGACGCCAGTGACACAGAGCACGCTATGTTGGCTGCAGTTGGCTACCAACCAAACCAAGCGATCTTGCACACCGATGCATCTTGTTTGCCGGAGCGCCGCAAGGCCTGGTCCGCTTGGAACTATGAAAGCACCGGCACGGATGAGTCTCGTGTCTGCGTGCACTATCTGCTCAACAAACTACAACCGCTGCCGGTCAAAACACCCGTCATCGTTTCTCTGAATCCTGTCCACGCACCCGATCCCGCTAAAGTACTGGCAAGTTTTGATTATGCGCACCCGGTGTTCGACGGGCCGGCGATTGAAGCGCAGCGTCAGCTACTCTCGATGCAAGGTGACCGCAATACCTGGTTTGCCGGTGCCTGGACGGGTTACGGATTTCATGAAGATGGTCTGAAGTCGGGCTTGTCTGTTGCAGCGGCGATCGCTAAGCAATCTGGCCAGCCTGCAAAACAGGCTGCGTGAGGAATTTCTATTGAACACAGCACGTACCATGCTCAGTATCGGGTCGGTCCGGCATCAACGACTACGCCCCGCTGAGAATGTATTCAGCTACGGCGTATTTACGCTGATGCTGCCGCTGCGTACCTTGGGCGATGCGGGATTGGGTAGCCGGCTGTGCGCTCGTAACCGATTTAATTTGCTATCGTTTTACGACAGTGATCATGGCGACGGTAAAACGCCGCTCCTGCAATGGATAGATACGCTATTGCATGACGAAGGCATCTCGGATGCCGATGGCGAGATTTGGCTGCAGACTTTTCCACGTGTACTGGGCTACGTGTTCAACCCGGTATCATTTTGGTTCTGCCACCGCCGCGATGGCGTACTGCGCGCGGTCGTGTGTGAAGTGAATAATACTTTTGGCGAGCGCCACTGCTATCTTCTGGATACCGGCGGGCCGATGCGCTGGGGTCAGTCGCTTAGCGCCAGTAAAGTGTTTCATGTGTCGCCATTTTGTGCGGTCGACGGAAGCTATCGCTTTCGTTTCATGCGTACGCTTCAAACGCAAGGTGCCGATCAGGTCGAGCGTGTGGTGGCGCGCATTGAATACCATGATGATGAAGGGCCATTATTGCTGACCAGTGTGCGCGGCGATCTGCAAACACTAAGCGACTGGCGCGCAGTAAACGCATTTCTACGTCACCCGCTGATGAGTTTCGGCGTGATTGCCCGTATTCATTGGCAAGCGCTGCGACTATTCATCAAGCGTGTGCCGTTTTTCAGTAAACCAGTACCTCCAGAGAAAGCCCTGAGCCGATGAATGAATCCCTGAGCGCGAGCCTTGAGCTGTCACCGCAGGACACTGCGGCCAACGTAACCCGTATGTCCATGCCACCGCAAGCACGTATGTTGCTGCAGATGCTGCGTCGTTTGCAGCACGGCGCCTTGCGCCTTACCTGTCCCGATGGCAGCGTGCTGCAATTCGGCGAAGCCGACGAAGGCGACGCCCCAGTCGCGCTGCGCTTGCACAACTGGAAGCCCTGTTTAGCGGCGATGAAGTCAGGTGATATCGGCTTCGCCGAAAGTTTTATTGCAGGCGACTGGCAAACCGATGATCTGGCCGCACTACTGCAGCTGCTGGTGCGCAATCGTAATGCACTGGAAGAAGCGATCTACGGTAGCTGGTGGGGTGGCTTGTTGTATCGCCTCCGCCATCTGTTCAATCGAAACTCGAAAGCTGGTAGCCGCCGCAATATTCACGCGCACTACGATATTGGTAATGCCTTTTATCGTCTGTGGCTGGATCCGTCGATGACCTACTCCAGTGCTTTATTCAGCGCACCCGACATGAGCTTGCAGCAAGCACAGCAGGCTAAATATGCGCGCATTCTGTCGCAGCTGAGCGTAAGCGAAGGCGCGCGCTTGTTAGAGATTGGCTGCGGGTGGGGTGGTTTTGCCGAACTCGCTGCACAAAATCGTATGCATGTCACCGGGCTCACCATCTCAACCGAGCAGCTAGCGTTTGCCGAGCAGCGGCTGCAGAAAGCGGGCCTCGCTGCAGGTGCAGACCTACGCCTGCAAGATTACCGTGATGTCAGCGGCGAGTTCGACGGCATTGCCTCGATCGAAATGTTTGAAGCCGTCGGCGAGCAGTATTGGGACAGTTACTTCAGCACGGTAGCGCGCCGACTGAAGCAGGGCGCACGCGCCTGCATACAAACCATCACGATTGATGATGCCCTGTTTGATCGCTACCGCAAAGGCAGTGATTTCATCCAGCAGTATATTTTCCCGGGTGGCATGCTGCCATCACCGAGTGTGTTCCGCGCGCATGCCGAGCGGCACGGCCTGGAAGTGGTGGATGCATTCGCCTTCGGCTTGGACTATGCACGCACGCTCGCAGAGTGGCATCAATCATTCAACGAGGTGTTGCCGGAAGTACGTACGCAAGGCTTCGACGAAGGCTTCATTCGTACTTGGCAGTTCTATCTCGCGTATTGCGAGGCAGGCTTCCGCGAACACAATATCGATCTCTACCAGTTCACGCTGCGTAAACGCTAAGGATCATCGCTGTGCAACAAGGCATGCGTCGCATCTGTTTGCTGCTGTTATTGTCGCTATCGACCCTATTGTCGACTGCGCTAGCCAACTCAGTTGTTCTGAAGCAGGCACTGCCTGAGGCAACGGTGATCGGTAGCGGTAGCTTCCGCTGGTTTGGACTGAAGCTCTACGATGCCTCTTTATGGGCGGTTCGCAGCAGCTTTAATCCGGAAAACTGGCAAAACACATCCATGGCACTTGAGCTGAACTATGCGCGCTCATTGGAAGGTCGACGCATTGCCGAAGCCAGTATCGATGAAATGAAAAAGCTCGGCATTGGCACCCCGGCGCAGCACAAGGCGTGGGACGAGGCGATGAAACAGGTATTCCCGGATGTCGACAAAACCACGCAACTGACTGGGCTCTATGTTCCCGGCCAGCCCACCCGATTTTTCCGTAATGGTGTCGCGATTGGTGAAATCGCCGATCCTGCTTTTGGCCCGGCGTTCTTTGCGATCTGGCTGCATCCTAAAACTACTGCCCCCAAGCTGCGCACGGCGCTATTGGGCCAGTAATGCCATTCACACTTGCGCAGTTACTTGCTTACGGCGCCTTCGGTTTTCCGCTGGCGCTGGTAGCGCTACCTGTGTACGTGATGGTGCCGCAGTTGTATGCGGCGCAGCTGGGTATGTCGCTGGCCACTGTTGGCACCTTGCTGCTGGCGGCACGCGCCATGGATGCATTCATTGATCCGCCACTCGGGCGTTGGATGGATGGTGACCGATCCGGCGGTTATCCAAAATTTATTCTGCTCTCACTACCCCTGCTGGCGATTGGCTTCGCTGCACTCATGCTACCGCCCGCGTTATCGCCCAACTGGTTAGTCGTGTGGTTTGGCGGAAGTCTGATGCTGGTCTACCTTGGCTACTCAATTGCCACCATCGCGCACAACAGCTGGGGTGCACGCCTGACGCAACAGCGTGGTGAACGCACTCGACTTACCGCGCTGCGCGAAGGCTGTGCACTAGCCGGCGTGGTGTTGGCAGCGATTTTGCCGCCGCTGGTGGGACGCACGGGTTTATGTATCAGTTTCGTACTCGCACTGTTGCTCACCGCTTTTTTCCTGCTACGACAGGCGCCGCGCGCAGTCGCTCTGCCCGCATCCAATCAAGCGGCCCATTGGTTACTGCCACTAAGACAGTCGCGCTTTCGCTGGCTGTTTGCCATCTACGCAATCAATGGCATTGCCGCAGCCGTACCGGCAACGCTGTTTCTGTTTTTTGTGTCTGACCGTTTGTTGTTGCCGAATCAAGCGCCGTTGTTTTTACTACTGTATTTTCTGTCAGCAGCGTTAGCGTTACCCCTATGGACTCGACTGGCAGCGCGCATTGGTGAGTCCCGCGCCTGGCTGTCAGCAATGGTGCTCGCCATCTTTGCTTTTTTGTGGACTGCGCAACTAGATGCCGGAGCGACGCTGTCTTTCGGGATTATTTGCGCACTGACCGGTGCGGCATTGGGTGCTGACCTCGCGCTACCACCTGCTCTGCTAGCCGGCGTAATTGGCAGTGCAGGGCACGGCGGTGAGCATGAAGGAAGTTACTTTGGCTTGTGGAGCTGGATCACGAAAATGAATCTTGCCCTAGCCGCGGGTATCTCACTGCCTTTTCTAGCTTGGCTTGGTTACACCCCTGGCACCACAGAGGCGAGTGCAATATCCGCACTGACGATTGCCTATGCAATTCTGCCCTGTGTACTAAAAACCTGCGCCGCCCTAGTGCTGTGGCGCGCACCTTTAGCGGATGTATGAAAGGAGAAACGAATATGAAGATACCGAGCTGGCGTACTCTCTTGATAGGCGCGCATTTATTCGCTGTGCTCGTACTGGCCGGTTGCGGTGCGACACTTCAACCGTCGGATTACACCGCAGAACAGCCCAAGCTGGATCTGAAATCGTATTTCAATGGAACCGTCGATGCCTGGGGTATTTTCCAAGACCGCAGTGGCAAAGTCATCAAGCGCTTTACCGTGGTGATGGACTGTCGTTGGGAAGGTGATACCGGCACTCTAGATGAGCACTTCACTTACTCGGACGGTACCAAGCAGCGCCGTGTATGGACTCTGAAAAAAATCGGTGACAACCGCTACACTGGCACCGCTTCGGATGTGATTGGCGAAGCCAGTGGCGCGACCGGCGGTAATACATTCAACTGGCGCTACACACTGGCGCTTCCGGTAGATGGCAGCACCTATCATGTGAATTTTGATGACTGGATGTTCATGATGGATGACAAAGTGATGCTGAATCGCGCCGTCATGAGCAAATTCGGCTTCCGACTCGGTGAAATTACCCTGTCATTTCGTAAGCGTGAGCCGTAAATCGGCTTTGTCATGATCAGCATGGTGCGAACGCGAATTAAGTACACAGTATGAATCCAAAAATTCAAGATTGGCGCGGCATGCGTGTATGGGTGCTGGGTGCGTCGACCGGTATCGGCGCTGCAACCGCCAAGCATTTGCTTTCGCTGGGTGCGCGTGTCGCGCTATCAGCACGCAATGAAACCGCGCTTCAGCAGCTAGCTGCGGGTAGCGGGCAAGCACTGATCTTGCCGCTGGATGTCACCGACCGCACACAACTACTACAAGCGCGCGACCGCTTGCTGGCTGAGTGGCAGGGTATTGATCTCGTGCTGATGGTCGCCGGGGTTTATCACGAGATGCGTGCCGACGCGATGGATATTGATGCTATCGAGCAGATGCTGGATGTGAATCTCCGCTCTGTATTTCATGTACTCGATGCAGTCTTGCCAACGCTAATCAGGCAAGGTAGTGGTGGCATCGGCCTCGTGTCTTCGGTAGCCGGATTCGGCGGTCTGCCACGTGCGCTTGGCTATGGCCCAACCAAGGCAGCGCTGATCAACTTAGCAGAAACTCTTTACCTTGATCTGCACGCCAAAGGTCTTGGCGTGTACCTGATCAACCCAGGCTTCGTCGATACACCTGCCACCAAGCAAAATGATTTCGAGATGCCGGCATTGATCAGCGCACAAGAAGCAGCCGAACAAATCGTACTTGGCATGGAACGCGGCGAGTTTCATATTCACTTTCCGCGCCGCTTCACCAATTGGCTACGCTTTGCGCAGTTACTGCCTTACCGCGCTTATTTTTGGCTAATCCACAAAGTGACTGGGCTATGAAACATCAAGCCGATCTTTACCGAGTGATTGATTTTTTTCAGTCGATTAGTGCAGACAGCGCTCGCACACTATCGCAGATCTATACCGATGATGTCTGGTTCAAAGACCCGTTCAATGAGGTTCAGGGTCTCGAGCAGGTGAGCCATATCTTCACGCATATGTTCGAGCAGGTGGATGCACCACGCTTCGTTGTCACGCACAGTGTGCTGCAGGATGATCAAGCTTTCCTGACTTGGGATTTTTTGTTCCGGATGCGACGCTTCTCAGATGACGAGCAGTGTATTCGCGGCGCTTCGCATGTGCGCTTTGCATCCGATGGCCGCGTAGCTTACCACCGTGACTATTGGGATGCGGCCGAAGAGCTCTATGAAAAACTGCCTGTCGTCGGCAGCTTGATGCGGTGGCTAAAAACGCGCGCACGCAATTGACCCACTTCGACTACCACTAAACTATTTATCGTCCCCGCCCTGAATCATTCTGACTCAGGCGCACCCTCTCTTTTAGATGAATTTTTCGATCCGCCCTTGGTCCTGCTTTGGGTTGTGCTTCGGGATGTACGTTTTGCAGCGCCTTTCGAAGCGCGCTTGGTTGGCGTTTTTGTTGCCGGTTTTGTTGCAGCTTTTATTGCGGTTTTTGTCCCAGTTTTGCTTGCTCGTTTACGCGTTGCGGCGGTCTTACCGCTCACATTTTTTTTGGCGCCCGGCTTTTTCGGAGACTTAGCCTCCGGGGGCGTGGCCTGCTGCATAGCCTGACCGACCACATTCGAAAACTGCTCCTGCATTGCATTCCACCAGACAGCCGCATTAGCAAACGGTGCCGCCATCGAAGCCGGATCTGCTGTAGCGTCGGCTTGTGCGGCTTGCTCGAACGGTGATTGGAACGGTGATTGGAACGATGATTGGAACGGCGACTGGAAGGATGACTGGAATGGCGACTCGAATGCCGGCTTGTCGTCGGCTGGGGCAGACGCACCGGCACCGGATGCCGCTTTCGCGAAACTCTCGCCGACAGAACGTAGCGCTGTCAGGGTGGCGCTTTGCACCTCCAGCGCCTGAATCGAACCGCGTAGCATGTTCATATTCACCTGCAGCCAAGACTCGACTGCTTTCAGGTCAGCGATTTGTTTGTCAATGTCCTCCGGTGACAACGAAGGCATAGCCATACCGGGAATCTTCATCGACCCCCACAACTGCTTCACGAATGCCAGAGTGTCACCCATCGCATTCGCGCCTGGCATGTCGTTTGATCCGTGATTGGACATAAGCTGACTCCCGGTTGAATTTTTGCTTA